>Ga0209292_1003667_pt1 | contig 16724 bp, 11 predicted proteins | sample GOMGulsemesocosm_2_FD_184634 | JGI IMG/M metagenome (GOLD analysis project Ga0209292, IMG submission 184634) | Methane-oxidizing microbial communities from mesocosms in the Gulf of Mexico - GOM9C Gulf of Mexico (SPAdes) (version 2) | ecosystem: Environmental > Aquatic > Marine > Cold seeps... | reverse complement strand
TTTTTTACCTCATTGCAATTAGGCGCTCGTTATACTGAAGCAAACCAAGACAATCGCTTTTATATCAACGGCAGTGACTTTCATCAAGCAACAGATGCTCATGACAAGTTACGTGGGACGTTAACCGCCGGTGACTTAGGTGGATTTACCACCTTACCTGATAACTATCATACTGACTTAAACGATAATACCCCTGATAATTTCCAAACCTCTAACATTGATGACGTAGACTTAAGCGAGTTTGGCATACTCAGAACGCGTCGCTCACATACAGGTAATTCTTTTTATATAGAAGAAGAAAGCCTGGCTTTTTATGCGCAAGCAAACTTTGAGCATGATTTTGACGATATAATTTTACGGGGTAACGTTGGTTTACGTTCAGTAAAACAAAATACCGAAACGGCTAACTTTAGCTCCGCATTAAATTGGAAAGATCCGGACAATTTAGAAAAAATCAATAATTTTGAATATGATCATACCGACAAAGGCGACAGTAATTACCTACTGCCAAGTGTCAACGTCATACTAGACCTACAAAACGATGTCGTTGTTCGTGGTGCCTATTCAACCGTTATTACCCGTCCAGGGTTTAAACAATTAGCACAAACGTTAGCCGTTGATAAAAATAATGATACTGATAATGGCATACTTAAAGCGAAAAAAGGTAATGCTGATTTAGAAGCCTTTGAAGCAGATAAATATGACTTATCGGCTGAGTGGTATTATGGAGAAGCCTCTAGCGTGAGTTTAGGTGCATTTTATTATGACATAAAAACATTTGTCGCCGATGAAGAGACTCAACAAGATTTATTTGATGATGGTCGCATATGGACAATCACTCAACCCATCAATATTGATGGCGGAGATCTCAAAGGTATTGAAGCAGCTATATCGCATCAATTCACCAATTTACCTGGCGCACTCTCTGGCTTAGGTATGCAACTAAACTATACGTATATCGACAGTACAACAGAAGCGATTAACCCATTAAATGATGAAAAGTTACCACTTAAGGGCTTGTCTGAATCAACCTATAATGCGGTATTATTTTATTCTAAAGATAACTGGAATGGCCGTTTAGCTTATAACTATCGTGATGCTTATTTTCAAACAGTTCAGCTTGGCCTGCCACGCTTTGTTGACTCTATTGCACGTTTAACAGCAAAAGTTAAATATAGATTTGAAAATGGCTTGAGTGTTTATGTACAAGGTAACAATTTAACCAACGAAGTATCATTCGAGTACCTTGGTGATACGTTCCGCCCACGTGTAACAAGTGCTAATGGTCGTCAATACACTGTTGGTTTTAATTATAAATTTTAAGAAGCCTTTAGGTTAACTTTCAAAAGACTTGTTAGTTACCCTTTCCCCCTTCCTTAATCAAAAAATAATGGTTGTTGAGGTATTCCTCTCAACAACCATTTATCAAAGCTAATCCACCAACACCCCATAAAAATTACAACATAACTTGGTTATTGCAGCCATAAGGATGATCAAACATGACAGATATTCAAACTGTTTTACGCGCTAATCGAAAAGGTGAAAACAAAGGCATCTACGCTATTTGCTCTGCTCACCCTTTAGTAATAGAAGCAGCACTAGAACAAGGTAAAACAGATGGTACTCCGGTGTTAATTGAAGCAACTGCAAACCAAGTGAACCAATTTGGTGGTTATACCGGTATGCAACCGGCCGAATTCATTGAGTTCATTGGCAATATTGCTGATATTGTTGATTTCCCTCGTAGTAAAATAATTGCAGGTGGCGATCACCTGGGCCCTGTTTGCTGGGTAAATGAAACCGCTGAAGATGCGATGTTCAAAGCGCGTGATTTAATTGCTGGCTATGTCGCTGCTGGCTTTAAAAAAATCCATTTAGATACCAGCATGAGCTGTGCTGATGATCCTGATTGCTTGCCTGATGAAGTAGTCGCGACTCGTGCTGCAGAGCTGTGCTTAGTTGCAGAGAATGTCGCTAAAGAAACATTTGGGCACTCTGATTTAGTTTATGTAGTCGGTACTGAGGTACCACCGCCAGGTGGCGCCGCAGAAGAAATTGAAACGTTAGAATTAACCTCTGTGACACGAGTAAAACAAACATTGGCTTTACACAATAGTGCTTTTGAAGCGCTTGGCTTAGTTGACGCATGGCAACGTGTAATAGGTTTAGTTGTTCAACCTGGGGTAGAGTTTGACCACACCAGTATTATTGATTATCAGTCAGAAAAAGCATCAGCATTGAAAGAATACATCACTACAATCCCTAATATTGTTTATGAAGCACATTCTTCTGATTATCAAAATGAAAGCGCTTATGTTGAGTTAATTCAAGATCACTTTGCTATTTTAAAAGTAGGTCCACAACTTACCTTAGCATTACGTGAAGCGTTGTTTGCCTTGTCTTATATTGAGGATGAGTTAATTACCGTAGAAAATCGATCTCATTTACGTACTATCTGTGAGCAAGAGATGCTGGAATCCCCTAAAAACTGGCAACGATTTTATCCAGTACCGCCCAGTAAAGGTACATTATATCGTCGTTATAGCTATAGCGATCGCATTCGTTATTACTGGAACCAACCTCGAATTCAAAGCGCCGTTAGCCAATTACTTGATAATTTAACGCGTGAAGGCATTCCTTCGCCGCTTATTAGTCAATTTCTTCCTGAGCAATACAAAGCCATTAGAACAAACAAACTTATGCCGACGCCAAAAGCACTAGTGATAGCAAAAATAAAACAAGTAACCCAAGCTTATGCTTACGCTTGTTGGCAACAGTAAATTTACCTTATCAATATCACTTTTTAATCGAATCAGTTTTGAGGAAAGCAAATGTCTGAACTTTTATCGTACAACACCGAGTATTTAAAATCTAAAAATGGCTACTGGACAGCACGAGAAATATGCCAACAACCCAGAATTTGGCGTGAAGCCGCTAACCAAATTGAAGAAATCAGGCCTAGAATAGACGCTTGGTTAACGCCACTGCTAAAGCGAAATGATTTGCGCATCATTCTAACGGGTGCTGGTACCTCTGCTTATGTGGGCCAAGCTATAGCACCTCATTTAAGTCAGAAAACTGGCCGACTATTTGAAGCTATTAGTACCACTGACATTGTCGGTAATGCCAAACAGTATTTATTAAAAGATATCCCGACTTTACTTATCTCTTATGGTCGCTCAGGTAACAGCCCTGAAAGTGTTGCTGCGCTAGACCTGGCAAATCAAATGTTGACTAACTGCTACCACTTAGTCATTACCTGTAATCCTGAAGGTAAATTAGCCTTAAGTGCTAAGAATAAAGGCAATGTATTTTCAGTACTTATGCCTGAGGGAACATTAGACCAAAGCTTTGCTATGACCAGTAGCTTTACTTCTATGTTAGTTAGTACACTCGCTATTTTCTCCCCTCAACCTGAACAATTAGAGAATGCTGCTCAATGGGCGGAAGTCTTCTTAGAAAATGGTGTTGAAGCGTTGAAAACGCAAGCGTTGCAGCCAACAAAACGTTTAGTTTTTTTGGGCGCAGGTGGGCTGCAGGGGATTGCTCGCGAAGCTGCTCTTAAAGTATTAGAGCTAACATCGGGGCAAATTTTGAGTTATTGTGAAAGTCCGCTCGGCTTTAGGCATGGTCCAAAATCATTAATGAATGCAGATACAGAAGTATTATTACTCTGTTCTAGTGATACCTATACCAAGTCTTATGATCAAGATTTAGTCAATGAGTTGCAACGAGATAACCAAGCATTGACTATTACTTGTTTAAATAATAATTTCTTTGGACAAACAGCTGAATTATCTGACGTCTGGGCCAGCCTACCTTACATTTTATATTGCCAAATTTTAGCCTTTTTTAAATCAATGCAGGCCCATATTAGTCCTGATAATCCTTGTCCTAGCGGCGAGGTAAATAGGGTTGTTCAAGGTGTTACTATATATCCCCTTAATTAAAGGTGCCTGAGTTATGAGTTCAAGCGCACAAAAACTTGCTCCATTAACGGAGCAATACACTGATCAAATCATTTATGGCTTAGATATTGGTGGCACAAAAATTGAGATAGGCGTTTTCACTAATGAGCTTCAGCTTATAGATAGCTGGCGTAAACCAACCCCCACTAGAAGATATAGTGGGTTTGTTGAGGCTATTGTTGACTTAATTAATGAAGCCAATATGCGTTACAGTACCAAAGGTATCGTAGGTATTGGTATGCCTGGCATTGTTGATAAAAATGGTTTAGTTAAATCAGCCAATGTGCCTTGCTCAACAGGTAAAAATATCATTGCAGATCTGGAAGATATTCTCGATTGTAAACTATCAATTGGCAATGACTGTCGACTTTTTTCTTTGTCTGAAAGTGTTGGCGGTACTGGTGATGGTTTCAAAAGAGTGTATGGTGCCATTATTGGTACGGGTGCTGCGGGTGGCTTATGTATTGACCAAGAGCTTTACAAGGGCAGCCGCGGTTTTGCTGGCGAATATGGTCATCTTCCTGTGTCTGCCTTTTTAATCGATAAATATAACTTACCACTGAAAACCTGTGGCTGTGGTTTGACTGGTTGCTACGAGTCATATATAGCAGGTCCTGGGCTTGGCTGGATTTACCAACATTTTGGTTCAAAAACAGCTGATACTTTTCATTTTGTTCAACAGCTAAATGCCGGTGATGACATTGCCAAGTCAGCTTTTAATTGTTATATGGACTTGCTTGGCGCTTCTTTTACTTCACTTATCCTCTCTTACGATCCAGATATAATTGTTGTCGGTGGCGGTGTTTCCAAGATAGATAAAGTTGTCGAATCATTACCCTACTATGTCAATAAACATCTATTTTCAGGTGTTGAGTGTCCGCCAATCAAAAGAGCTAAATACGGCGATTCTAGCGGCGTAAGAGGCGCAGCTATTTTAAGGAAGCAATTAAATGACAGCTAAACAATATTATTTGCACGCAAATAACGTCTTTACCGAAACAAGTATTGAGAAAGGTTGTTATGTGCTGATAAAAGACGGCAAGATTGCCGATATCTGCCTAGCTGCTCTGGACAATATTCCAATCATTGAATTAGGAAGCTTAAACCTATTACCTGGCTTTTTAGACCTACATATACACGGCCGTGAAGGCGCTGATGTGATGGATGCCACACCACAGGCAATAGAAACCATTTCAACCTCTTTAACCAAACATGGTGTGGTAGGGTTTTTAGCAACGACCGTGACCTCTACATGGGAAAATACCATCGCGGCTTTTGAAAATATTGGTCATAGTTATCAAAACCAGCCGAGCGGCGCACAAGTATTAGGTGCTTACAATGAAGGTTTATTCTTTACTGAAGATCATAAAGGCGCCCATGATGAGCAATATTTTTTACCATTAAGTAAGGACAATATCGATGCAATAATGTTGGCCACTCAAGGCGCACTTAAAGTCGTAGCCTTAGCTCCTGAGTTACCTGACTCAGACGAAATAATTCGCTACTTGTCTGCAAAAGGCATTAAACCAATGCTCGGCCATAGCAACGCAAACTATCAACAAACATGTGATGCTCTACTTGCAGGGGCCTGTGGTGGCGTACATGTATTTAATGGTATGAAAGGCATTCACCATAGAGATCCTGGCTGCGCTGGCGCTGTATTATTAGATAAAGAAGCATATGTAGAAGTTATTGCTGATGGTGTGCATCTTCATCATGGAATTTTAGAGATGATTTACCGTATGAAAGGTCCTAAAAAAATGGGCTTAATTAGTGATTGTATTGTTGCAGGTTGAATGGCTGATGGCTCTTACCGCTTAGGCATGCTAGATGTTGATGTAGTCAATGGTATTGCTCGCACCAAGTCAGGCTCTCTTGCCGGTAGCACGCTAACGCTTGAAAGAGCGATAGCTAATATGGTTCAACTTGCTGATATACCAAAACTAGAAGCTATTCATATGGCAAGTTTGGTTCCCGCAGAGTTTCTTGGTGTTAGCGACTCATTAGGTAGCATAGCGATTAACAAGAGAGCATGTTTTGCCATTGTCGATGATAACTTTACCGTACAGGCAACAATTATTGATGGTGAGCTGATTTACAAAACTAACAACTACCAGAAAAAACATCCCCATCAAACGTAAACACTTTATTGTGTGAAAAGGGAAAAATATTAGCAAGTGAGCCACTTGCTAATAAAATTATTCATTCGAGCAGGTTGAATCACGCAAAATTAACTGTGGAGTAAAGACCCGATCTTGAGGTTGACTATTTTTTCGGATAAGAGAGATTAATAACTCTGCGGCTGTTTTAGCGACTAACTCAGTTGACTGCTTCGCCGTCGTTAACTTTGGTAGAGTTTGCCTTGAAAACGGGCTATCTTCAAAGCCAACAATAGAGAGTTTTTCTGGTACTGATATTCCCATAAAAGCAGCGGTAAATAGACAGCCTGCAGCAATTTCGTCATTACAAGCAAATATGGCTGTGGGTATATTTTCACCCGTTAATAATTTAAATGCCCCTTCAACACCTGATTCAAATGAAAAGATTCCATCTACAATCAAGTCTTCATTAGGGCAAATTTTATTATCACTAAGTTTTGCTAAATAACCTGAAAATCTTTGTTGTGCAGAGCCATGAGACTTATCTCCCTGTAAAAAGGCAATCTCTTTATGGCCTAAATCAATCAAGTACTGGGTAAGTTCAGACGCTGCATTAAAATCATCAATGCATACAGTGCGGTTATCATCACTACTATTACCCGAGGTGATCTTAACGTAACAAATATTTTCTTCATCAAGTTTAGCCAATAACGATGACATTTCAGACAAGGGTGGCGTTAATACTACCCCCGCCATGTGGCTACGCCTGACCATAGTTACAATATCATCACTGAGAGTAGAAGATGAAGCCTTGCAAGGACGAATAAATAGTTCTAATCCTTCCTGTAAACATATTTCTAAAATACCTTTTTGACATTCTATAATGTAATGACTATTGGGATTATCATAAACAAATCCTATTGATGAAGGGGCACCACACAGTTGACGTGCAATCGCGCTGGGGTGGTAATTTAACTCTTTTATTGCTTGCCATACTTTTTCTACTTTTATCGAGCAAACATAACTCTGCTTATTGATCACTCTAGAGACGGTTTTAGATGAAACTCCAGCTAACTGTGCAACATCCATCATAGTTACTCTCATAGTTCCTACCTGCCTTATTCCGTTTGCTACCAACAACCTAAAAAGCCATTGATTAAATTTAATCAATGGCTTATACCAATTGAAATAAAGAATTGATCATTCAGCGAGAATTAAAAGGTTTAAAGGCAAGGCATTGATTGAAAATAATGGTTATTCAGGAGAATAAGCTCCTGCATTCTCTAAGAAGCTACATCCATGTAGCGTCCTTGTTGAAGTCAATAACGACGCATATAAACCTTTTAAACTCGCCCTTGGGAGCTTGTAAGGAAAGTGATAATTTCACAAATTTGTTTGATGTAGAGTGACTACATCTACACAAATTTTATTTATTCTAACTTCCCTTACATAGCTCTGAATTGACTAATTCATTGTTACAATTGGTATTACTTCTAGTTCACTTAACCTGAATGGTTCTGCCTAAAAGACAAAGTCAAAACCTGCAACAACATTGCTGCCGACTTCGCTAGTTTGGAATGGACGAGACTCATCACCGATATAACGTTTGTTTTGTTGGTCCGTTAAGTTAGTGCCTTGTAGGTATAAACTTAAACCACTTTCGAACTTATATTTAACTTTTGCTGTTAAACGTTCAATGGACGAATTAAAACGCGGATAACCGTATTGAATTTGCTCATAATACGCATCGCGATAGTTATACGACAAACGTGCATCCCATTGGTCTGTACTATAGAAAAACACCGCATTATACGTTGACTCAGACAAGCCTGCTAAAGGTAACTGCTCACCGGTTAATGGGTTGGTCTCTTCAGTATCGCTATCAACATAGGTATAGTTTGCTTGAATACCTAAGCCGTCAAACGGCGCCGGTAAACTAGTAAACTGATGAGAAATTGCCGCTTCAATACCTTTGACTGAACCACCCTCTTTATTCACAGGTTGTGTAACTAAATAGAGATCACCATCACCCAATAAATCTTCTTGGGTTTCTTGTGTGGTGACAAAGGTTTTAATGTCGTAATAGAAAACACCTAAACTAATGCTTGAGCCTTCACCGTAATACCACTCAGCCGAAAGATCATATTTGTCCGCTTCAAAAGCTTCTAAGTCGGCATTACCTTTTTTGGCTGTTCTTGTTGCACCACCATCAATCACCTGATCGGGATCTATATTGTTAACAAAAAGTTGTTGTGCTAACTCAATATAAGCAGGGCGAGAAATTACCGTAGAATAAGCACCACGAACTACCCAATCATTTTGTAAGTCTAAGATTAAGTTCATACTAGGTAATAATTTAGCTGATTCACCTGTTTGGACAAAATCAAAGTCAAAATCGTTAAGCTTTACCAGATCATCAGCATTTTTCCAGTTTAATTCATTTGAAAAATTAAACGTTTCAGTGCTTTGATCGCTATAACGCAAACCAACATTACCGCGTAACATCATGTTGTCAAAGTCGTGTTCAAAGTTTGCTTGTGCATATACTGAGGCTATTTTTTCTGTTACATCATAAGAGTTACCTGAATGAGCTCTATAAACATAATTTATGCCAAAGTCTTTCATATTGCGCGGGTCTAAAAACTGATAGCTGTTAATTGCATTATCACTAACACCACTTAGGAAACCATCTGGTGTTGTACTAAGCGTACCAATTTCGCTCGCTGGTAAGCGCAAACCATCATGGGCATCAGTGTTTTTGTGATAATCATTGGCCACAAACCACTGACGTTGCTCTTGTGTCGCCTCGGTATAACGGGCACCAAACATGATTGAAGTGATAAAGTTATCATCTAAATAATATTCGCCATCTAAAGCAATATAACTATTGTCATTGTCGCTGCTTTTTTTAGCTTTAGCATGTGACCAAGCAACCCCTGTACCAATGCTTTCCGGTGTTTCATCATGATATTGCACATAACCTATGCCGTCATCAATACTTACGGTAGTACGCCCTGAAACAACATTACGCATAACATTAATATCACCACTACCTCCTGATGAATTTGAACTTCCAAGAGCAGCTTTTAAGGTTAAGTTATCGCCTAACCATTTAATATCATATTGAAAGGATTCACTTTCTAAAACCGCATCACGGTAAATTGCTGCTGCCCAGCCAGCGCGACCATTTTTTGGTGCGGCGTAATCAATACTGGTAATGGTATTAGTGGCTTCATTTAAGGTTGCGTCCAGCACTGTGCCTGGTTTATTGTGTTTGTAATAACCCGCGTGATTTAATGAGATCAGGTTAGTATTTAAATTACTACCTTCCATATCACTGGTCAGATAATTAAAATTCATGTCAATGGCGTCAGTTGGCTGATACTGCAAAGTAACCATGGCGGTTTTACGTTCACGATTTTGATTAAAGTTAGCTGAGCCAACAGCGCCTGGCACTAAAACGTCGTTGTACGCAGTGCCATCAGCAGTTACAAAACTTTGTTTTTTATAACTATATATTTCGACAGCATCACGTCTACTATCAACATTTGAATAATCAAGACTGACTAAAGCACCGAATTTATCATTCACTTTCCAACTGGCTAATGCCGAAGCTTTTGGTGCAGTATCTTCTGATAAAGTATTGTAACTGGCAGAGCCTGAAGCAACTAACAGTAACTCTTTATTTTGGGATAAAGGTTTGCGAGTAACAATATTTACCGTACCACCAACACCACCTTCAGGTAGGTAAGCCTCAGTAGATTTATGCACTTCTGCACGCTGAACTATGGTTGAAGGTAAAAGACCATAGTTAAAACCACGACTCAAGCCGTTTTCTAAGTTAAATGAGCTACTGCTAAGTTGCTGGCCATTAACAAGTGATAAGTTTTTACCCGGGCCGAAACCTCGAATACTAATACTTTCACCATCGCCACTTAAACTACGAGTAATTGATATGCCCGGAATACGCTGCAATGATTCAGCTACGTTAGTATCAGGAAAACTGCCAATGTCATCGGCGCTGATTGAATCAACCACTGAGTTGGCATTTCGTTTAGCATTTAATGAGCTAGTAATACTATCGCGATAACTGGTGACTTCGATTATTTCAATCGCTTCTTTTTTCTTTTTAGCTTTTGCTGTTTCTTCACTTGCATCAGCAGAAAAAGCACTAAAGCTAGCAGTTAAACTAGCACCTAAGACAATCGGCATTAACGCAATAGTTACTGCTGAAGCTACTTTGTTTTTTCTACAATTTGTTATATTCATATTTATTCCCAAGCATGTTTTTTTTGTTGAAAACCTCGTCCATAACTGTACTTATACCAATCGGACTAATTTATTGATCACTTAGCGAGAATTAAAAGGTTTAGAGGCAAGGCATTGATTGAAGGGAATGGTTATCCCTTGTCAAAATCAATAAAGCCGCATATAAACCTTTTAAACTCGCCCTTTGGGAGCTCAATAGCAAACTGATAACATCACAAAATAAATGAAATATAGAATAACTATGTTTAACTCATTTTGTTTGTTCTAAGCTCGCTATTGAAGCTCTAAGTTGGTCAATTAATTAATCCGTTTGGCATTACGCAAGGTAATATCCATAAATCAACATTGCCGATTTTGGCTTATTACTACCTTTTGTATCAAACTCCATTTGGCCTTCCTTTCGAAATCGTAAGTTGAACTTCTTAATGCGTTCTTTTGATTTCTGTTTATACAATGCGCTTTGAATAAAACTCTTTCTATCGGCGTTTCCGGCATCAAGCAGTAAGGTTTTTAGTAACACTCCATAGGGATTACCCTACACCCCTTTAAAAACAAGCAGATAAATAATTAACAATACAAAGATAACTATTTACAAGCCTATCTATAATAAACTAAGTTATATAAGCTAGTTTCTATCAGTCCCCGGGTGCGTGTACATTAAAGGTAAAGTACACACCTTAAGAGCTACTTGCTAGCTAAAACCTGTAAATAAGCAAATAAGACTTATTCGTTGTATCAAGTTGGAGTAGTAGATATGTTGAGAATATTGTTAGTTGATGATCATTCTGTTGTCAGAGCAGGCATTAGACAAATACTGCAAGAAGCAGATTTTCCCGTTGATATAAGTGAAGCTGCCGATGCTGCCAGCGCCTTAAAACTGATCCGTCAGCAAGACTGGGACTTGGTATTACTCGACATTCGTTTACCCGATAGAAGTGGTGTTGAGCTACTTAAATTAATTAAAGCGGATAAAGCAAAGTTGCCAGTACTCATTTTAAGCACCTACCCTGAATCTCAATATGCGGTGAGATTAATTCATGGTGGTGCAGCTGGTTATTTGTCAAAAGATGCTGATGATGAAGAAATTCTCAAGGCGGTAAAAATTGCCGCTAAGGGCAAACGTTATTTAAGCGCCGAAGTAGCCGAATTATTAGCCAACCACATCAGCAGAGGGGTGCAAGATGATAAAATGGACTGCTTGCACGAAACCCTATCAGACCGTGAGTATCAAGTCTTTTTAGAGTTAGCGATTGGATCTGGGCCAAACATTATTGCCGACAAACTCAATGTCAGTGCAAAAACGATTACCACCCACCGTGCCCGTATTCTACAAAAAATGAGTTTCACCAATAATGCAGAAATCGTTTTATACGCTAATCGTCACGATCTTATAAACTAAGCAGTAGGTTAGACCATGATAAAATCAGGCCCGCTACTGATAACTTTTTGTTTATTATTTATCACCAGTATTATTGGCTGTAGTAATTGCCAGGCCAGTAAGCCGATAAAAGAAACCAATAATACCGCAGAGCAATGGCAAAAAACTTGGTTAACACCCGAAGAGCAACAATGGCTGAGTCAGCATAAAGTTATAATACACGGTATGGTCGGTGGTAAAAGACACAAGCCATTTGAATATACTGATGATACCGGAAAGCACCAAGGCCTAACCTCTGATTACCTAAAAATAATCAGTGAAAAGTTAGGTATAGAAATACGTTCAAGCCATCGTTTTCCCAAGTTCATGGCCTTAGCTGACGCGCTAAGGACAGAAGAAATAGACTTTGCTTCATACTTACCAAAAACAACCAACTTACAAAAAGATGTTAACTTTAGTAGGGCTATAATAAAGATGCCAGTTGTCCTGCTTGGCAGACAAAATTCCGCAATAATTCAAGGTTTAGGCTCTCTACAAAGTGAGCGAGTAGCCGTGCAGTATGGCTCTTTCGCCCATGCTTTTTTGGCAAAAAACCACCCTCTCGTTGATATTACCTTTATAAAAGCCACCGCTGAAGGACTGCAAGCGGTAGATAATAATGAGGCTGACGTTTTCATTCATAATGTCTTTTCCGCTGAGTATCATCAGCGAAAGTTAGGTATTACCGGGCTCAAAGTGTTGGCCACCACGCCTTATGATTACGAGATCATGTTTGCCGCCTCGAAAAATATGAGCCCCCTTATCCCGATAATTGAAAAAGCTATTAGTGACATTTCGGAGCGAGAAAAACGTTTGATTTTTGATAAATGGATTAACATTCAAATTGAAAAAAAGCTTGATGTTAAACTTGTTATCCAATCTTTATTAGTTGTCGCTATCCTTGTCACATTGATCATTTGCCTATTCACTTATTGGAATCGCCAATTGGCAGCAAAGGTCAATGAAAGAACACTTGAGTTACGCAATTTGGCTCGGCATATGCAGCAAGTACGCGAGGAAGAAAAGGCAATGCTTGCCCGAGAAATTCATGATGAACTTGGTCATACTCTAACTGCGCTTACTATTGGCATAAGACGACTACACAGTTGTAAAGATGAAGAGCTGCGCATTAATAAGTCGAAAGAGCTGAGCCAACTAGTTAAAAGTGCTTCACAAACGTCAAAGCAAATAATGACTGATCTACGACCTAGTATTTTAGAAGATCTAGGTCTAGTTGCTGCCATAGAGTGGTTAGCGCTTGAGTTCAAATCTCGCCATGAAGTGAATTGTCACGTTGCCGCCCATGAAGCACAAATAACGCTTGGCGAAGAGGCATCCATTGCCCTTTTTCGTATCACTCAAGAATCCTTAACCAATATCGCAAAACATGCCAAAGCCAGTATGGTAGAAATAGTGCTGACCCTGCAAGATAAAGAACTACTACTACTTATTTCGGACAATGGCCAAGGTTTAATGGCCGGTTGGCAAACTAAGGAAGGCTCATACGGTTTGCAAGGTATGCGTGAGCGCGCTTTAGCCTTAGGTGGTGGATTAACAGTTGACAGCAAAGCAAACCAAGGGGTTCAGTTACTTGTTCGAATTCCGTATGAATAGTACTTAATTACTTAACTTGCGGCACTTTGAATTAAAAAATAATACTTAAAGTCAGTTATTAACTGTGACACTTTTATGAAGAATGCTTATTGACTGTTGTCATCAGCATATCGTCAACCTAGAATCTGGTCTAGACCAAACAATAAAGGTAAACGATATGAATCATTATAAATTACTCACCCCAGGACCATTGACAACATCACTAAGCGTAAAACAAGCTATGCTGGTAGATTGGTGTACTTGGGATGATGATTACAACATTGAAATAGTCCAAGATATTCGGACAAAAATCACTAAATTAGCAACACAAAAACCAGGTTACTCAAGTGTACTCATGCAAGGCAGTGGTACCGCTGCAGTAGAGTCAGTACTTGGTAGTGCTATTGGCCCAACCGATAAAATACTGATCATTGACAATGGCGCGTATGGCCAACGCATGGCGCAAATATGTAACATATTAAATGTTAATCATCAGGTACTTAAGTTTCAAGAAACGCTACAACCTTGCCCAAAAGAAATAAACTCACTGATTGCAAAAGATAACACTATTACCCATTTAGCCATGGTGCATTGTGAGACCACCACGGGTATGTTAAATCCTATCGCTGCTGTGGCAACTATCTGCCAGCAAGCTAATGTTATTTTTATCGTCGATGCTATGTCTAGCTTCGGCGGTATTGAGTTTGATATTGGTGACTTAAATATTGGTTATATGATCAGCTCTGCCAATAAATGTATTCAAGGAGTACCTGGTTTTGGTTTTATCATTGCTAAACAGGCTTTACTGGAAAAATGTAAAGACCGAGCAAAATCTCTTAGTTTAGATCTTTATGATCAATGGCATACCATGGAAACAGCTAACGGCAAGTGGCGTTTCACTTCTCCTACACATGTTGTACGTGCTTTTGCGCAAGCGCTAACAGAGCTTGAGCAAGAAGGTGGTATTACAAGCCGAGCTCAGCGCTACGTAACAAATCAAGCGTTACTTGTTCACGGTATGCAAGAGCTTGGCTTTGATACTTTATTATCCAAAAACATTCAATCTCCTATCATTACCGCCTTTTTATCTCCTAGCCAAAACAAGTATGATTTTAAGAAGTTTTATCAAGCACTTAAATCTAAAGGTTTTGTTATTTATCCTGGTAAAGTCTCTAATGCCGATTGTTTTCGCATTGGTAACATCGGTGAAATTTACCCAGAAGATATTCAGCAGCTGCTCTGTGACATAGGGGAAACACGTTACTGGTTATAAGGGTTGCATAGTTTTTACCTGTCAGTATTTGCTAAAAATACAGGTGGGTAAAATGCTGTTTATCTTTGGTAATAACTGATGGCATTAACGCATATTTTTAACTAATGCCATCGATAAGTATCTTAACAATTAATAACTCTCTACTACTATTTCTATCGCGCCGTGCACCCAATACTCAATGTTATAATCAATCAAGCGTTGTTGTGGGCAAAACCGTTTACGGATGATTTTAATGCAAGGAGACCCAGCATTTAAATTAAGTAATTCGGCTTTATCATCTGGCAAAGCGGTCACATGAATACTGCTTTGTTCTGAACAAATAGCAATATTATAATCTTGAGAAAACAAGGTGGTGATTGAGCCTTCAAGGGCTTTATCATGCAACTGCGGAAATACTCGCTGCTGACAATAAATTTCTTCTAACATTACCGGTCGTTCATCTAACGATCTAACCCGATAAACTTCCCAAAATATCTCACTACTTGTCTGTTCAAAAGCTTGGTAAACAACCGTTGCCGCTTTACCGTGATTAATAGCGACCAATTGAGTATTAGGCGTGAAACCTTGCTCTTTAGCGAGTTGATAGTAATTGACTTTTTTCACCGGATTCCAACGCAATCGCGCCGGACTAACAAACCAACCCTTACGGTTTTGACGATAAATTAACCCTTCAGTTTCCATGCGAAATAGTGCCTCCCTCACGGTAATACGACTGGAATTAAATTTTTCCAATAATTGTCGTTCTGAGGGCAGTTTTACACCTTGTTGTTTATCATCAATAAGCTTGGTGATGTATTGCTTTATTTGTTGATATAAAAGCATAAATTCATACCTGATTGTTGTTCAATTTAAATAGTGACTTAGCGCGTGGCATAATAAGTTATCGAGCTCTGTAATGACAGAGCCCGATGGTAAATGAACTTATTACTTATCTGCCTTACCTGCCGCCGACGCTAATTTGGCTAGCTGATCATCAAACCAGAAAGCTTGCTGCTCTTTATCTTCCATCGCTTCCTTTCTTAAGACACTTTTGCGGACAATATTAGCGCCCAACGTTCTAAAGGGCTCGATGGGAAAATTTCCTCTGCTGCCCTTTGCCATTCCTGAGCGTGCCCATTCGTTGTCTTGATCCAATACTAAAGACGATAAAATATCTCCGCCTAAGTAACTTTGCACAACACCATTGCCTGAATAACCTAAACCATAACAAACATTGTGTTGTCCTTCGAGTCGGCCAAAAAAAGGCACGCCGGTAACTGAGCGATCTGAAGCCCCCGTCCAGCTACGTTCAAAGTTAGGGGTAATACTTGGAAAAAAGCGCTTAAAGGAGTCTTTTAACATACCTTGATAAGCACTCTCTTGTTCAAACGCTGTTAACATTTTATTGCCATAGGCAAACAAGTTGCCGCCTTTGCCAAGCATTATCCGTCCATCGGGTGTACTGCGATAGTAATGCACAAAAATACGTGAATCAGCCACTGCCATACCATGATTTAAATGCATTGCCGCTAATGCCTCAGGCATAGGTTTGGTAATTAACATATCCGAGGAGACTAAAACAATGCTGCGGCTAAAAGGCTTAAATGCTTTTGCCATCCAAGCATTCATCGCTAAAACTAACCGCGGGGCATGTACTTCGCCATTTGGTGTAGTTACTTTAACAATATTTCCATAAGCTATTTTTGTCATTGGTGTATTTTCAAAAATACGCACACCTAACTGCCTAGCCACCCGCGCTAGGCCCCTCACTAGCTTAGCTGGCTGTAATGAGCCTGCCGCCGCGGTAAATATTCCCTGCTGATTTAGCGCTGAGCCAGAATAGTGTTGCACAAACTCACTGTCTTTTACTTGCCACTGATTAATGCCCGCCTTTGCTAACCCTGCTAAAGGATTTTGTAAGTTAGCTTTTTGTACAGAATTAGTGGCGGTATACAAGGCACCATCAAGTCGAATGTCAGCATCAATGCTGTGTTGAGTACAAAAGTCAGCAATATCAAAAACAGCTTGTTCAGAAGCCTTTACCAAACGAATAGCTTCCATTTGACCAAACAAACGCACTAAGGTGGCAAACTTTGTCGACAGCGTTAACATACAACCGCCATTAC
>Ga0209292_1003658_pt1 | contig 16739 bp, 16 predicted proteins | sample GOMGulsemesocosm_2_FD_184634 | JGI IMG/M metagenome (GOLD analysis project Ga0209292, IMG submission 184634) | Methane-oxidizing microbial communities from mesocosms in the Gulf of Mexico - GOM9C Gulf of Mexico (SPAdes) (version 2) | ecosystem: Environmental > Aquatic > Marine > Cold seeps... | reverse complement strand
GAGTACAACGATAGAGATTCTTTGGACAATTATTCCAACAGTAATTTTAGTGGCAATGGCTATTCCAGCTACCAAACTAATGTTAAAGATGGACAATGTTCAAGAATCAGAGATGTCAATTAAAGTAACAGGTTGGCAGTGGAAGTGGGAATATGAATATATGGATAATGGTATTCATTTTTTCAGTACTTTGGATGAAGCAAGTAATAAAGCTCGCCAAAAAGATTCAGGTATTGACCCTCGTTCAGTACCCCATTACTTATTAAATGTTGATAAACCTCTGGTTGTTCCAGTCAATACAAAAATTCGTTTTTTGTTTACAGCTGCTGATGTTATTCACTCTTGGTGGGTACCTGATTTAGGTTGGAAAAAAGATACTATTCCTGGTTTTATCAACGAAGCATGGACTTCAGTAGAGAAAGCAGGGACATATCGTGGTCAATGTACTGAACTATGTGGTAAAGACCATGGATTTATGCCTATTGTTGTAATCGCTATGGAAAAAGAAGATTACCAAGAATGGGTAATGGAACAAAAAGGATTAGCATTAGAAGAAGCAAGTGCAGCAGCAAAAGAATGGACTGCTGATGAATTAATTGCTAAAGGTGAGACTGTTTATACCAATAACTGTGCATCTTGTCATATGGGTGACGGCGCTGGAATGGAGGGAACTTTTCCTGCAATTACAGCAAGTTCAATTGTGACAGGTGATATGGACGCACAAATTGATTTAATGATGAACGGAAAAGGTATGATGCCTGCTTTTGGTCAAATGCTTAGTGCAGTTGATTTTGCAGCAGTATCAACATTTATCCGTAATGGCTTAGGAAATGAAGTGGGTGATTCAATTCAACCATCAGCAATTCAAGCTAAACAGTCGGCACTGCCAGAAGATGAAGACGAGGATGGCGACGAATAGTCGTTACGTTAAATTTTCTTAAGTCTAATCTTTCAAATTTTATAAAGAGGTATTGAATATGTCTGCTGCAACAGCTGAGCATGATGATCATCACGATCACGGTCCTGACAAGGGTCTATTAAGGTGGATAGTGACCACCAACCATAAAGATATCGGAACTATGTATCTGATCTTTGCACTGGCAATGTTTTTTGTTGGTGGAACGATGGCTTTAATTATTCGTACAGAGCTTTTTGAACCAGGTATGCAGTTTGTAGACCCTCAGTTCTTTAACTCAATGACAACTATGCATGCGTTAGTTATGGTATTCGGCGCAGTTATGCCAGCATTTGTTGGTTTAGCTAACTGGCAGATACCATTAATGATTGGTGCGCCAGATATGGCGTTACCACGTATGAATAACATGAGTTTCTGGATGTTGGTTGCTGGTGTATTATTATTAGCAAGTACATTATTCATGGAAGGCGGAGCACCTGCTTCTGGTTGGACTTTATATCCACCTCTAGTTTTGCAAACAGGTAACGCATTACCATTTGCTATTTTCTCTGTGCATTTATTAGGTATCTCATCAATTATGGGAGCGATTAACGTTATCGCGACTATTTTTAATATGCGTGCACCTGCAATGACATTAATGAAAATGCCATTGTTTGTATGGACATGGTTAATTACAGCATTCTTATTAATCGCAATTATGCCTGTATTTGCTGGCGCGGTGACTATGTTATTAACTGATCGCTTCTTCGATACTAGCTTCTTTGATGCAGCGGGTGGTGGTGATCCTGTTCTTTATCAACATATTTTCTGGTTCTTCGGACACCCAGAAGTATATGTAATGATTTTGCCAACATTCGGTGTAGCATCAACCATTATTCCTGTTTTTGCTCGTAAGCCTTTGTTTGGTTATTCTTCAATGGTTTATGCAACAGCAGCGATTGCTTTCCTTTCATTTATTGTTTGGGCGCATCACATGTTTACAGTAGGAATGCCAATGGCGGGTGAGTTGTACTTTATGTATGCCACTATGCTGATTGCGATTCCAACAGGTGTAAAAATCTTTAACTGGACTGCAACAATGTGGAAAGGGTCGATGACTTTTGAAGCACCTATGCTATTTTCAATTGCATTTGTTGTTCTGTTCACATTGGGTGGATTTACAGGTTTGATGATGTCATTAGCACCTGTTGATTTTCAGTATCATGATACTTATTTCATTGTTGCTCATTTCCATTACACATTGGTTCCTGCTTCTGTTTTTATTTTGATGGCTGCCGGTTACTTCTGGTTACCTAAATGGACAGGTAATATGTATGATGAAAAATTAGCTAAGCTACATTTTTGGTTATCAGCAATCTCTGTAAATATTCTTTTCTTTCCACAGCACTTTTTAGGTTTAGCGGGTATGCCTCGTCGTATTCCTGATTATGCTGTTCAGTTCGCTGATTGGAATATGATTTCTAGTATTGGTGCTTTTGTTTATGGCCCTAGTCAGTTGATATTTGTTTATATTGTTTATAAAACAATTAAAGGCGGTACAGGTGAGAAGGTAACAGCTGAAGTTTGGGAAGGTGCTAAAGACCAAAGTCTAGAGTGGACTATTCCTTCACCAGCTCCTTATCATACGTTTGCTGAACCACCAAAAGAAGTACCAACAATGAGTACTAGTAGGTAGTCGATAAAACTAAAAGACACTTCACTCCTTGTGAGTGAAGTGTTGGATAATAGAATGAATATAAAACAAAAGAATATTTTAACGGCCGTTATATTAATCGCCGTAGCAGCATCAATTTATGCGTTTGCAGTAATGAGAGTCATGGGTTATGAGTGATGATTTAGGACAAAAAAATACTAAACTGGTTCGTAAGTTAGTATTTATTGTTCTAGGTATGTTTGGTTTTGGCTATGCTTTAGTGCCTATTTATGATGTGTTTTGTGATATTACAGGACTCAATGGTAAAACAGCATCTGAAGCAATAGTTGATGTGGTTTATGAAGTTGACCTCAATAGAGAAGTAACGATTGAGTTTATAACTTCTCTTCCAAAATCAACATCTACCATGGTGTTTCGTGCTGAAAAAAACAAGTTGAAAGTGCACCCTGGGGAATTTTACACGGTGAATTTTTATGCTGAAAATAAAACAAATGAAAAAATGATTGCTAGAGCTGTACCGAGCGTTACACCCGGACTAGCAGCAGAATATTTACAGAAAACAGAGTGTTTTTGTTTTACGGAGCAAGCATTCGAACCTAATGAGTCTAAACTTATGCCCGTTCGTTTTGTGATAGATCCGGAACTTCCAGAAAGATATAAAACAATCACACTTGCATATACTTTTTTTGATAATACTGAGAAATCAGTAAAAAAATAACAGGGGTAGCGATATGTCTACAAATGATGCTTATTACATTCCCAATAAGGCTGTCTGGCCAATTATTGGTACAGTAGGTCTTATGACCACTTTAGCTGGCTTTGCAAATTACTTAAATGGTAATGCTGGCGGATCAACCTTTATGATTATTGGGTTGGTGATTTTTATCACGATGCTAGCGGGCTGGTTTACATTGCAGTCTACAGAAAGTGAATCAGGTATGTATAACCATGGGGTAGGTATTTCTTACCGTATGGGAATGATGTGGTTTATCTTCTCAGAAATTATGTTCTTTGCTGTATTTTTTGGTGCCTTATATTATACGCGTAACCTATCAACTGATTGGTTGGCTGGTATTGGTGACGGGCCAGGTCGTTCAACAGCTATGTTATGGGAAGGCTTTACTAACGTATGGCCAACTAATGGTCCTGGTAATATAGGTGGTGAGTTTGAAGAAATGGGGGCTTTTGGTCTTCCATTACTAAACACTTTATTGCTTCTAACAAGTGGTGTTACATGTACTTGGGCACATCATGGCTTACTTGCTAAAAATCGTAGTCAATTGATTAAAGGCTTGGCAGCAACAGTGGGATTAGGCTTTTTATTCGTAGGCTTTCAAGCACTAGAATACTATGAAGCTTACCATGAAATGGGGCTAACTTTAGGGTCTGGGGTTTATGGATCAACATTCTTTATGTTAACTGGCTTCCATGGATTTCACGTTTGTGTCGGGGCAATCATGTTATCAGTCGTATTATTCCGTAGTTGGAAAGGTCACTTCACTCCAGAAAATCATTTTGCATTTGAAGGTGCAGCTTGGTACTGGCATTTTGTTGATGTGGTATGGCTAGGTTTATTTGTTTTTGTTTATATTATATAAATAAATTAATAGACATAAAAAAAGCGCAGTCATAACGATTGCGCTTTTTTTTTGCCTGAAATTATTGTCATTGCCTCCAGAATGAGGGGGTGGGATAAAAGAAGAATGACAAAAAATTATGGTGTCTGAGAGGTATCAACTAAAAGTTTTTGCTGTTTTTGCATTTGAATTCTTGCACCTATTCCTTCAGGTTTAATCATTCCTGTTATCAATGCAATATAGAGTAAAATAAACAGTACTAAAGACATGCCAATCCTATAACTCAATGCTTTAACTGTTTTTGCAGAGTCATGTTTTTCTTTACGGATAACTAAATGGAATAAAGCAGAGCCTAAGCTAAATAGAATAAACAGAAATATGATAATAAAAATAATTTTGATAGACATGTTTTGCAGTGATTTTGTGAAAGTTGTGAGTAGAGTAATATAAAAACATGAAATTAACTATTGCTAAAACAGAATTCCAATTTAGTGTTTTTTCAATTTCATTGTATTTAGTTCTGATTGTTTTATTAGTCTCACTAGGTTTTTGGCAGTTAGACCGGTCAGAACAAAAGCAAGTTTTTGTAAATAAACAATTGTTATCTGCTGATAAAGAAGATTTAAAATTAACAGATACTATTGATTTAAACAAAAGTAGATATAGAACTACAGAAATAACGGGCTATTTTGAATCAAGCAAGCAATTTCTTATAGATAATCAAATTGTAAATGGCAGAGCAGGTTACTTTGTTATGACACCATTTAGTATTTTGGGGCTTGATCGTTCGGTATTGGTTAATAGAGGTTGGGTTAGATTAAATAAAGATCGCAGAGTGTTACCTGAAATAGCGATTGAAGAAACAACGCGAACAATCATCGGAAGAATAAATTATTTTCCCTCTGTTGGTATTCGATTAAAGGGAGCAGAGATTCCGACTAACAGTTGGCCATCAGTCGTACAAGTTGTCGATGCTAAGGTGCTCTCAGAAAAACTAGGGTATTCATTATTTCCTTTTCAAATTGAACTGGATAAAACAATGAGTGATGGCTATAGTCGTGATTGGAAAAATAAAACCATCATGCCACCTGAAAAACATGTTGCTTATGCCGTACAATGGTTCGGCTTAGCTATAACATTAACAGTATTATTTTTTGGATTTAGTAGAAAAAGTAAATGAACGAATTGAATGAACAACAAAAGAAAAACAATCGCACGGTAATTATTATTTTTGCCATGTCGATTATTCCTTTTTGTATTGCTTGGTATTTATCAAGTAGTGCAACCTGGATGGGTGGTGGGACAAATAATGGTAAATTAATTACACCACCTATTACAACTAAATTTAATCAATTTGTTGGTTACGATGAATTTTCTATAAAGAATTTACATGAGATAAAAGGGCACTGGGTGATAATGAATGTAGCACCTAATAAACAATGTAATGAAGTGTGTCAATATGCAATACATAAGACCAAACAGTTAAGAGTGATGATGGGTAAGGATTTAACCAGAAGTCGTCGATTGGTGTTAATTGCAGCTGAATTTGAACAGACAGTAGAGCAATTATGGTGGAAAGGTGATGCGAAGGATGGCAAACAAATTCAAGAAGATAAAAGATTACTAAGAGTAAAGCTATCAGCTCCATTACTTGATAAATTAAATCAGGCTAGAAAAACTGGGGTTTCAGAGGGTATGCTTTTTATAATGGATCCTTTAGGTAATATTATGATGCAGTATGAGCCAGAATTTGACCCTTACAAAGTTAAAAGTGACTTACGCAAATTATTAAAAATTTCACAGATTGGTTAAAGAAATGTTTAGAAAAACTACGTTATATACCTTAGTTTTAGCATTAATTGTTATTGTTTTTAGTTCCACTGTTAGATTGTCAGATGTGGCAGCGGGTTGTCCAGAATGGACTGGTTGGCCAGGATGTTATGGCGAAGTCTCTACTGTAGAGAATGCCTTTACACGACCCTCAATAATACCTGCTGAAGTTAAAAAAGCATTTAAAGAATGGGTTACTTACCAGTCTGTTGTTGTGTTTTTAGGTGTTTTAGTACTGTTATTAACTGTTTCAGCTTGGATGCAGGCGGGTTATCGTTTAGCTGCTGTTATATCGAGTAACGTATTGCTAGCTGTGATGGGAATGCAGCTAGTATTAGGGATATGGGCTGTTAAAGCTAAATTGATGCCTGTTGTTATAACTGGACAATTATTATTAGCTTGTATTTCAGTTTGGCTTTTATTTTGGATGTATTTACGTTCAAACCCAGAAATAAAACCTAATGAACAGGGAAGCACGGGGCCTAAGTTCTTAGCAAGAGTTGGTTTTGTGGCTTTGTTTCTACAAATTACACTAGGGTTTTGGGTAAGTACCAATCAAGCAGGTTTAGCTTGTGCTGGTTTCCCAAACTGTAGCGGTGAATGGTTACCAGCAGTTGATTATTTATCAAGCCTGAATTTGTTTTCAGCATTGCAAAGTGGTTATACAGGTGTTCTATCATTTGACGGACAGGTAGCAATACATTGGGCGCATCGTATTGGGGCTATCATCAGTTTTATTTTGTTGACTGGCATTACTTTATCAGCAACATCAGAAAACTATGCAAGATCGGTAAGAAAATCAGGGCTATTATTAAGTCTGCTGTTATTAGTAGAACTTATGTTGGGCATCTTTAGTGTCAAACTAGAATTGCCAGTATTCTTTGTTGTTATTCATAATCTATTTGCAGTGCTATTAATGTTCCCATTAATAGCCATTAGTTTTTACAGTAAATATGGTTTTATTGAATCAGTAACTGAAGACGATATTGATATTGTCGTAGAACCCGATGTTGTTGCTACGGTTGATGACGTAAAAGAAATTAAAGAAGTTGATGAAGTACCAACGGCTGATTCTTTATATCTACGTTTAAAATCTCAATTAAAGAAAACACGAACAGGTATAGGTGGTGTTTTATCTGCAATTCCTGTCGGCCAAAAAACAATAAATCAAGATCTTTTAGAAGAAATTGAATCAAGCTTGTTAATGGCTGATCTTGGAATTGAAACAACAAGTGTGATCATTTCTGAGTTAACAGCACGTCTAGAGCGTAAACAGCTTAATGATGGGGAAGCTTTAGAAACAGCATTAAAACAAATATTATTAGATATATTAGAGCCATGTGACAAAGCACTAGAAATTCCAAAACAGGATATTCCTTTTGTTATTTTAGTTGTAGGTATTAATGGTGTTGGTAAAACAACAACAATTGGTAAATTAGCTAAACGTCTAAAAATGCAAGGGCATAGTGTTATGTTGGCTGCTGGGGATACTTTTAGAGCAGCGGCTGTTGAGCAGCTTCAAGTATGGGGCGAACGAAATGAGATTCATGTGGTTGCTCAGCATACAGGTGCAGATTCAGCCTCAGTGATTTTTGATGCAGTGCAATCAGCACAAGCAAAAGGTATTGATGTACTTATCGCTGATACAGCAGGAAGATTACATACTAAATCTAACTTAATGGAAGAATTAAGTAAGATTAAACGTATCATGAAAAAAGTAGATAAAACTGCACCACATGAAGTTTTATTAGTATTAGATGCGGGTACAGGTCAAAATGCTTTATCACAAACAAAAACCTTTAATGAAGTTGTTGAGCTATCAGGACTAGCGATAACAAAATTAGATGGAACTGCAAAAGGTGGTGTTATATTTTCTCTTGCCAATCAGTTCAAATTACCTATTCGTTTTATTGGAGTTGGTGAAGGGATTGATGACTTGCAAGACTTTGATGCAAAATCCTTTATTGAAGCTTTATTTGTAAAAGATTAATTATTCAATTAATATTATTTTAATGCCCTTTCTTGTAGGGAAGGGCTTAAGAGCTATAATGAGAGAATAGCAAAGGATAATAAAACTGCTCCAAAGCCCTCTCCTGATGGAGAGGGTTGGGTGAGGAGAAAGTAAATAATTCTCTTTTTTAATAATTTTTTGTGGATTAAGAGATAAAGTAAAAAACACTAGTAAAATCTACACTTAACGGTGGTAAAGCTTAAAAAATGCTTAAATTTGATCATGTAAGTAAACGATATGCAGATGCTGGTGATGCATTATTAGATGTGAGTTTTCACCTAAAAGCTGGCGAAATGGCATTTTTAACAGGGCATTCAGGCGCTGGGAAAAGCACATTGCTTAAATTAATAGCAATGATGGAACTCAGTACGCGGGGAAATATTTTATTAGATGGTCAAAATTTAAATAAAATAACAGAAAAACAAATTCCCTTTATCAGAAGAAAGCTAGGTTTAATCTTTCAGGATAATAAGCTGTTACAGGATAGAACTATTTTTGATAATGTAGCTTTACCTCTTATAGTTTCAGGTTATAGCTACCAAGAAATTGGTCGCAGAGTAAGAGCATCATTAGATAAAGTGGGCTTATTAGGTAAAGAAAAAAAATATCCTTTAGCCTTATCAGGTGGTGAGCAGCAGCGAGTAGGTATTGCACGAGCAGTAATCAATAAGCCTCGCTTGATTTTGGCAGATGAACCCACTGGAAATTTAGATCCAGAATTATCAGCTGAAGTGATGCATTTATTTGAACAATTTCAGAAAGTAGGCGTTACTGTATTAATAGCAAGCCATGATGTAGATTTGTTAAGTCAAATGGGACATAGAATATTAACCTTGGATCATGGTCAGCTAAAAGCTAGTTAATGATGAAACATAATTCTCGTCAGATAAAAAATAAAGATAGCAACGGTTTTTCAGAACAGTCAAAAGCTTATCTGTTATTGCACGCCCATGCCTTATTTTCCAGTCTTGGGAAATTGGTAAGAAATTCATTTACTTCAGCAATGACTATTATTGTAATGGCCATTGCTATTTCACTTGCCTCAGGGTTTTATCTGTTAGTTGTAAATATGCAGCAATTAACGGGCGGGCTTGAAGCAACTAATCAAATATCATTATTTTTAAAAACCAGTGTCAGTGATAATGCTGGTAAACAATTAGCAGAAGAGATTAGAAAAAATAATGCAGTTGAAAAAGTTGTTTTGATTACCAAACAACAAGCGTTAACAGAGTTTAAACAATATAGTGGCTTTGGAGATGCTTTAAACATACTCGAAAATAACCCTCTGCCTACAGTTATACAAGTTTTACCCAGTAATACCTTAAATGATATACAGGCCATTGAAAATCTAATGATGCAGTTTAATCAATTAGCAAAAGTTGATTTTGCTCAATTGGATATGAAATGGGTTCAACGATTGCAGTCAATAATGAATATTATACAAAAAGCAGTTTTTGTATTAACAATCTTACTAGGCTTTGCGGTTGTAGTTATTACAGGTAATACCATACGACTAGAATTACAAAATAGACAAGATGAAGTATTGGTTGCTAAATTGGTTGGAGCAACTCATGCTTTTATCCAGAGACCTTTTTTATATACAGGGTTTTGGCTGGGATTTATTTCAGGATTAGTTGCCTGGGTTTTAGTTAGTCTCATTCTGCTTATTTTACAAAGCCCGATAGAAAAACTTTCCATTCTTTATGATGGCAGTTTTGATTTAAGTTATTTTAGTTTTGTAGAAGTTCTATCATTATTAAGCCTATCATCAATACTTAGCGTTATTGGAGCATGGGTGGTTCTGCATTATCAATTGCAAAAAATAAAACCAAAGTAAATTACTGGGTTATCAAATATAGTTGAACTTATAAAATTATTAGCACTCTGATCATTTGAGTGCTAAAATGAAATAACTTTATAATTCAAGGGGCTTCAATGAATAACACAGTAGCTTTACCATCAAATCTAGAAGTAGGTAGCTTTGATTCATATTTAAGTAAAGTCAGTCAAATGCCAAAACTGACAGCTGAATATGAAAAAGAATTAGCTGTTCGTTACAGAGAAAATGGAGATTTAGAAGCTGCCCGTGAATTAGTCATGTCCAACCTTCGTTTTGTTGCCCATGTCGCTAGAGGTTATAGTGGTTATGGTCTACCTCTAGCAGATATTATGCAAGAAGGTAATGTTGGATTAATGAAAGCAGTAAAACGTTTTGATCCTGATGTGGGCGTGAGATTAGTCTCGTTTGCCGTTCATTGGATTAGAGCTGAAATACATGAATATGTGATCAAAAACTGGCGAATTGTTAAAGTTGCAACTACAAAAGCGCAACGTAAACTGTTTTTTAATTTAAGAAAGTCTAAGAAAGGTTTAGGCTGGCTATCAAAAGATGATGCTGAAGCAATAGCAGAAAATTTAGATGTCGATCTTAAAATAGTTTATGAGATGGAAGAGCGCCTAGATGGTCGTGACATGGCATTTGATCTACCAGCAAATGAATCTTCAGAAGAAACAATCTCTGCTCCAGTAAATTACTTAGAACAGCACGAAGCTGATCCAGCATTATTGCTAGAAAATGCAGATTGGAAAGGGCATGAAGAAGGTTTACTATCAGAAGCCTTATCTGAGTTAGATGAGCGTAGCCAAGATATTTTAAAAAGTCGATGGTTATCTGAGAAAAAAGCAACCTTACATGATTTAGCAGCACGTTACGGTGTTTCTGCTGAGCGAATTAGGCAGTTAGAAAGCAATGCGATGAAGAAATTGAGAGCAGCTGTTGTTTTAGAAGCTTAAGCTAAAAATAAGCTAGCAACAAAATTAAAACTCAATTATAATACCCGTTCTGTGCCGGGGTGGTGAAACTGGTAGACACGTCGGATTCAAAATCCGATTTCTTCGGAAGTGCCGGTTCGATTCCGGCCCTCGGTACCATCGAATTTAAAACCCATGTTAATGTAAATTAACATGGGTTTTTTTGTGCCTGAAATTCTTGGCGTTTTTGATAAATAGGGTTATATTGTTGATCTTATCAAGATAAAGGGTTGTTAAATGCACTCAAAAAAATGGCCTATAATTTGATGGAATTGTGTTGGAAAAGACAATACAAGTTTAACTAATTTTTAAGGAAAAGTAATAGGTTATAGTTACATTAATATCAAATATACGATGTTATTTATGACTGTCACAGAGCAGATTTTAGCTAGTTTCAAAGCATAGGGAAAGTGTATTATGGTCTGTACTTAGGTGTACTGAATGATTCAGGTCTATTTATCTTGTATCAGGCATGTTAACTAGTTTAGTGTTACTGGTTTTGATAGTGATTATTGCCATACTATAGAAGTTAGAGCTTATGATTAAAGGCCCCGAGACAATGACTTGTTATACTTTTAAGGAAATAGTAGATGGATATACCTAAAAGACTATATAAGTACGAACCTGTAAATACATATAGTCTGGCTAATTTAAAAAACCAGCAAGTATATTTTTCAAAACCAATCAATTTTAATGATCCATTTGATTGTGCTATAGGTTGTACATTTGAGGATATTTCTCAAAATGATTTAGAATCTATATATGGGCACTATTTAACAAAAAGCCCTAGTGAGTTAGAGTTCAAAAAGAAGTTTGGAACTAAACCTGATAAATATTTTTTAAGGTTTTTACAAAAATCGGTGGAAGAATTATTTTTTAAATCAAGAAATGAAGTCCTTAATAATCGTGGTGTAACATGTTTTTCAGAGTTATCGGACGAAATTTTAATGTGGTCTCATTATGCAGACAAACATAAAGGGTTTTGTTTGGAGTTTGATTCTCAATACCCAAATTCACACATAGAGCCCCAATGTTGATTTTGATATTTCAAATACCCAATTTTTCACTCAGTTAGGCAGCATTGTTTAATTATTCAGTCAGTTTTCACTCGCTATTCTGAATAGTCGATAATTTTTACGCCCAGTGTCCACAGTAGCCGTTTTTTAAACGGATTTATCCTGTAGAGTGAGTGACAGAGTGCTTTTTTTCATTTAGATAAGCATAGGCTCTATCATTCTTATTCTCGAAAGAACCGCTTCAAGAACAATGCGGTGCTTTTCTTTCATCTTTATAAAAATCTGCCTACCTGTTTTGACGACTTTACCTGCAATAGCATAGAGTCGCCAACGTATTGTCCCTGCACGATGGTGAGCCAGCTCCTCTGGTAAAAACAAGCGCATCAGTGCAAATAAATTAAAGGAGAGTGCGCTAATCATGAAGTATAAGGCGTTGGCAGCAAAATCACTACAGGGCAAAACATCTCCACCAAAATCCAGCTTAAGTTCTTTAATACGGTTTTCACTGTCTTCACCGCGCTGATTGTACCAATGGATGATTTTGCTATCTGTCCAGTTGTCTTGATTGGTGACAATACTACGATAAATATAGCCTTGATCTGTGATTTCAGTGCTATCAGCAAGACCTTCTGTATCAAAATCCATCTGTCCTTTAATCGCCTTACGTTGGATCACTAATGTTAACGCTGTTTCATGACCTGTTATCCAATGGACTATGCGGCAAGTACTTTGGCTCTGGCTGGCATCACCATTTTTATGGATTAAAGGTTGCCAGTCCTTTTCTTTCAGAGCCTCTATTTGTTCTTTGATACCAGCACTCATCTTGGCTCGTATGGCATAGTCTATGGCCTCTTCTTCACAGTATTGAATGATCTTAGTTTGGTAACCAGCCGAATCAATACGCAATGCTTTTATATAGCAGTCTTGGGGTAATGCTGATCTGCATTGCTGAATAAAAGCTAAGTTGTCTTTTGCTGGAGGCGTATTGCCTGCTCTAAAATCACAGGCGACGACCATGCCCACTTCGGCTATATGTCCAACTATTGGCATGTAGCCTTGGTTTTTAGTGTATGTCCATTGTGCATCAGACTTATGGCTAATGATTTCTGTGGCATCAATATCTAATGTGATGCCCTTACAGCGATGCAATGCAGTTTTCAGCACACCTTTGTTTACACAAGACAAGGCTTGTAGTCCTTGGCCGTTGTTTCCCATTCGCCTTAACCAGTTGCCTATCGCACTAGCTTTGGGTATCTGCTTAATTCCAAGTAAGGGTGTTAAGGCTTCATCATCATGGAAATGCTTTACTTCATCTAAATGAAAAGAACCTTCATGCTGCATGAGTATTAATGTTTCAAGGTACGCGGACGCCGCTATACCTCGATTGCTTTTTGGCGTTGGGAAATGGCGATCAATACTTTTTGATAGCTCCAACTGTTTCATTATCTGAGCAACAACCACTAATCCAGCTCTGGAGGTTAATTGTTCTTTTGTGGTTTTAAGTTTGTAAGGTAATATATTCATCTGTCTTGGCTGCACCCTTTGGGTGGTGGGCTGTTTGGTCGCAATCCATTATACAGCCAAGGCTTCATCCGTTTTTATTCGTTCTATGTGGGAATTCAGGCAATATGAACCTTTTGATAAGGCTATTGATGTAAAATATAGTAAGAAAATACCCCATGTAGATCCTGTATCTATAATCTTAGATTCTGATCCAGACCAAGTCTTAAAAATGGTAACTACAAAATATAAATCATGGGAGTATGAGAAAGAATGGCGATCAATTCATACAGAGGGAAGTATTAAGTTTGGTTATTCATCAGAAGCATTAACTGGAATTTATTTCGGCTCTAAAATTGATTATGCTCATTTTGAAATTATTGCTCTGATTATTCAAGGGCAGAACCCTGACGTTAAACTATATAAAGGTTCTATCTCTGAAAATAAATATGGAGTAAGCTTTAAAGAGGTAACGTATACGCCATACATGAAAGCCAAAGAGTAAGGTATGGTATAACAAAAAAATTAACAGCGACTTTTATTAATATGTCGAGCAATATACCTGTTTTACAAAATAGGAATGGTGTATAAAAACTCTGGCTCTGATGATAAATACTATTCGTCCGATTACGCTATCGCTAATAGGACCTACTTCGTTAAGATTATGCAGGAGTTAAGATAAATTTAGATACTTCTCGTTCTTAATCCATATTCTAAAAGATGTATTTATGGAAATATTTAAGCGGAACCAAACAAGTGTAGGTTTATTGGTTAAATATGCTGAAGAAAAATAAAAAATGATAACCAGACAAAATAAAACGGACAATTATTAAGAGCACATATGCCAAAGTTATACACGTATTTCGGTATTATCATTATGTTCTACAGTAATGAGCATGAACCTATTCACGTTCATGGAAAATTCCAAGGAAATGAATCAAAAGCCGAGATCATAATAGATAATGGAGAAGTAAAGGAAATCCATATTAAGTCCGTCAAAGGTAAAAGTCCTTTGGCCGCAAATAATTTACGTGATTTCAGAGCATTTGTTGATACTTGTGCTAATGAAATAGTAAAAAAGTGGATTGATTATTTTGTACTTCATAAGCAAATCTCTTGTGAAAATATAAGTAGGAGAATCAAATGATTTCAGATGAACAAGTTATTTCTGTAGAAAAAGTAAATCAATTAAGTGATTTTAAGCTTGAATTGGAATTTAATGATAAAACTCGTCAGGTGATTGATTTTTATCCGTTCTTATCACTTTCGCGTAATCCTCTAATCAGAAGATACTTATCACCTGAAGAGTTTTCAAAATTTGAAATAGACGAAGGTGATTTAGAATGGAATGATTATGACCTTTGCTTTCCAATTGCTGATTTATATGAAAATAAAATAGTGCATTAAAACCTCTGAAGAGGAAAGGAAGTAGGGGCATACTACTTAAAAATAGCAAAACAGGATGGTTTTATCTAGCAATATCTTTGAACGATTAGTATGCGGTGAATCATCTTTGTTGTAGTAATGCTGATTACTCTTGTCATCAATATACCTTTTGTTTTAAAAAAGGGGTGTATAAAAACTCTGATTCTGATGATAAATGCTATTCGTCCGATTACGCTATCACTAATAGGATTTACTTTTTATGTGGAAAATTAAAATTTAATTACCCACTCTATTCAATATAGACCCCTTCGAATAGAGTTTGAAAAGTATATAGATGCTATATTAAAATTATGGAAAAACCATAAGGTCAAGCCAGCTTGATAATTGGGTTTAGACACAATAAAAACAGACTACTTGAAAAGATTCAGAAAGGTTTGAGTAAGTTTTGACTTGGTTTTTGGTGTTTTGCGAAAGTATGCTTGATGCTCTATCACGCTTTTTATTATATAACTGAAAGAGAAAATAATTCCGGAAACAAAACCTGTGATAACTTTTAAACTTTCATTACTTATCAATCATATGACGATAAAGTCACCAATAGTTATTTCATGGTTATGCATCAGGGGCGACAATTGAAAATACTTAACTGGACTGATAGGTATTAATTGATATTATGCGCTTAGATAAATTTATATGTAAAAGCACAGAATATTCTTTAGCTGATGCAATAGCGTTAATCGAAAATAGAAGTATTATCGTCAATGGTATTGTTGCTATTGGGGCGGCAGATCAAGTACATAAAAATAATGTTGTTATGCTTGATGGTAAAATATTAACAGCTAGAAGCTCTCGCTATTTTTTGCTTAACAAACCCGTTGATATGATTTGTTCTAATGTTGATGAGAAATATCCATCGGTACTCAATCTCCTCGATGTAGATAGAGTGTCTGAACTACACATAGCAGGGCGATTGGATGCAGATACAACTGGTCTTGTATTGATTACAGATGATGGACACTGGTCCTTTAATCTAACATCGCCCAAGAATAAATGCGAAAAAGTGTATAAAGTGGTGTTATCTCGGCCAATTTCGCCTGACGCGACTAAGTGTTTTCTGGAGGGAGTTCTTCTTCAAGGTGAATCAACGCTAACTCTTCCCGCAAAATTAGATATTATTGATTCATATAATGTCTTTTTGACATTAACGGAAGGCCGTTTTCATCAGGTTAAACGTATGTTTTCCTCCATCGGTAATAGAGTTAAATCACTGCATCGCCAGAAAATCGGTAACCTAGAGTTAGATGTGGATATTGGTAATTGGCGTAGCTTAACTCAAGCAGAAGTTGAAACATTTTCTGTTAACGATTAACGTTGGTTTTTGATTTATCAGAGGTGCATCAAACTGTGTCCTGCACAGGCCTGATGCTGAACACAGCAAGTTATTAAATGGAATTTCTATGTCCCCCATAATAAAGAAGCTAGGAGTAGAAATATTTCTGATAATTTTTACCATATTAGTTATACGAGCATGTTTACCAGTAAAATCCCATTTAGGTAATAGTGAGCATAAAATATCGGAGCAAAGAATTGTTATTGTTCCTATGACTGGTATGCCAATGTTATTCCTGCAAAGTTTAGAGGAAACATTAGAGCAGCGGCACCAAACAGATATTTTAGTTACAACTATGATGGGAAAAGGTGAGGAAATGCTACTTAAAAACAGTGATCAATATGATGCTACCTATTTGGCAAACTTAGGTTTGGTAAGTAAGGGATGAGTTTTGTAGATTAAATTCAGGTAGTAACTTGTTTATTTCCGACAAAGGAATGCTTTAGAAGTTAATCTCTGTATCTAAACTTTGGTTTTAAAAGCTAGCTTTAATATGGAAAAGTAGGGTATTGTTTGTTAATGCTCCGTATAGAAGAGCAGGGTCCTAAAAGTTTGTTTTTAATAATGGGGTAACCATGAATAAGCATCCACACACTCCACATACGTCAGGTTAATTACCTAGTAAAAAAAATAATGTAGCAACTTTTT
>Ga0209292_1003656_pt1 | contig 16751 bp, 11 predicted proteins | sample GOMGulsemesocosm_2_FD_184634 | JGI IMG/M metagenome (GOLD analysis project Ga0209292, IMG submission 184634) | Methane-oxidizing microbial communities from mesocosms in the Gulf of Mexico - GOM9C Gulf of Mexico (SPAdes) (version 2) | ecosystem: Environmental > Aquatic > Marine > Cold seeps... | reverse complement strand
CTAAACGTTTCGACCGCTATAAAGAAGTGATTGAGCAATTGCTTGACTCAGGTAATGCTTATCGTTGTTACTGTACATCTGAAGAAGTAGAAGCGATGCGTGAAGAAGCGCGTGAAAATGGAGATAAAGAAAAGTACAACGGTATGTGGCGTGATCGCACTGATTATCCAACCGATAAACCTTTTGTTATCCGTTTTAAAAATCCACTCGATGGTGAAGTGGTTATTAAAGATATGGTGAAAGGCGATATCACTATTTCGAATGAAGAACTAGACGATTTAATTATTGCGCGTAGCGATGGTACGCCAACATATAACTTAACCGTTGTTGTTGATGATTGGGATATGAAAATAACTCATGTTGTTCGTGGTGATGATCATATTAGTAACACTCCTAAACAAATTAATATCTTAGCTGCACTAGGTGCTACATTGCCAGCATATGCTCATATTCCAATGATTTTAGGTGACGATGGCAAACGTTTATCAAAACGTCATGGCGCAGTGGGGGTTATGCAGTATCGTGATGACGGTTACTTACCTGAAGCGTTATTAAATTACTTAGTGCGTTTAGGTTGGTCACATGGCGATAAAGAAATTTTTTCTCGCGAGGAAATGATTGAACTATTTGATTTAAAAGACTGTAATCGTGCTGCTTCTGGTTTTAATACTGACAAGTTAATTTGGGTAAACCAACATTACATGAAAACCATGCCGCCTAGTGATGTTGCTAAGCACTTATCATGGCACATGAACGAGCAAGGCATTAATACTGCAAACGGTCCAGCACTTGAAGAAGTAGTTAAAATCCAAGCTGATCGCGTGAAAACGTTAAAAGAAATGGCGCAAATTTCACGCTATTTTTATGAAGACTTTAGTGAGCTTGATGCAAAAGCAGTGAAAAAGCATTTACGTCCAGTGGTAAAAGAGCCACTTATTTTAGTAAAAGCTAAACTTGCAGCGTTAAGCGAATGGTCTCCTGAACTTATTCATGCAGCGATTAATGATACTGCAACAGAACTTGAAGTTGGTATGGGTAAAGTAGGTATGCCACTTCGTGTTGCGGCTACTGGCGGTGGTAATTCACCTTCTTTAGACATTACCTTAGCATTACTCGATAAAGATAAAGTACTTGCACGTATTGACCAAGCACTTATTGTTGTTGAAGAAAGAATTGCAAATAGCTAATTAATTGCTGTTATTAAAAGTAAAGGTCGTTGATGGTTATCTATCAACGACCTTCTTGTATAAAAAAGAGTAATGCTGATGATGGACAAAACTGAACTATTAACAAAACTTAAAGCTTTTGAGCATAAAGACGTTTTTTTTGGCCCGCAAGGCTTTAAAGTCGTTTGTAAGACAGCTGAGTTAAACAAAGCACAAATTGGTTTTTCAATAAATAAAAACGGTAAAAGTCTTATTGATAATACACAATGCAGTTGGCAAAGCTCATGGCTTGTAATTGCTCAAGATACTGAATTAGGTGATCCTTATTTTGTTGACATGGCAGACGAGAATTTAGCTGTTTATACTGCACTTGCAGAAGAAGAAAACAAGTGGCAAGCAACACTTGTAGCTTCTTCTTTGAATGGATTTGCTCAATGTTTATCGCTAATTCATCAACGCAGCCAACAAAGCTCACCATTGTATGTTCCTGATGAAAACTGCATTTTTGATTTAGAAGCGCTAGAAACCTTTGGTAAAACACTGGTTGAAGTTGCTCAAACCAATGATTTTTGGCAGCATTTCTTTGTTGGTTATGTTGACTGGCTACGTGATGAGTATGTGTAGTTTACTCTTTTGATTTATGGCGTTGAATAAATGCCTGACAATCACCAACAAAACCATTATCAATTAAATACCTTATTTTCCATTGGCCTTGTTGTTTTATTAACTGAAAACTATTTATACCACAATGGCTGAGTTTTCCATCTAAATAAAAGGCAAAAGGTGTCCATACACTAGCCAAATTACCACTTTGATGAACTTTAATATTAAAAATTTGTTCATCTAAATGCTTTTGAGCCGAACTTATAGTGTTAGCAAATTTATTCAGATCTGAAATTTGAATTTCATTTTTTTTATTTGCTCTTTCTAAAATGGCATCTTGGGTGAATTGTGCAAGCAATTTCTCCCCCTGATGTGCACGCATAGCATCAAACATATTATTAATGGGAGTTAATACACTTTGTTGCATTTCTTGTTTATCTTCATGTGCTAGTGGGCTAAATGAAAGTATTAACATGATTAGCATAATAAGTTTTATCATTTTTTATTCACATAAGTTGTTTTGTTAGGACAGTTTTACTATTAATTGAATGTATAAGTAAATACTTGCAGTAAAAATAGTGTCTTACAGGTTATAATAAAACAGTTATTTTAATTGTATTATTAAGTCTAATTTTTAAGTAAAAGTTTAGGAGAGTAGTTTGTCATTTAGTGATTTTGGTCTTGATCAACGGTTAATGTCGACCATAGAACATTTAGGTTTTAGTGAGCCGACAGAAATTCAATACCAAGCGATACCTATTGCGATGATAGGTCATGATCTTATTGCCTCTTCTAAAACTGGCTCAGGTAAAACGTTGGCGTTTTTATTACCAGCTTTACAACGTTTAATGAAAAATAGACCATTAAGCAAGCGAGATCCTCGCGTTGTTATTCTTATGCCAACAAGAGAATTAGCTAAACAAGTGTTTACTCAACTACGTTTGTTTACTGCTGGAACACAATTTAAAGCGGTATTAATTCTTGGTGGTGAAAACTTTAATGACCAAGTTAAAACTTTAGAAAAAGATCCTCAGTTTATTGTAGCTACACCAGGTCGTTTAGCTGATCATTTAAGCCAAGGACACTTTTATCTTAACGGTTTAGAGTTATTAATTCTTGATGAAGCCGATAGAATGCTTGATTTGGGTTTTTCAAAAGAACTTAAGTTGATCAATAAAGCCGCAGATCATCGTAAACGTCAAACGTTAATGTTTTCAGCAACGCTAGATCATGCACAAGTGAATGACTTTGCCATGGAGCTATTAACAAGCCCTAAACGTATTGCTGTTGGCAGTGCACATACCGAACATAAAGATATCAGCAAGCGTTTTTATTTTGCTGATCATTTGGATCATAAACAAGCCTTGTTATCGCACTTTCTAGCAACTGAGCAATATCAGCAGATGATCATTTTTACTGCGACTCGAGCAGATACAGAGCGTTTATCTATTGAACTTTCCAATCAAGGCCTAAGTACGGTAGCCCTAAGTGGTGACTTAAATCAAAGCCAGCGTAATCAAATTATGGAAGGTTTTAGTAAAGGTCAGCAAAAAATATTGATCACTACAGATTTAGCTTCAAGAGGGCTCGATTTAGTTAATGTTTCTCATGTTATAAATTTTGATTTACCAAAGCATACAGAAGAATTTGTGCATCGTATTGGTCGTACTGGACGAGCGGGTAATAAAGGTGAGTCTATTTCTTTAGTTGGTCCTAAAGATTGGTTGAGCTTTAAAAATATTGAAGGCTTTTTACAACAAACGTTCAGTTTTGAAAAAGTAGCCGGGCTAAAAGCTAAATTTAAGGGCTTCAAACCGAAAAAAGCTAAAGCGGCTAACAAAGCTAATGATACCAATGCACAGAAAAATAAAGCCGTTAAAAAAGCAAATGTAAATAAAGTTCAAAAGAAAGCTTTTCATATTGCAAAAGATGTTGGAGACATGCCGGTATTACGCCGTAAAGTGAACACACCTATTAATGAGATCGATCGGGATGATGAAGAAAGTTAAATTATAATCGATGATTTTTGGTTATTGATTATCACCTGCATTCTATATATTGTTAAATGCAGGTTTTTATTAATAAAATACAAATATGTCGGCTGATTCAGGCAATACTAAAAGCACAGGCTCCTGTTTATGTGGAAAAATTACCTTTGCTGTTAGTCAATTTCAACCCACCATTGGTCATTGTCATTGTTCAATGTGTCAAAAGTTTCATGGCGCAGCATTTTCAACGTTTGGTGAAGTGAAACTTGACCACATCAGTTGGTTAACTGGCGCTGAGTTGTTAACGTCATATACTGCTCAAAACCATGCAGTAAGAAAGTTCTGTCAATGTTGTGGTTCAAGTTTAGTGTTTGAATCTCAATATAACCGTGATGCTGGCACGATTGAAATAGCCTTAGCAGCATTTGACCAACTTGTAGCCCTACAACCTGATGCTCACATCTATACTGAATCAAAAGTTGATTGGCTTACAATTCATGATGGTATAGCCCAATTTAAAGCTTATAGAGAATAAACTGATTGTTTTTGTTGTTTCTTTTAAAGAACTATATCAATTTTTTTTTCGTTATTAGCTTCTCAAAGTCAACTGTTACATATAAATATAACGTTTAACCATTAAGTCGTGATTAAAAAAATATAAGTCGTTTATTCTTCTATAAGTTGTGTCAATGAATAGCTTGAATGCTCTTGTCCTAATGTCGTTTTTAAATAGGGTAATATTTCAGCTAATTGAGCTTTTAATTGCCACGGAGGGTTAACAATAAATAAGCCTGTGCCAGTCATACCGTATTCATCAGTATCTTCTTGTTGGCAAAATTCTACTTGCAGTAAATTTTTAACATCACTGGCAATGAAATCATTTTCCATTTGGTTAACTAGTTCGCGTTTTACAACGGGATACCAAAGAATATAAGTACCAGTAGCAAATTTCTTATACGCCTTGATGATCGTTCTAACTGCTTTTGGGTAATCTTCTTTTAACTCATAAGGTGGGTCAATTAATACTACACCACGTCGACAAGGCGGTGGTACTAGCGATAAAATACCTTGATAACCATCAACTTGTTTTACATGGCACTTATTCCAGCGCTGACAAAAATCAGTTAAATGCACAATATCAGTAGGGTGCAACTCAAATAAGTGTGCACTGTCTTGCCTGCGATCGAAATACTTAGCGATACCTGGAGAGCCAGGATACAGCGATAAATCATTCGCGCAGTTTAGTGACTTAACCAGTTCAATATAAGGCTCAAGTGCTTCGGGTAAATCATTTGCAGTAATGATTTTCTCAATACCATCTTTATATTCACCAGTTTTCTGTGCGTACTCATCTTCAAGAGAATACATACCTGCGCCAGAGTGACTATCGATATAATAGAAACCTTTATCTTTACGTGTCATATATTCCAGTACCAGTGTTAACACACTATGCTTTAAAACATCGGCAAAATTTCCTGCATGAAAAGCGTGACGGTAGCTCAGCATATTATTTCCTTGGGTTTGAAACAGTTACGTAAAAATATTCGTTACTTAAAAGACTTGTACTAAAAGGATGGTGAAAAAGCGAGTAACTTCACCAACCTTTATTGAGTGTAAATTATGCTTGGCTAGCTAAATACTCATCATAAGTACCAGCGAAATCGTTATAACCATTTGTTTTTAACTCAATAATGCGTGTTGCTAGGCTTGAAACAAACTCACGATCATGAGAAACAAAGACAATCGTACCTTCAAACTGTTCCATTGCCATATTTAACGATTCAATAGACTCCATATCCATATGGTTAGTAGGTTCATCCATCAGTAAAATATTTGGCTTTTGCATCATAATTTTACCAAACAACATCCGGCCTTTTTCTCCACCTGATAATACTTTGACAGATTTTTTAATATCGTCAGCAGAAAACAATAAACGACCTAAATAACCACGAACTGCTTGCTCGTCGTCGTTGGGTTGGCGCCATTGGCTCATCCACTCAAACAAGGTCATATCGTTTTCAAATTCATACTCATGATCTTGCGCGTAATAGCCAATGTTAACGTTTTCTGACCAGTTAAATTCACCCGATGTTGGTTCATAACCTACTTCATTCATTAACATGCGTAAGAAGGTAGTTTTTCCTACGCCATTTTCACCAATAACGGCAATACGTTCACCAACTTCAGCCATAAAAGACATGTCTTGTAAAACATGATTTTTTTCAGAGCCTTCACCATCAAAGCTTTTATTGATGTTTTCTAGTATTAATGCATTTCGAAAGAGTTTCTTTTCCTGTTCAAAACGGATAAAAGGGTTTACACGGCTTGATGCTTTAACTTCAGTTAATTGAATCTTATCAATTTGCTTCGCACGAGACGTGGCTTGTTTAGCTTTTGATGCGTTCGCTGAAAATCGAGCAACAAAGGCTTGTAGTTCACCTATTTGTGCTTTTTTCTTTGCATTATCAGCAAGTAATTGTGCACGAGCTTGGGTAGATGCCAGCATGTATTGATCATAGTTACCTGGAAATACGCCTAACTCACCATAGTCTAAATCAGCCATATGTGTACAAACACTGTTTAAAAAATGTCTATCATGAGAAATAATAATCATGGTTGAGTTACGTTCATTCAATGTTTCTTCAAGCCATTGAATGGTGTGAATATCAAGGTTGTTGGTTGGCTCATCAAGTAATAAAATATCAGGATCAGAGAATAACGCTTGTGCCAATAATACTCGAAGCTTCCAACCAGGAGCTACTTCACTCATTAAGCCATAATGCTGCTCAACAGGAATACCAGCTCCCATTAAAATTTCACCAGCACGAGATTCAGCACTGTAACCATCCATTTCAGCATATTCAGACTCTAGATCGCCAACTTTCATGCCATCAGCTTCACTCATTTCAGGTAAAGCATAAATACGATCACGCTCTTCTTTAACCGCCCAAAGCTCAGTGTGACCCATGATCACGGTATCAATAACGCTATATTGCTCAAAGGCAAATTGATCTTGGCCAAGTTTACCAATACGTTCATTAGGATCTAAATTAACGTTGCCAGATGTTTGCTCTAAATCACCACCTAAAATTTTCATAAAGGTTGATTTGCCACATCCATTTGCACCGATCAAACCATAACGGTTACCACCACCAAATTTTTGTGAAATGTTTTCAAATAATGGTTTTGCGCCAAATTGTTGGGTTATATTGTTTGCTGCAAGCATGAGTGTTTTCGCCGTAAATAAGCTTAGCGATAAATGAGGCTAGGCTAGGTAAATAATTGCGCGCGATTATACCGAGTAATCGCTAACATTGCATCCTTGATATTTGGGGATATTTGACAGGGTGTTGCATAAACATCTTATTGTGATAGCTTTTAGTTAATAGATTTTAACCAATTGATATAGACAACTACTTGGAATACGTATTTTATGAAACGTTTTTTATTTTCTTCAATGGCGTTAGCTTTAAGCGCAAATGTTTTAGCTACCTCGTTAGAGCAATCTGTGCAAAGTAAATTGCCTGAATTAGAACAACTTTATTTACAGTTACATCAAACGCCTGAGTTGTCATTACAAGAAAAAATTACCGGCCAAGTGATGGCTGAAAAACTAAAAGCTTTAGGTTTTACTGTAACCAGTAATATTGGTGGTTATGGCGTTGTAGGGATTTTTAAAAATGGTAATGGTCCTACGGTGATGATCCGCACCGATACTGATGGTTTGCCAATCATTGAACAAACCGGTAAAGATTATGCCTCTACCGTGACTACGTTAGATCAAAATAACAATAAAGTGGGGGTGATGCATGGTTGTGCACATGACATTCATATGACTAGCTTTATTGGCAGTGCTCAGCAGTTGATGGCTAAAAAAGATAGCTGGCAGGGGACTTTGATGATGGTGGCACAACCTGCTGAAGAAGTAGGAGCTGGGGCCAAAGCCATGTTAAAAGAGGGCTTGTTTAAGCAATTCCCTAAGCCTGATCATGTATTGGGTTTACATGTTAGTGCTTCATTACCCGCAGGAAAAATTGGTATTGCACCGGGATATGCTTTAGCAAATGTTGATTCGGTTGATATCACAGTCAAAGGTAAAGGTGGTCATGGCGCCTACCCCCATACAACGGTTGACCCTATTGTGTTGTCGGCAAGAATTGTTATGGCGATTCAAACCATTAATAGCCGTGAAATATCTCCGCTTGAGCCGTCAGTAATCACGGTTGGCTCTATTCATGGCGGCGCTAAACATAACGTTATTTCCGATGAAGTAAAATTACAACTTACTTTACGCTCGTATAATAAAGACGTTAGAGAGCAACAAATTGCCGCAATAAAACGTGTCACTATGGGCATTGCTGTAAGTGCAGGGCTCTCAGAGGATTTATATCCTACTGTTTATGTGCAGGATGAAAACACACCATCTACATATAATGATCCACAATTAGCTCAGCAGGTGAAACAAAGCATGATTAATGAGCTTGGTAAGGATCAGGTTGTGATGAGTAAACCTGTAATGGCGGGCGAAGACTTTGGCCGTTACGGCTTAACCCAAGATAAACATCCAATCACTATTTTCTGGTTAGGTGGCGTGGCTAAACAAGATTATTTGCACAGTAAGAAAACTGGAGAAAGCCTGCCTTCTTTGCATTCTAGTAAATTCGCGCCAGATTACCCATTAACCATTGAAACAGGGGTTCGAGCAATGACCGCTAGTGCTTTGGACTTATTTAACAAAAAGTAATTTAACTTAATAATGTAAAAAAATAGCTAAACCAGAAAGTTTTATGTAAAACATTGGTTTAGCTATTTATCGTTTTTGTTTTAAGAAAACTTGGTTAGCTATAAGGCTATTTCTTCTTTTTTCCAAACGGCTTTTTCGGCTTTCTATCATTAAACTGGTCATCAGAAAAACGCGTTAGGCCTTGCTTACCCTTATTTTTATTAGCACTGTTGTTAGAGCTATTTGAAGAGCCGCCTACTGGCTTTTTACCATAGCCACGATTTGCATTGTCTGCTTTCTTGCCGTGAGTTGTTTTATTACCCTTAGCATTATTTTTTCCTTTACCGTTATTTTTATAATGTAGTTGCTCTTTCTCACCTCGGGTTTCGTGTGGCACTAAACAGCCGGGTTTTGAGCCAATAAGCTTTCGAGCTAAGCCCATTTTGGTTAATGCTTCTCGAATAATCCCCCAGTTCGCTGGATCGTGATATCGAAGGATAGCTTTGTGTAAACGACGCTGAATAGTACCTTTCGGTACTGGGACTGCGGTGTTTTCTTTTTTGATGTTTTTCAGAGAATCAATTTCGGTATGATAAAGCGTCGTCGCATTCGCTAATGGCGAGGGATAAAAATTTTGTACTTGATCTAACTTAAAGTCATTTTCTTTTAGCCATAGCGCCAAGTTCACCATATCAAGATCGGTAGTGCCGGGGTGTGCAGAGATAAAGTAAGGGATCAAATATTGTTTTTTACCAGCAAGCTTCGAGTAGTGATTAAACATTTCTTTAAAACGGTCATAACTCCCCATGCCTGGCTTCATCATTTTATTGAGCGGACCTTCTTCGGTATGCTCTGGTGCAATTTTTAAATAACCGCCAACATGATGTGTGGCTAACTCTTTAACATATTCAGGGTCTTCAATGGCTAAATCGTAACGAACACCTGAAGCGATCAAAACTTTTTTAATACCGGGTAATTTACGTGCTGCGCGATATAACTCGATAGTTGGCGTATGGTCGGTATCTAAATGGCCACAAATAGTTGGCCAAACACAAGAAGGCTTGCGACACGTTGCTTCAGCTTTTTCACTTTTACAATTAAGTTGATACATATTGGCGGTTGGTCCACCTAAGTCAGAAATAACGCCTGTAAAACCGGGCACTTTTTGCTGAATATCTTTTATCTCATTGATAATTGACTCTTGTGAACGGCTTTGAATAATACGTCCTTCATGTTCGGTAATTGAGCAGAAGGTACAACCACCAAAACAACCTCTCATTATATTAATTGAGGTTTTTATCATATCGTAAGCGGGAATTTTAGCTTTACCATAACTAGGGTGAGGCACACGTTGATAAGGCAAGCCAAACACTCCATCCATTTCACTTTCTGTTAATGGCGTTGCTGGCGGATTTAACCAAATTAGTCGACTGCCATGACGTTGTACTAATGGTTTAGCAGAAGTTGGGTTAACTTCTTGATGAAAAATACGTGAAGCGTGAGCATATAATACTTTGTTATCACGCACTTGCTCGAAAGTCGGCAGGTTAATATAAGTGGTTTGCCAAGGTTTCTTTTTGTCAGCCCATGATTTATTTTTATATTGATCAGCTTTATGTGGTGTTAGTTCAATCACTTGTGCTGTTTTAGTGATGTCGTTTTCTACATCAGTTGTAATGTTCTTTGAACTCTCTTTTGAGCAGTCAGTCGATGATATTTCTTGATAAGGGCTGATAATAGGATCAATTTTTCCGGGTTTATCAATGGAGCGAGAATCAATACCCTTCCAGTTTGGTAATGCTTGATTGGTTAAAAAGGCACTCCCTCGAACATCAGTAATGTTTTTAACCTCTTCACCGTTGGCAATACGATGAGCAATTTCAATTAAAGGACGCTCGGCATTGCCATAAACTAACAGATCGGCTTTTGCATCAAACAGTACCGATTGACGTACTTTATCTGACCAATAATCGTAATGAGCAATACGGCGTAAACTTGCTTCAATGCCGCCTATTATTACCGGCACACCTTTATAAGCTTGTTTACAGCGCTGGGTATAAGCAGTTACCGCACGATCAGGACGTTTTCCGCCTTCATCATTAGGTGTATAGGCATCATCATGGCGCATTCTGCGCTCGGCAGTATAGCGATTGATCATCGAGTCCATATTGCCGGCCGTAACACCAAAAAATAAATTGGGTTGACCAAGTTGCATAAACGCATCTTTAGACTTCCAATCTGGCTGGGCAATAATACCCACACGAAAGCCTTGAGACTCTAACATTCTGCCAATGATTGCCATGCCAAAGCTGGGATGATCAACGTATGCATCACCGGTGACTAAAATAATATCGCAGCTGTCCCAACCAAGTTCATCCATTTCTTGGCGCGACATCGGTAAAAACGGCGCACTGCCGTAACATTCCGCCCAATATTTTGGGTGGTCGAATAAAGATGTTTTTACCGATGAAATCATAATAAACCTAATATATAACTGAAGTACCTAGCCGAAGTGACTATAACCGCCATTAACTTAATTTCACGAACACATAAGTTAATGGCGCGCGATTATAGCAGATAACTATTTTATTATCATGTTGAGTATAAACGGCAATTATATAATTTTATCGCGAATTAACAGCTACTGGTCGACTATCACTTGTTTTTAGCTACATATTTTTACAAGTTAATTTTACACTTAGCTAACTATAGCTAGTACCATGAATTAAATTCTGATAAAACCTATTGTTAATTAATAATAAATTTCTTACCACTTACTTAAAAGTAAATAAATTATGAAACTACAAATTATCGCAGTGGCCATTAGTTGCGCACTTGCTGGCTGTGTTGCTACCACAGGTGAGCAAACGGCTGAGTCAATTACCGATGGAGATTTATATAAAAATTCTCCATCAAGTACCGTTACTAATAAAAAAAGTACAAACAAAAAGCAAAACTATATAGCGAAAAAAACGAAAACAGTTAAACCTGCTGTGATGTTAGCCAATGGTGACGTTGAAATTACTATGGAAACCATCATGTCAGACCCAGATTGGATGGGACGCTCACCGCAAAACTGGTACTGGGGTGATGATAACGAGACGATATTTTATCAACAAAAACGAGAGGGTAATCCACTAAGAGATTTATACCGTCAAAGTACTACAGGTAGTGACGAAGCAGAGAAAGTTAAATTAGCCCAAAAGCATATTGCCGCTGATGCCTATGCAAAACTAAATCATGCTGGAACTCAAGAAGTCTATGTATTTGAAGGTAATGTTTTTGTTAAAACACTTGCATCAAGACAAGTGCAACAATTGACCTATACCTCAGCAATCGAACGCTCTGCAATGTTTTTAAATAATAACAACGTTGCTTACCGCGTAGCTGATAAGTTTTTTGAACATGATGTTAAAACGAATCAAATAAAAGAATTAGCTAGCTTTAAAATGGTTAACAACCCTAGCGATAAAGAAAGCAAAGAAAGCTATCTTGCACAAGAGCAAAAGCAGTTGATCTCTTATGTTGCTCTACAACAACGTAATAAAGAATTACGTGAAGATCAAAAAGAAAAACTCAAAGCTCAAAATAGTACGTTAACAAAAAGTGAGTTTTATTTTGGTGCGGGTAAACGAGTTGTACATGCAAGCCTTTCTCCTAACGGTGATAAAATGGTTGTTAGTGTAGCGGATAGTAAATCGAGCCGTAAAGCTAGCGATATTATGCCAAATTACATTAGCTCAGATGCACAGATAAAAGCTGAAAAAGTACGTCATCGTGTTGCAAATAACCGTCAATATAAAGAAACATTATTTTTATTAGATTTAAAGTCAGGTCAGCAGTTTCCATTAACTTATGAAACACTGCCGGGTTTTGATGAAGATGTTCTCGCTAGCGTTAAACAAGAAAACTATCAACGTGAAGGTAAAACATATGAGTCGAAGAAATCGCCTCGTAACATTCATGTTATGCAAGCCTCTCAACCGATTAAATGGTTAGAAAATGGCAAACAAGTTGCTGTATTGCTTGAAGCGTGGGATAACAAAGACAGGTGGCTAACTACCGTTGATTTGTTAGAGAATAAACTAACCTCACAACATCGCTTACATGACGATGCATGGGTTAATTATACCTTTAATGAGTTTGGTTGGTTAAACTATAGTGGTAAGTTATTTTACCTATCGGAAGAGTCTGGTTATTCACATCTGTATGTTAAATCACTAAAAGGTAAAGCGAAGCAGTTAACTCAAGGTGATTTTGAAATTAATGATGTTACTTTAACGAAAGATGAATCGCGTTTTATCTTTAAAGGGAATAAAAAGCATCCGGGTATTTATGAAATCTACCAAGTTGCTATTGAGTCAGGTGATTTTAGTGCACTTACTGATTTAGGTGGTATGAATGATTACAGTTTAAGTCCTGATGAGTCTAAGTTGCTGATAGAACATTCAACAGTGACTATGCCGCCAGAGCTTTACGTTAAAAACATTGCAAGCGATGCACAAGCTATCCGATTAACGCATACCGTATCTGAGAAATTTCTTAGCATGCCATGGTCTGCGCCAAATGTAGTAGCAATACCGTCATCTTATCAAGATGAGCCCGTTTATTCTCGAGTCTATTTACCAAAGAACTTTGATCAAAGTACAGAGAAAAATAAAGCAGTTATGTTTACTCATGGCGCAGGTTATTTACAAAATTCTCACCTCGGTTGGTCGGGTTATTTCCGTGAATTTATGTTCCATAGCTTGTTAGTACAGCAAGGGTACGTAGTTATCGACATGGATTACCGAGCGTCTAAGGGATACGGCAGAGATTGGCGTACCGCAATTTATCGTCATATGGGTAAACCAGAAGTAGAAGATATGGGCGATGGTGTTAAATGGTTGGTAGAAAATGCCAATGTTGATCGCCAACGTATCGGTACTTATGGAGGATCTTACGGTGGTTTCTTAACGTTAATGTCAATGTTCACGCAACCTGACTTATTTCAATCTGGCTCTGCTATTCGTTTAGTTTCAGATTGGGCGTATTATAACCATGGTTATACTTCAAATATTCTTAATACCCCAGGTGATGACGCAATTGCTTATGAGCGTAGTTCGCCAATTTATTTTGCTGAAGGTTTAGAGAAACCATTATTAATTAATGCCCCTATGGTGGACAATAATGTATTTTTCCAAGACACGGTTCGTTTAGTTCAGCGCTTAATCGAGCTAGAAAAGCAAAACTTCGAAACGGCAATTTATCCAGTAGAGCCACATGGTTTTGTGCAACCAAGCTCTTGGTTAGATGAATATCGTCGTATTTATAAGTTGTTTGAGCAAACATTGAATAAGTAATGAATAAGTAACTTTTGATCGTTAGATCAGAAAAAACCAGCTTAGTATGATTAAGCTGGTTTTTTTGTTTTGTATGAAGGATGAATGTTTCTACTGAACGCCACACTATTGTTCTATTTAATGAAACTTCTTATTGGACAAGTACATCAACTTGACGTTTTTTATTTTGCTGAGAAATGATCACTCGATAAGCACGCTGTTGAAATGTGAAATGCAAAGTTAAACGTCCTCGTTTGATCTCTGAATTACTTGGCTCACCGTATAGTGCTTGATAAAAATCTAAGATCTCTTGCTCTGAATATGAAGTAAAGTAATTTATTACCGCAGGAAGCTCATCACTAAAATCAGCAAATATTACTGCGTCATCCATCGTCTGGATTACTATTTCTTTTACATTTTTATCTGAGCTATTTTCTGCTGGTGATGATACCGAGTAAGTAGACAAAGATATGCCTAATAATACGGAAAAGAATAATTTGTTTATCATATTAAATCTCATTAAAGGTCAAAATTAATAATACTTAAGCAACAGTATGGCGAAAAAGTCGAGAATATCCAAATTTCTCAATTAGTATAAAGTGTTAGCAATAAATGTTGCTAAATAAAGCGTATTGGTTAATTTATACTAACTTATTGATTATTAGTTAATTAGTGTGAACGGTCGACAAAATCATCTCTATAGTGGTCAACCCATAGGGCAGTTGCTCCACAAATTGCAACCGGCATTACCACTAAATTAACGATAGGTATCATTGAAAATACTGCGGTTGTCATACCAAAACTCATACTTAAGCCTTTATTTTCTTTTAATACATAACGCATTTCATCAAAGTTAATTTTGTGATTATCAAACGCATAATCTTTGTATTGCACAGCCATCATCCAAGCTAAAAACAAAAACCACAACACTTGTCCTATAATGGGTAAAATCCAATAAAGGATAAAAAAACCAATAGCCCGTGGTAAATAATATTTGAGTTTACACCACTCTCTACTTAAGGTTCTTGGTACATCCTTGACCACCTCATTAATTCCACCAAGGACAGTGCTAGAAGATGGATTTTTCTGAGTACTTCCTTTTTTTATTAATAATAGCTCTTCGATCTTTTCTGACAGTAAACCATTAAAAGGCGCGGCTAGCCAATTGGCAACAGAACTAAAAATAAAAGAGAATATAATTAATAAAAATAGCAGGGCAACTGGCCAAAGTAGGGCGGTTAACCAAGAAAAGTATTCTGGCAACCAATCTTGGATGATCAACATATAATGATCTAATTGTAAAAATAGGCTGTAAAACGCGATACTAAATAAAATGATATTGACCATTAAAGGGATAAAAACAAATCGGCGTATACCCTTTGAGCGAAGTAACTCAAAACCTTTAATAAAATATCCTGCGCCACTATAGGCAAAATGCTGTTGATTTTTTGAGTCCATTTAGCTTACTTTTTAATACCTTAATGAAAATATAATGCAGAGTTGATTAGTATAAAAGCAAAGGGGCTTGATGAGAAGTGACAGTTGTTACAAAGTACATCGAAACCTGATAGAGTTTGCTGTTAAAGTGTTTTAAATTAACAATAATAATGCTGCGATACGCAGTGCTTGCGAAGGTTTTTCTGCTTAATGCGTCTTAAATATATCAAACTGGCTGGTTTTAAATCTTTTGTTGATCCAACAAAAGTGCCGTTTGAGCAACAAATGACCGCTATCGTAGGGCCAAATGGCTGCGGAAAATCGAATATTATTGATGCCGTACGTTGGGTCTTAGGTGAAAGCTCAGCAAAAAATCTGCGTGGCGATGCCATGACTGATGTAATTTTTAACGGTGCTGCAAGTCGAAAACCCATAGGACAAGCCAGTGTTGAGTTGGTTTTTGATAACCGTTCTGGTCGCATTAAAGGTAGCATGGCAGATAGAACGGAAGTCTCTATTCGCCGTTTGGTTAATCGTGATAGTCAAAATAGTTACTTTTTAAATGGTAGTAAATGCCGTAGAAAAGATATTACCGATATTTTCCTTGGCACTGGTTTAGGCCCTCGAAGTTACGCAATTATTGAACAGGGCACTATATCTAAACTTATCGAATCAAAACCGCAAGATTTACGCATTTTTATCGAAGAAGCCGCTGGTGTTTCTAAATATAAAGAACGTCGACGTGATACAGAAAACAGGATTCGCCATACTCGTGAAAACCTCGAACGTTTAGGCGATATTCGTGTCGAGCTTGGTAGTCAAATTGACAAGTTGCATCAACAAGCTGAAGCAGCCAAGCGTTATCGAACCCTTAAAGCACAAGAAAGAAAGTTCAAAGCTGAGCTGGCAGTTTTACGTTGGCAAAAATTTGATCAGCAAGCAAAAACTCAGCAACGAAGTTTAGACAATTTTCAACAACAAGTAGCACAATGTGTGCTTTTACAAAAGCAGCAAGATATTACTTTATTTAGCGCTAAGCAAAAACGCTTAAGTAATGGTGATAATGATCAAGCTCTGCAACAAAAGAAATTACAGCTAACCAATGATATTGCCAGAGTAGAGCAGCGTTTAAAGCATACAAAACAGCAACAGCAAAAAACGCAGCAAGATAAACAAATTAATCAACAACAGTTGATGAATGCACAACAAGCGTTATTACACGAACAAGATAAGCTAGCCAGTCAACAATCACGGTTGAATAAACTAACCCCTGAAATACAAATTATTGAGCAGGGCATTGAGCTAGCACAAAAACAATTAAAACAAAGTATTACCCAGCAGCAAGATAACCATCAAGCATGGCAAAGCTTTCATCAACAACAAGAAACTTTCCGTCAGCAACAAAAAGATCAAGTGCATCAGCAATTAGCTAATGCAAAAAAACAAAGTCACCAATCTGCTTTGCTCGAACAAGCCAATGCTCGGTTATCACATATAGAACTATCTCTCATTA
>Ga0209292_1003645_pt1 | contig 16788 bp, 17 predicted proteins | sample GOMGulsemesocosm_2_FD_184634 | JGI IMG/M metagenome (GOLD analysis project Ga0209292, IMG submission 184634) | Methane-oxidizing microbial communities from mesocosms in the Gulf of Mexico - GOM9C Gulf of Mexico (SPAdes) (version 2) | ecosystem: Environmental > Aquatic > Marine > Cold seeps... | reverse complement strand
TTGCTGGCCCAATAGCTCTGGAGCCGCAGGATGATCTCTTGGAACGAGCGCGGAGCGCCATTGGTCTGGGTCATGTCTCTTTCCCTATTGGGGCTGCAAATGCGGGTCTTTCCTATGCAAGCCCCCCGTCAGGGTCAACGCCACATGTGATAAGATGGCCCGCTGATACGCATTATTGCCAAAATTACAGATTTGCGGCTAAAACTAATCTATTATGAAGCGTCAAGACTGGAATTTCCCCTGGTATCAGGCATTCCCTTTGAGCCGCTAAAATGCTTAATTGCCCAAAAAATTTGACTCCCTAGGGATAAAGGAACTGCAATGAAGATTTTCTTTGCTTCTATGCTACTGACATTGATGTCGCTGGCTTTAACACTGCCATCTGCGGCCCAGGCACAGCAGGTCTCGCCAGATTCGGTCTGGATTCAAATTGCCGCGCATCCGTCCCTCGGTGATGCCAAGAACCGCGCGGCCAGCCTTTCCTCCCAATTGCCCGACGTCAGTGGCTACTCACTGGGTGGCGGCTGGTACGGCGTTGTGCTTGGCCCCTACAGCCGCGCCGATGCTGAACGCGCCATGCAGGTCTATCGTAGCCAAGGAGATATCCCTCGCGACAGTTTCATTGCTTTTGGCCGCAATCTGCGCCAGCAGTTCTGGCCCGAGGGCGCCGAGACTGCCAATGTCGCCGTGACCACCCTGCCCGCAACCATCGCGCCAGACGAAACCCAAGCTCAGCCGGTCGAAGCCATCCCAACGCCTGCACCGGCGGATGAGACCCCGGCCCAAGCGCGACGCAGTGAACGTGCATTAACCGCAGATGAGCGTAAAGCCTTGCAAATCGCACTTAAGGCGGCTGGTTTTTACAATTCAGCCATCGATGGGTCATTTGGTCGTGGCACCCGTGGATCGATGACAGACTGGCAAGCTGCCAATGGCCATGAACTGACTGGCATCCTGACGACTCTGCAACGCCTGGCGCTGATGAATGAATACAACGCGCCGCTGATCTCGGTTGGTATGGCAGCGATGACCAATGCAGACGCCGGTATTTCAATGCAGATCCCAGCCCGCGAAGTAGGTTTTTCCCGGTTCGAGCCACCCTTTGCCCATTACGATGCCAAAGGCGACACTGGCGCTCGATTGCTGCTGATCTCGCAGCCCGGCGACAAACGCACGCTGTTTGGTCTTTATGACATTCTGCAAACACTCGAAATAGTACCACTGGTTGGCCCCCGCGAGCGCGGTTCGGACAGCTTCACCATCGAGGGTCGCGGCAATGGCATCGTCTCTTTCACTCAGGCCAGCCTGAAAAACGGCGAGATCAAAGGCTTCACCCTGATCTGGCCTGCAGGTGATGAAAATCGTCGTGCTCGAGTTCTGACAGAAATGCAGACCAGCTTCACCCGGATCGACGGCGTTCTGGATCCAGCAGCAGGCGCTGATGCACAACAAAGCATCGACCTTCTGTCCGGCCTTCAGATCCGCCAGCCCCGCATGTCGCGTACCGGATTTTATGTTGATGGCGACGGCACGGTTCTGACCACCTCGGATGTGGTGGGCAATTGCACCCGGATCACCCTGAACCACGACTATGCTGTTGAACTGCTAAGCAACAATGCTGCCAACGGTCTGGCCGTCCTGCGCCCAGCAACGCCACTGGCGCCAATGGCAGTGGCCGAGCTCAGCCTCGCCGCGCCGCGATTGCAGTCCGAAGTGGCCGTTTCCGGGTTCTCCTACGAAGGGATTCTCGGCGCGCCAAGCCTGACCTGGGGCACCTTGGCAGATATCAAAAACCTGGACGGCAACTCGGGTGTTGCGCGTCTGGACCTGTCGGCCCAGCCCGGCGATGTCGGCGGTCCAGTGCTGGATGGCACTGGCGCGGTTGTCGGCATGTTGTTGCCACAGGAAATCGGTTCTCAGCAACTGCCGCAGGGTGTCAGCTTTGCCGCCAATGCCGAAGCAATTCGCGGGGCACTGACCGAAGCTGGCGTGACCAGCAGTGACCGCAGCGCCGAGACAACTACGCTGACCAATGCTGCCATGAACAGGCTGGTCAATGGCATGACCGTGCTGGTCAGCTGCTGGAACTAACCGTCAGACACCACTACTGAACCTAAAAACGCCGATACCTGAAGGTATCGGCGTTTTTATTTGAACTCGAGCCTTAGCAACCGTCGTAGGGTGCGTGCTTGCACGCACCATCTGACCTCAATACGCGTGCACACGCCCGTCCCATGTGTGGAAACACCCCGAGGTCGCGACGTTCAAAACATCAAACTCGTTCAACAGCCCTTCTGCCGATTCCTCTACCGAGATCTCACCCTGCTCACCGCCCATATCCGTGCGCACCCAGCCGGGATGATAGATCCCCACAGCAATGCCTTCGGGTTGCAGATCCGCAGCCAGATTGCGGCCAAGGTTCAATGCTGCCGCCTTGGAGGCGCGGTAGGCATAGCTGCCACCTGCCGCCAGCGCGTGGCTGGCCATCTGTGACGAGATGATCGCGATCTTGGGCTCTGCTGCCAGCCGCAGATTGGGCAACAGGGCCTGCACAGTCATAAAGACCCCGGTCACATTGGTGGCAAAGGACGTGGCCCAAACCTCGGCGCTATAGTCATCAATCGCCATATTTTTATCTAGAAAAACTCCGGCATTACAGATCAGCAGATCCACCGGCTGGCCTTTTATCTGGGCGGCAAACCGTGCCTGTTGGCCCGGATCCGAGACATTCAGCCGGGTGTCCGTGGAATGGTCCCGCGCCGTGCCGGTAACCTCATGCCCCGCGGCCCGAAATCGCGAGGTCATTTCACGGCCAATGCCGCGGCTGGCCCCTGTCACTACAACATGCATATCGCCAATTACCTCTGTTATTCTTCGTTATCAGTTGGTCTTGCGACTGGGTAAGAACGGCAGCGGCATGACAGGTATTCCCTCCTCGACCAGCGCCTTGGCGTCTTCCAGTTTCGCTTCACCGTGAATGGCCCGACCGGGCGCATCCCCTTCATGCATCGCCCGCGCTTGCGAGACAAAATCCTTGCCCACATAGTCCGAGTTATCTTCGACCTTACGGCGCAACTCAGCTAAGGCCCGCTCATTGTCATTGGCGGGTGTGCTCAGCGCACCAGCCATTGCCTCCTGCGGCTTGGCCTGATCAACCGCTTGTGCCGTACTTGGCACATCCGCCGATGCAGGCAGGATTTCAGCATCTGGCACTGATGTTTCCGGCTCTCCACGACCCGACACAGCTTTGCGCCCAGGCCGAACCCGCGGTGCCATAATAGCCTTTTCAACTGAGCCGTGCCCGCAGACCGCACAGGACACCAGCCCACTTGCTGCCAGCTTGTCAAAAGCAGCCGCAGACTGGAACCAGCTATCGAAAATATGGCCGTCGGCACATTTCAGGGCGTATTGTATCATGTAGTACTCTCGCTTTGCGAAATCTGATTAAAGCCCAGGCTCCCGCAAGATCAAGTGCAATGCGAAGCTCATTGCAGCAGACTTGGATGAAACTCCTGCAAAATGCGGGCCAATTCCGGTTCCCGAACATTTTCAGCTGCCTTGGCTGGGGAAAACCACTGCCGCACGCGCTGATCCTGTTCGGGAAACTCATCCACCAGCTTTGTCACCGCCAAGGGATAGACCATCACGATAATCGGCAAGGGTACAGCACGGTCCAGCCATTTCTGATAGGAATACAACCCCAGACATTGATCACCCGCGTCCCCGTGAACCCCAGCCTCTTCCCAAGCCTCCTGCGCCGCCGAGGCCGCCGGAGTGCGCCCATCCATAGGCCAACCTTTGGGCAGAACCCAGCGCCCGGTCCCACGTGAGGTAACCAGCAGGATCTTGGGGTTTCCCTTTTTGTTAACCCGGTAACACAGGGCCGCAAACTGGCTGCGGACGTCCCGTTTGTTGGCCGCATTTGTGGTGATCGGCAATTGGGTGATCATGGGTGCGGTCCTTTGAAGTCCCTCAGTGAATACACCGGCACGCCTTCCTCCGCATGTAAAACATTGATGACATCCAATTCAGGGCCAAATGGTGCTATCGGCTCGCAGATCCACAGAGTCAGCCCTTGGACACCGCAGGCTGCAACCGAACCTGCAGCTGCTGCACCAGATCCTGATGCGGGACGTCGGCATCAATCGCCAGCCGCCGCAGGCCAAAATGCACCTGAGCCATTTGCTGGTAATAACCGGAAAACACATAATTGGTGGTCGCTCCGGCCACTGCGCCCAACACCGGCACCGCCTGAGCCGCCAGTTTTTGCCCCATGACAATTCCCAGTTTCGGTGCCACCTGGGCGATCAGCTTTTGCAAGGCGCCCCCCGATAGGCTCAGCCGCAAAGTCAGAAAGCCCAGATCGGCGCCATCGTCATGCGCCAGTGGGCCGGCGGCAGCAAATACCCGGATACAGTCGAATGTCACGTTTTCAGCCTCGGGATCAAAGCCGTGTTCCGCCGCGACGCCCTGAATGGTGCGTAGCAGAAACGCAGTGGTGGCCGGTAGCTCCACCAGCGCCCCTGGCAATCCGCCCAGGCCACCAGCCGCCCCCATCGCAGCACTCATCACCCGGTTCACCCCAGGATTTTGATCCGGCACCACCCGGCGCGAGCGAACAGCAGCCCCCATCGCCAGCCGCAAGGCCTGCTCTGTGGCGCCGCCCAACCCGGCCCGCACTGGCTCGGGCAGTCGGTCTAACAGGTTCTCCGCTTTGCTGCCGACCAGGTTCAACAGCTGCAATCCAGCTCCGGAAGCATTGCGATAGCGCAATGCCAATGCATCCAGTTCAGCGTCGGTCTGTTGCGGGTCAAGAACCCGCGCGGGTGACAATATCTCGGTCAAATCAGCCTCCTCTGTCCACTGAACATTGGCTGGCTTGGTCTGAATTTCAACCCTGCCAGCGACGCACCATGCCACAGACACCATTCCAGCCACCACGTTGCAGGGACAATCCCAGCACCCGGTCCGGGTTGGTCGGTGGCGGCATTTCGACTTCGCCGAGCCGGGCAAAACCAAACCGCTGATAATAGGGCGCATCGCCCACAAGCAGCACCCGCGCCCAACCGCTGCTTTCGGCCTTGGCCAGCGAGTCCCGGATCAACGACCCGCCCAGCCCTTCGCCCTGATGGGTTGGATGCACCGCAACTGGCCCCAACAACAAGGCATCGGTTTCGCCAATATGGATCGGCCAAAACCGAATTGCACCGGCCAGAATGCCCAATTCATCACGGGCCACTTGGCTCAGCCCAGTCACCGGAGCAATATCATCGCGCAACCGGTAAGACGACAGCGCCTCACGCCCGGGCGCAAAGCACAGATCATACAGCGCCTCGACCTCCCAGCGGTCCTGCGGCTGTTCCGCTTTCAGCTCGATCACTTCGCCCGGCCTCCCGCATTCGAACTCAGACTGGCAATCGCCCTAACACGGGTCTAAGCCTTGGGCAAACAATTGGAGACACGCATGTTCTATCGCCCCGAGGATGGCCACGGCCTGCCCCACAACCCATTCAACGCCATCGTCACCCCACGCCCTATCGGCTGGATCTCGACACGCTCGGCGGATGGCGTCAACAATCTGGCGCCCTATTCCTTCTTCAACGCGGTTGCCTATGACCCACCGCAAGTGATGTTCGCCTCAACCAGCGCCAAACCGGATCAAGAGGGCACCAAGGACAGCGTCGCCAACATCCTTGAAACCGAGGTGTTCTGCGTCAATATCGTCGAGTATGCCATGCGCGATGCCATGAACGCCTCCTCTGCCGCCCTGCCCCGCGAAACCGACGAGTTCACCCACGCTGGTCTGGAAACTGCGGACTGCAGCACGATCCCCTGCGCCCGCGTCGCCAATGCCCCTGCCGCACTTGAATGTAAGCTGACCAAAGTCGTCACCCTACCCGGCGACGCCAATCGCGTCGTCTTTGGCGAGGTCGTCGGCATCCACATGCGCGACGACTGTCTGGTGGATGGCACCTTTGACGTCACCCGCTTTGTGCCACTGGCCCGCATGGGCTACCGCGACTATTCGGCGGTTCGCGAGGTATTCAGCCTGACCCGGCCGGATGAAAAAGCCTGAGGTTGTGAACCATTGGACCTAGACCTAAAGTAGTCAGACAATCATGGAGGGCATGATGGACCAGCACCTGTAACAGCCGAAAATTCTCACATTTTCCAATACAGGAGGCCTCATGCCTTACTTCCTGCCCGACGCGACCTGCGTCCACCCCATCACCCTGCCTGATGGCCAACCCCACCTTGGCACTGTTTTTCTGCGCAATGTCGTGGATCATCCAAAGTTCAAGGTCGGGGATTTCACCTATGCTTCTGACTTTGATCCACCGGAACCTGATGGCTGGGCCAACCGCCTGGCGCCATATTTGTTTCCGATGTCTCAAGAGACACTGCAGATCGGACACTACTGCCAGATCGCCCATGGTGTGCGCTTCATCACCTCCAGCGCCAATCACGCCATGGATGGCCTGACCTGTTACCCCTTCCCAGTTTTCGACCCAGAACAAATGAGCGACTTTCAACCTGACACCCGCGACACGGTAATCGGCCATGACGTCTGGATCGGCTACGGCGCATTGATCTTACCCGGCGCCCAAATCGGAAACGGCGCCATCATCGGCGCCGGAGCAGTGGTTCGCGGCACCATCCCGCCCTACGCAGTGGTCACCGGCAACCCTGGCACGGTCGCAAAATACCGGTTTGAGCAAGCGCAGATCGACACACTTCTCGACCTGCAATGGTGGCACTGGCCCGCAGATCAAATTGCCAAAGCCCGTCCTGCTCTGCTCAACGGTGAGCTCGATGCCCTCAAGATCCTGATCTAAAGATCGCTGTTTCGGAGCCGCCTTCGCCTGAAATCGCAGCGCCAACCCGGCTGCACTGTGCCAAGTTAAATCACCGAGGGGCCCCGCTTTGCGGGGAGGCGGTTATTTCTCTTGGCGCGGGGCTGCAGGGATGGCAGCCAGACCTCAGGTGACGGTGGATCTAACACAGCGCATCGCTGTTTTGGTGAGACCCAAGCCCCGCCTCCTCGTCAAAAACAAAAAGGCCGATCTGAAAACTCAGACCGGCCTCTCCACAATCTCCAATCAAACAAACCAGCGTGCGCCGTCAGGCGCACTCCGCTTTGCTACAGCTCAGTGTCCACCCAAAATGCCGGTACGCACCGAATAATCCACTGCTATCTCGTAATCAGGGTCATCGTCACTGTCGATCATCAGATGCCCAGCTTTGGATAGTAACTGATGACAATCACGGCTCAGATGACGCAGAGCCAGCTTCTTACCAGCCTCCTCATACTTACCAGCCAGAGCCTCAATGGCCTGCAGTGCCGACTGATCAACCACCCGACTGCGAGCAAAATCGACAATCACGTGGTCGGGGTCAGCAGCAACGTCGAACAGTTCCGTGAACCCGTCGGTCGAGCCAAAGAACAACGGCCCTTCGATTTCATAGACCCGCGCACCTTTATCGCTGGACGAGTCGCGGATCACCGCGTGAATACGACGCGCGTTGTTCCAGGCATAGGCCAGCGCCGAGACGATCACCCCAACAACCACCGCGATGGCGAGGTCTTCCAGCACGGTCACTACAGTCACCAGCACGATAACAAAGGCGTCCATCAGCGGCACCTTGGTCATGATTTTCATCGAATTCCAGGCAAAGGTGCCAATCACCACCATGAACATCACACCAACCAGCGCGGCCAGCGGGATCTGCTCGATCAAGCCGGATGCCGCAACGATAAACAGCAGCAGGAACAGCGCCGCAACGATGCCAGCAATGCGCGTACGACCGCCGGATTTGACGTTGATCATCGACTGACCAATCATCGCACAGCCGCCCATGCCGCCAAAGAAACCAGTTACAACGTTCGAGGCCCCCTGCGCCATACATTCCTGACTGGCACCACCACGTTTGCCGGTAATCTCGCCCACAAGGTTCAATGTCAGCAGGCTTTCAATCAGACCAATTGCAGCCAGAATAACCGAATACGGCAGAATGATCTGCAACGTCTCCCAGTTGAACGGCGCCAGCGCGGTGCCATAGATCCCCACACCTTCACCAAAGGGGTTGTGGAATGTTGGGAACCCACCCTGGATCGAGGCCAGATCGCCAACCCGAGGCACATCCAGACCAAAAATAATCACGATACCCGCGACGATACCGATCCCAGCCAAAGGCGCCGGAATGACCGACGTAAGCTTGGGCGTGCCCCAGATAATCACCATCGTCAGCCCCACCAGCCCCAGCATCATCATCAGTGGCAAACCAGACAGCCACTCTGTTCCGTCGCTTCCCGGAACCTTGAATTGGGTCAGCTGCGCCAAGAAAATCACGATGGCCAGCCCGTTGACAAAGCCAAGCATCACCGGATGCGGCACCAATCGGATGAATTTCCCCCAGTGCATCACCCCGGCAACGATCTGCAGAATCCCCATAAGAACCACAGTGGCAAACAGATATTCCACACCGTGTTCAGCAACCAGTGCCACCATCACAACCGCCAAAGCGCCAGTGGCACCCGAAATCATGCCCGGACGCCCCCCAAACACGGCGGTGATCAAACCTACCATAAAGGCTGCATAGAGACCCACCAACGGGTGCACATCCGCCACAAAAGCAAAGGCCACCGCTTCGGGCACCAGCGCCAGTGCGACGGTCAGTCCCGACAACACCTCGGTACGCACGCGGGCCACCGACCAGCCCTCGTCCTGCATGATGGAAAGATTGGGCGGAGACATATGCTTGGCCAGCAAGGCCAGGGCGGCGCGTTTCATCGGAGACTACCTGTGACTGGGAATGTAAGTTCGCTGCTCGCCCGTTAGCGGAAAACGGCCAACCATACAAGACTGACACTGTTTTTGCCCGCTCAAATGCCCGTTTTCAAAGCGCTCAGAACCACTGTGCTTAGATACAAGCCAAGGCCAAACACACAATGTGTCACCAGACTGTTGCGACGCACCGCCCAGGGAAATGGTGTTTTGCGGGCGGCAAGCCCCATACCCAAGGCGGGCTGCAGCGTCGCGAGCGGCAGAACAACGGTCATCGCCCCAAATCCAACTACCGCAACAAACGGCGGGTTGCTGAGCCAATCCCCGCCAAGGATTGCCGTCAGCACTGCCGCCAACAAAATTCCTACCAAATAGTGGAACACCCAGCCCAGCGCCGCCTCTCCCGGCAAGCGCGACGATGCCGCAGGTCCCGTTAGAACCAATTGCCCGCGCGGCAGATGCCCCAACCATCGGCCAACCTTCCCCCAATTCATCCCCGGCTTCCCCGTGAGGCGCGCCCTGACCACTGCAAACAGATCCAGAAACAGGGTCGCACTGATACCAACCCCAATCACCGCAATCACGTCCAAACCACCCAAATTCTCGCTCATTGCCTGTCCTTCCATTGACTTAGGCTTCAAATGCAAACATCTCTGCAACTTGAAGCCAGCTTGAGGTCAACATGAATTCTTTGGATATTGGTGATGTTGCCCGCCGGGCTGGGGTCAAAACCTCGGCACTGCGCTATTATGAGACTTTGGGCCTAATCAAACCAGACAGCCGCAAGGGCCTACGACGGCAATATGACGATAGCGTGCTGGATCGCCTTGCGCTGATTGCCATGGGGCAATCAGCCGGGTTTTCTCTGACAGACATCGGCGCGGTCCTTCAGGATGGCGGCAGCTTTGACATCGACAGGCAGCGTCTGCACGACAAGGCAGACGAAGTGGAACAGCACATTCGCCGCCTCCGCATTCTGGTGCGCGCCCTGCGACATGTGGCCGAATGCACTGCGCCCAATCATTCTGACTGCCCGACCTTTCGCCGAATGATGCGCGAATCTCTGACGACAGCGCCAGACACTTGATCCTTCGGAACACGGTTAGGCGAGAAAACCCATCAATGCCTTGCCAAGACAGACCCCTGTCGGCACAACCCAAGATAAATGACGTTCACCAACGGGAGACACCCCTGTGACGAATACCATGATTGCCGTAATCGGCGGCTCTGGCCTGTATGAAATTGACGGGCTGCAGGATGCCAAGTGGGTCAGCGTTGAAACGCCTTGGGGCGACCCTTCGGATCAAATCCTGACCGGCAGTCTGGATGGCGTAAAAATGGCCTTTCTGCCGCGCCATGGACGCGGTCATGTGCACGCGCCATCCGATGTGCCCTACCGTGCCAATATAGACGCGCTGAAACGGCTTGGCGCGACGGATGTAATTTCCATCTCAGCCTGCGGCTCGTTCCGCGAGGAAATGGCACCGGGCGACTTTGTTGTTGTCGATCAGTTCATTGATCGCACGTTCGCGCGCGACAAAAGCTTCTTTGGTTCCGGCTGTGTCGCCCATGTCAGCCTTGCCCATCCCACCTGTCCACGACTGGGGGACGCCTGCGAGACAGCCGCGCGCGCGGCCGGTATCAACGTTCACCGCGGCGGCACCTATCTGGCGATGGAAGGTCCGCAGTTTTCCACCGTGGCCGAATCCAAAATGTACCGCGAGCAATGGGGCGCCGATGTGATTGGCATGACCAATATGCCCGAGGCTAAACTCGCCCGCGAGGCCGAGCTTTGTTATGCCTCGGTGGCAATGGTCACCGATTTCGACAGCTGGCATCCGGATCACGGCGCGGTGGATATTACCGCCATCCTTGCCACCTTGAAGGGCAACTCCAGCAACGGTGCCGAACTGGTGCGCCGCCTGCCTGCTCTACTAGGCAATGAACGCACCCCTTGCCCACATGGCTGTGATACAGCGCTGGAATACGCCATCATGACCGCGCCGGAAAAACGCGACCCCGCCTTGTTGGCAAAGCTGGATGCCGTGGCTGGGCGGGTGTTGACCTGATCGCAGCGAAGACCGGCGCGATGGGTGTGTGAAATCAGCCGTTGACGCGAATCCAAAGCGCTGTCTTTGCTGTGCCGGCAACTTCTTGAACGGGACGGTTTCGACATGGACATGAACCTCTGGCTGGCTTTTGTCGCAGCCTCGATGGCACTTTTGCTCATCCCAGGACCAACTGTACTCTTGGTGCTTAGTTACGCCCTATCCAAGGGACGGCAGGTGGCTGTTGCGGCCGCTCTGGGTGTGGCGCTGGGGGATTTGATCGCCATGACCGCCTCGCTGGTGGGACTTGGGGCGCTGGTAATGGCTTCAGCTACATTGTTCATGGCGCTGAAATGGGCCGGAGCCGTCTATCTCGTCTGGCTAGGGATCAAGCTGTGGCGCAGCGCCTCCACCGATGGGGTCACTGAACTGGCGACCACTCGTGACGTGCAAACAAAGGGCATTTTGGGCCACACCGCCTTGGTCACCGCCCTGAACCCCAAATCGATCGGCTTCTTCATCGCCTTTGTGCCCCAGTTCATTCGCCCCGAAGGCAACCTTGCGCCGCAGTTCGCCATTCTGATTGCCACCTTCGTGATCCTGGCCGGGTTAAATGCGCTGGCCTATGCGCTGCTTGCGGACCGGTTGCGCGGATGGATCGCCCGCCCGTCGGTGGTGGCTAATATCACCCGTGGCGGTGGAATTGCCCTGATCGGCATGGGACTGACCACAGCTTTCCTGCGCCGCCCAACTTAGGTTCCGGCTTGCATGACGCGCTGACATAAGACAAACCAACTTTGGTCTGGCCGAAACGGTCAGCCTTGCGCCATTCCGAGCCGAACACCAAAGAGGCCCCCGCCATGCCAAAGCACACTGCCGTCAAAGATTACATCCGCACCATTCCTGACTTCCCACATGAGGGCATCATGTTCCGCGATGTGACCACTCTGTTTGCTGATCCGCGCGGCTTTCGCATGGCAATTGACCAAATGCTGCACCCCTATGCCGGCATGCGCATCGACAAGGTCGTGGGGCTCGAAGCACGCGGCTTTATCCTTGGCGGCGCTATCGCACATCAGCTGGGCACCGGATTTGTGCCGATCCGCAAAAAGGGCAAGCTGCCCGGCGCCACCTTGAGCCAGGATTACAAACTGGAATATGGCGAAGAGACCGTCGAAATTCACGATGATGCGATCCAGCCCGGCGAAAAGATCCTTGTGGTTGATGACTTGCTCGCCACCGGCGGCACCGCTGCGGCTGGTATCAAACTCATTGAGCGTCTGGGCGGCGAGATCGTCTCCTGCTCGTTCATCATCGACCTGCCCGAATTGGGTGGCGGCAAGGTGTTGGAAGCCATGGGCATGGATGTGCATGTGTTGTGTGAATTCGAGGGCGAATAACGTCCCAAAAATGGCGCGAAACCGCTTGCGGCACAGTTAACCTGTGAACTAGCGTACTCCTATGAGCACGACATCCATTCATGACAGTCGCTATTCCTGGACTCGCCTAATTGTAACACTGGCCATCGCCATGGTGGCCAATGTCGGCATGTGGGCGGTGATTGTAATCCTACCAGCGGTTGAGGTGGAATTTGGCGCTAGCCGGGCCGAGGCCTCGCTGCCATATACCCTGACCATGATCGGCTTTGCGGTAGGCAATCTTGTCATCGGCAGGTTGGTGGACCGGGTTGGCGTGACACTGGCGCTGAACGGTGCCGCACTGATGATCGCAGCAGGGTTTGCACTTTCGATACTGGCGCCCTCGATCACCATTTTGTCGTTAACGCATCTGCTATTGGGACTGGGCACAGCAGTGGGATTTGGACCGCTGATCGCCGATATCTCTCATTGGTTTCTAAAGCGGCGCGGCATTGCGGTGGCACTGGTGGCCAGTGGCAACTACCTGTCTGGCGCGATCTGGCCAACTGCACTGTCCGGTATCCTGGCCGAGAGCGGCTGGCGCAGTGTCTATCTAACTCTGGCGCTGGTCACTTTGGCTGTGCTGATACCTCTGTCACTGTTGTTGCGACGCAGCCTCCCGACAGAGGCACACGAGGCCTCGGCTGCCGCGTCCTCCCTGAATGCCCGTTCCTCCGGCCTGACACCACGACAGTTGCAATGGCTGCTAGGGCTTGCCGGTATCGGTTGCTGTGTCGCCATGTCGATGCCACAGGTCCATATTGTCGCCTATTGCGTTGGACTGGGCTACGGGCCCGCCGTGGGGGCCGAGATGCTGTCGCTGATGCTGCTGGGTGGCGTGGTCAGCCGGATCATCTCAGGCCTGCTTGCAGACCGTCTGGGCGGCGTGTTGACGCTGATGGTCGGGTCCGTCCTGCAGTGTATCGCGTTGTTCCTGTACCTACCTTACGACGGCATGGTCTCGCTCTACATGATCAGTCTGGTGTTTGGGCTGGCCCAAGGCGGGATTGTGCCCAGCTATGCGCTAGTGGTGCGCGAATACATGCCCTCGCGTGAAGCCGGCGCGCGCGTGGGATTTGTGATGATGATGACCATCCTTGGCATGGCCCTGGGCGGCTGGATGTCGGGCTGGATCTATGATGTCACTGGCAATTACCAACTGGCCTTTGTCAACGGCATCCTGTGGAACGCCCTCAACATTGCGATCCTGCTCTTGTTGCTGCTTCGCAGCCGTACCGCACAACGACAAACCACAAATACCGCTTTAACCTGAGCGCCGGTGCGTGCCAGCACGCACCCTACACTTGCAGCTAGCCCCGCAGCACGGCACCGGGGTTCATGATGCCATTCGGATCCAGCGCCTGCTTGATCGCCCGCATCGCCGCCAGTTTGACCGGATTGCCATATCGTTCAACGTCGGCGACTTTCATGCGGCCTACGCCATGTTCGGCACTGATCGATCCGCCCATCTCATGCGCCAGATCATGCACTGCGCGCGCCACTTCTACACGTTGAGCCTCATAGCTTTCGCGGGATTTTCCACGCGCCGGAAACACGTTGTAGTGCAGGTTACCATCCCCAAGATGGCCAAAACAGTTGATACGGAAATCGCTGATGGCTGCAACCTTCTCGCCCCCCCTCACAATAAACTCGGGGATCGCTGACAACGGCACCGAGACATCATGACTCGACACCGACCCAATCAACCGGTTTGCCTCGGGGATCTGCTCACGCACAGTCCACAACTCTTGCCGTTGCGCCTCGGACTGAGCGATCACCCCGTCCACCGCACTGCCCTGCTCCATCGCAGCCTCAAACAGATCGGTCAGCGCCATCTCGGGATCCAACCCTCGTGCCAACCCCAGTTCAACCAACACCGTCCATTCAGGTGGTTGATCAAACGGCTGTCGCAGCTGTGGCAGTGCCTCATTCAGGAACTCCAGCCCATTGCGGTGGATCAGCTCAAACGCACTGACAGCCTCGCCCAGCTGATCACGTGCCAGCAACAAGACATCCAACGCCGCCTGCGGCGACGTCACCACAAGCATCGCTGTGCCACGCGCCGCTGGGATCGGCGACAGTTTCAACGCCGCTGCAGTGATTACCCCCAATGTTCCTTCCGCACCAATCAACAAGCCTCGCAGGTCATACCCGGTGTTATCCTTGCGCAATCGGCTCAACCCGTTCCAGATCTCGCCACTTGGCAGCACCGCCTCTAGTCCCAGACACAGCTCGCGGGTATTACCATAGCGCAGCACGTTCACGCCGCCCGCATTGGTGGACAGATTGCCACCAATCTGCGCCGACCCTTCCGAGGCCAGCGACAGTGGGAACATCCGTCCCTGTTCGTCAGCCGCAGCCTGAACATCCGCCAAAATCGCACCTGCTTCGGCAACCAGCACATTTTCCTGCGGGTAAACCGCGCGAATGCGGTTCAGTCTTTCCAGTGAGATCACCAGCGGCGCCACACCCTCGGGCTTAACCTGACCACCAACCAACCCGGTTCCGCCACCATATGGTACAATCGGTACCCGCGCTTCATTGGCGGCACGCAGCAACACCGAAACTTGCTCAGCGTTCTGCGGCAAAGCCAGTAGCCCGGCCTGCCCTTGGTACCGATTGCGCGGCTCTTCCAGATATCGTGGTTCAACGGGACGCAGAACCGCCTCAGGCAGAAGTTGGTTCAGATGGTCGGTAAAGGCGGAATCGGCTGGGTTCAATGTCATGGTCAATTCATCTGCAATTGACAGCAACAGTGCAACCCCTCGTGGGCCGTGAACACTTAACCACCTCACAACAAAGGCACTTACACCTCATGTCAAGACACCAAGCCCATTGTTTCTTTTTGCCTGAAGTACTCCGGGGTTTGGGGCAGCGCCCCAAGACAGCGGCCTAAATCAATCACCCGGCCTCGGTGCGCCCTCTGCGATCACTCCGCAACGCTGCATACAATACGTGGGTGCGCCAACGGCCGTTAATCTGCAAATAGGATTGCGCCACGCCTTCATATTTAAAACTGCCGCTTTCCAGTAGCCCGCGCGACGCGGTGTTTTCCGGCAGGCAAGCGGCTTCGATCCGACTGAGATCCAATTTGGTAAAGGCATGGTGCACGACAGCGCCAATCGCCTCACGCATGTAGCCCTGGCGGGCAAAGGGCATCCCCGTCCAATAGCCCAAGGTCCCAGCCTGCGCCGGACCGCGGCGGATATTATCCAGGGTAATTGCCCCCACCAACACCTGATCTTCACGGCGGCAGAGAAATAGCGGCAGCGCGGTGCCGCCGCTAACCGAGCGCTGCGCCCAGTAAACCCGGTTGGTAAAGGATTTGCGGGTCAGATGATCAACAGCCCAATTGGGCTCCCAAGGCACCAGATACCCCTGACTGTCCTGTCGCAATCTTGACCAAGCGCGAAAGTCGGAATGCACCGGCGGCCGCAAGGTCAGCCGCTCGGTTTCAATTCGGACTTTACGTTTGGACAGCAGCATCAGGCGACGCGCCTCTCCTGCAACTGGGCCAGGCTGGGGGCCTCTGCCACCGGACCATACAGCGCCAATGCAGCAGGAGCTTTGGTTGCCATTGTCTCGGCAAACTCCCGCACGTCGCCGGTTGTCACCGCATCAATGCGCGCCACGGTATCCTCCAGCGGCGGCACCGTATCCCAGATCTGCACAAGACGGGCCAGCCGTTCTGCACGGTTCGAGGGGCTTTCCAACCCCATCAGCATCCCTGCCTTCATCTGTGCCCGCGCCCGCGCCACTTCTTCGGGGCCCATATCTTCGGCGGCTCGCTTCATCTCGTCGATGGTGATCTCAGCCAATTCACCCAGTTGCGAGGCCGATGTGCCTGCGTAGATGGTGACCGAACCGGTATCGGCGTAGGCGCCAGTCTGGGCAAAGATCGAATAACACAGCCCGCGTTTTTCGCGCACTTCCTGGAACAGGCGACTGGACATGCCCCCCCCCAATGCGCTGGAGTAGATCTGCGCGGTGTAAATCTCGTCGTCACGGTAGCCAGGGCTTTCCAACGCCAGCGCAAAATGCGCTTGCTCCAGCGATTTCTCGTGCCGGGCCTCGCCGCCGGTGAACCGGGCTGGCTCCACCAATTTGCTGGCGCGCGGCTGCAGATGGCCAAACAGCTTTTCGGCAGTTTTAACCAGGGCATCATGATCCACAGCACCGGCTGCCGACAGAATCATCTGACCGGGGCCGTAATGCTCAGCCACAAAACCAGCCAGATCTTCGCGGCCAAAGGCACTGACCCGCTCGGTCGGTCCAAGAATGGTGCGGCCCAGCGGTTGGTTGTGATAGCTTTCTTCCTGCAACCAATCAAAAATCACGTCATCCGGCGTATCCAGCGACTGACCAATTTCCTGCAGAATCACTCCGCGCTCAATCTCGATCTCGGCTGCGTCGAACACCGGGTTCAAGACAATATCGCTTATGACATCCATCGCCAGCGGAACGTCGTCCTTCAGCACCCGCGCGTAGTATGCGGTCACCTCGCGGCTGGTATAGGCATTGATATAGCCGCCTACG
>Ga0209292_1003639_pt1 | contig 16803 bp, 11 predicted proteins | sample GOMGulsemesocosm_2_FD_184634 | JGI IMG/M metagenome (GOLD analysis project Ga0209292, IMG submission 184634) | Methane-oxidizing microbial communities from mesocosms in the Gulf of Mexico - GOM9C Gulf of Mexico (SPAdes) (version 2) | ecosystem: Environmental > Aquatic > Marine > Cold seeps... | reverse complement strand
CCATTCGCTCTGCTTTCGCTATGACCGAGCCTGATAAAGCCTGTTCCGACGCCACCAACGTCGTCGCCACTGCCGTATTAGACGGTGACGAATGGGTCATTAACGGCGAGAAGCATTATATCTCCGGTGCCGGTGACGCACGCTGTAAGGTTTTGATCGTTATGCTCAATACCAACCCAGACGCGCCAAGAAAAGAACGTCAAAGCCAAATTCTAGTGCCTATGGATGCACCAGGAGTTGAGATAGTTGAAGGCTTGCAAGTGCTTGGCGACTTAGATGCGCCTCATGGCCACATGCATATACGCTTCACTAACTGCCGGGTACCTAAAGACAACATACTACTGGGCGAAGGTCGTGGCTTTGAGATTTCTCAAGGTCGCCTCGGACCAGGTCGTATTCACCACTGCATGCGCGCCATTGGCCAAGCAGAAAAGGCCTTAGCTTTGTTGATTAAACGCGGTCTTTCGCGCGAAGCCTTTGGCAAAAAGCTCATTGACTTAGGTGGTAATATTGATCTTGTGGCACAAAGCCGTATGGACATAGACGCCAGCCGACTAATGCTTCTTCAAACGGCAAAAGCCATGGACACCCTGTCCAAGGATGAAGCCCGTATCTATATCTCTTCAATCAAGGCTTCTATCCCCATCATCGCCTGTGACATTATCGACCGCGCTATTCAGATGTATGGTGCGCTTGGTGTATCACAAAATACGCCATTAGCCGCCATGTACGGAAACGCACGAATGTTACGTTTAGCCGACGGCCCTGATGAAGTACATCGCATGGTTGTGGCTAAAGCCGAAATTAGAAAATACCTATAAGCGCTAGCCAGCGCCATAAGCTCCGCAGGTTCTTATGGCCGATGATGAACGGGCCCCTTCTAAGGGCCCCTCGCTGGTAATAAAAGACTGAATTCAATAGGAATATGCTAATGCGTGAATGCACTCAATTTTACATTAATGGTGAATGGGTTAACCCCAGCAATCCGAATAGTTTTGATGTTATTAATCCGGCCAATGAGGAAGTCTGTGCAAACATTGCTCTTGGTAATGAAAATGACCTTAACCTAGCGGTTGCTGCGGCTAAGACAGCATTCTCAACCTACAGCCGTACATCTATAGACGAACGTATAGCGTTGTTGGAAAAAGTTATAGAAGTCTATAAAGCAAAACTTCCAGAAATGGGAGAAGCTATATCGCTCGAAATGGGCGCCCCCATGTCTTTGGCAAACCACGCTCAGGCAAAATCAGGGCTTGGCCACCTAAAGACCACGCTACGAGTATTGAAAGATTACCCATTTGAAGAGCAGGTCGCAGAAGGCCAACGTATTGTGCAGGTGCCGATTGGCGTATGCGGCATGATCACTCCTTGGAACTGGCCTATGAATCAGGTCCTGCTGAAAGTAGCACCAGCATTGGCCACTGGCTGCACGATGGTTTTGAAACCCAGTGAAGTTGCTCCTCTTTCGAGCTACCTTCTCGCTCAGATTCTAGACGAAGCCGGTGTCCCTGCAGGCGTTTTCAACATGGTCAATGGTGATGGCGCCGTGGTTGGAACCGCAATGTCTAAGCACCCGGATGTTGCCATGATTTCGTTTACTGGGTCGACCAGAGCCGGCACCTTGGTTGCCCAAAACGCGGCACCAACAGTAAAACGAGTAGCACAGGAACTTGGTGGTAAATCTCCAAACATCATTATGCCCGATGCCGAGATAGAAAAAGCGGTGAAACGCGGCGTGCTACACATGTTTGGTAATTCCGGACAATCCTGTAATGCTCCCAGCAGAATGATTGTACCCAGAGACAAACTGGCTCAAGCCGAAGAAGCAGCGAGCAAAGCAGCCGCCAAAGTAGTTGTTGGTGATCCTACTGCTGAAAGCACAACTATGGGCCCAGTTGTGTCACAGGTTCAATTTGATAAGATTCAAAGCTTAATGCAAGCTGGTGTCGACGAAGGTGCTAAACTGGTTTTCGGTGGACCTGGTCGCCCAGAAGGTTTGGACAAAGGCTATTACTGTAAGCCGACTGTATTCTCAGAAGTTAGTAACTCCATGCAGATAGCACAAGAAGAGATCTTCGGACCAGTATTGGTAATGATCCCCTACGATACCGTGGAAGAAGCCATCGAGATTGCCAACGATACAGAGTATGGCCTGGCCGCTTACATACAAGGTAGCGATGAGCAGAAAATGCAAGATGTTGCGGCGCAAATCCGTGCTGGAAACATCTACATTAATGGAGCCAACCCAATTGGAGAAATGCCTTTTGGTGGTTTTAAAATGTCTGGTAACGGACGTGAATCTGGACCGCACGGCTTTGTTGACTTCTTGGAAGTAAAAGGTATTTCAGGCTAAACTGAATCACCGCTTGAAAATCAAGCAAGGGGACGCAGGGAATTAGAAATAACTCCTCCGTCCCCTTTTTGTTATGAATAGATTTTCTGAAGCTCGGAAATAAAGAATCATCCACCAAATAAGATGACGATTAATATGAGTAAATTAGAACAAGATTACCCAATCATACTCTTTCAGGATGTCATCTGGGGGGATATGGATGCGTTTGAGCACGTCAACAACACCGTATATTTTCGTTACTTTGAAGATGCTCGAATGGAATTTTTCAATAGGTTTTGTGTAAATGAGTACAAGGCAAAGCACAAAATTGGCCCTATATTAGCTGCAACAAATTGTAACTTTAAACTACCGCTTACCTACCCAGATCGCATTCATATCGGCGCTCGGTTCAAAACGCTGCCACCCAAAAAAATCAACATGGAGTACGTGGTCTACAGCGAGAAGGTGGATGGCATCGTCGCTGAAGGTGAGGGTCTGCTCGTATATTATGATTATGGTCAAGGTAGAAGCTGTGATATTCCCAGTGAAATTCTGGATGGTCTAGAAAGTAATAAAGCGTAAACACATAACAGTACGTTCAGGTGGAATAGTTCAAACCAAGATCGTACTGTGTGCTTTACTTCACACTTCACACTTCACACTTCACACTTCACACTTCACACTTCACACCTCACACAGCACCTTAACCAGCACCTTAACCAGCCCCTACGGTTTTCCTCAGCAATGGATGTGAAATGAACAACACTTTAATCTATTCGTTTATCATGATCGCGGCGGGTCTAGGAATTCCCATTATGGCTGCGCTAAATGGAGGACTCGCCACCAAGATTCAAAGCCCAGCCCTTGCTGCAACGATATTATTATCCGTAGGCTTGTTTTTTTGCCGTTACTTATCTTTTAATCACCGATGGAGTTCCTTCGACGCTATATCACAAAGGCACGCCATGGTTTTTTTATTTCGGCGGGTTTTTCGTAATATTTTATGTATTAAGTATTACCTGGGTCGCCCCTCGTTTTGGGGTATCCAATGCAATTTCTTTTGTGCTTCTTGGCCAGCTGATAGCGATGAGCCTTATTGATCATTTCGGACTAATTGGGGTCCAGCAACATACATTAAGCATTCAGCGTATTACCGGTTTAACCTTAATGGCAGCAGGCGTATTTATGGTTTTGAATAAATCGCCTGCTATTTAGGTCTAGAGGATCGTTAAATCACGATCAACCATTACCTGCTACCTTGCTTGCCGGCTATCTTAGTCGCCTACTACTTTAGTCGATCAGATTCAAACGACGTAAACACCCGCCCTGCGGTTTAGCCCACAGCTTTCGACTCCCCCGTATTTTGCAGCACACCTCGATAGTAGGCATATTACTTATCTTTCCCGTTAAGCGTTGAAGAAAATTGATGTAGTTAGACTGGAGCCACTTTTGAGCTATTTTTCCGGCTTATTTTGAGCCCTAATTACCTTACAGCAAGAATAAATGGCGCATATATTCACATTAGAACACGGATGATCGGTAACCGACTGGTATACCAAGGAGATTGAAATAACGAAGTTAATTTTCTCGCGCTTTGGAAATAAGCGAAGGAAAAATTAGCTGTAATTGCACCACAAGCAATAGAAAGCACTATATCAATTGCAAAAACCTATAACAAGAGAGGGACCAGTCACCGTTATAACTGAGGTTAAATAAAGTGTAAGAATTTAAATAAGCGCACTTTGACCTCGTTGTTAACGGACTCTTGAGGCTTAAATTTTTCATAACTATATAAAATAATAGAGAATGTTTATGAATATTTTTGAAACGAGCGCATTAATACGCAAGACAACAAAAAAACTAGTCCCCTTTGTAGGATTACTGGCTTTGGGAGCCGCTCATAATGCCGCAGCTGTGAATCTTATTGATCCAGCTGATTATGATTGGGATTGGTATACATGGCCCGTAGCCGACCGACCTGACTTTCCCAACGAATGCTACGGCGAAGGTGATGACTGCTTGGTAGATACCGACGATAACGAATTTGAAAAATCAAACGAAGGTGATAACAAGTTATTTGATGTTTGGATTCCAGAAGGTGCCGGCTCCTACCCCGTTTATATTTATGCCCACGGTGGAGGTTTTACCGGCGGAACTAAAGAGAGAATGAATCTTGCTGGGCCTTTGCTTAAAGCTGACAATGTGGTTTTCGTTGACACAAACTACCTTTTACACGGCCAAGAGAATGGTGGAGTCGAAAAATCGATTAATGATGTCCTTGATTTAATAGACTACCTAAAAGACAACAAAGACAAGTACAAAATTAATCCTGAGCAGATATTTGTTGGTGGTGGTTCTGCTGGCGGGGTTATCTTTAATGATATTGTGTATAACCAAAAGGCCACTGGCATTAGGGGCTTATGGAATTGGAATGTGTTTATGCAAGAAGGTCAAAGCGTAAACCTGACTGATGAGCAATTGCTTGCAAATGCTGACATTCCGGTTGTAAATGCCCACCCCGACAATTACCCAACAGATAATTCCCATGACGCTAAGTTAGGTTTTGAACACTCTGAAGCTAATTGGACAGCCGGATCAACAGGTATATTTATCCATGCCCTCCGAGAGCATGAATCCACATTTGGCTATGGTTCCTACGACTTTATAGACCAGATCTGGGAAAATGGTGTATGGATAAAAGACTACAGATACGATATTGATACCGGCGCCAAATTTCCCAACTTGGGAGAATGGATTTATGACAATATTCCAGAGGGGCCTGGACCAGGGACAAAGCTGGATTTCTATGACGATTATAGTAGCGATGACCTATTTAACTCTTCTTATGGTGTAGTCAGCGGTTCATGGCATGTTCGCGATGAGGGCACACTTGACAGCAAAGATAAGACTGTAACGGCAAGAGCGATTGTTGAAGAAACTATCGGAGACAAATTCACCACAAGCGTAACGGTAAAAACCGTTAGTAAGAGCAATGAAGCGTCTACATTCCAGGTTCCACGCTTAATGTTTTGCTATACAAGCAGCGGCAGTTTTTATGAAGCTTATGTAAAATCTGACGGCCGACTAACGTTGGACAAAACGGTAGGCGATGAAAAATTCAATATCGGCGTTGTTCAACTAGAAGGTTATGATGACTCAATTCGTAATCACATCAAGGTCAATAAAAACGGCTCTTATATTCAGGTTATTGTGAATGAAAACCTACTTATCGATATACAAGACAGCGCTCTTAGCGGTGGTAATGTAGGACTTCGCTCAGTGAAGACCCATGCACGCTTTGACAACCTGCAAATCGTAGAATACTAATAACACCTTGGACCGGTCGCATGGCTAACACTCTGTGACCGGTTTACCCTCTCACTACCTGCAACAATTCAGACTTGATCCCATAAGTGCTAACTTTTCTGGTTATCTCTATCACGTCATGTTAAGTTGGATAGCTTAAAATATAACGCCTGCCGTAAAAATCTAAGGCTCTGTTAAATCACAATCAAACATCACCTGCAAACTTCGTCGATCACATTCAAACGACAAAAGCACGTGCCAAATTGTTTAACTTACCGCTTAAGCTTCTTCCCTACTTTGCAGAAAACCCGATAACACACTTATTGTTTGCCTTTCTCGTTAACCGCTTGAAGAGAACTGGTGTGGCTAAATAAAGCAACTTCTGAGCCATTTTTCCGCCTGATCTTGAGCCGTATTTACCTTACAGCAAAGAACAATGAGGTCTAAGTTTAATGGGTACGCCAGTTTAGTGGATACCGGCTGGTGTTTAGAAGAGATCAAAATAAGGCAGATAATATTTTAACTTCCTTGGATTCAAATATGAAGTGCATAACTTGATGGGATAGAAGAAGCGGCTAGCTGCCTGTAGGCTAATCGCTTTTTTCTCCGGCAAGAGATGCAACGATGAAATACTACCAACAGCTAACCTACGAACAACGATGCCAGATTTATGTATTAAAGCAAGAGGGTTATAGCCAGCAGGCCACTGCCGACGCCATTGGTGTCAGTCAGGCCACGGTCAGTAGAGCAATAACTCGTCTACATTCCAGGTTCCACGCCTGATGTTTTGTAATACAAGTGGCAGTAGCTTTTATGAAGCTTATGTAAGATATGACGACAGAGTAACGTTAGACAACCTACTCGACGAGCTGAATCAGCTTTTCGCTCAAGTAGCCGACAGTGAAATGTTTGACAAGGGATAACCCTTCAAGAGGACATCAACATCAAAAGCAACCCACATCATGGGTTTTGGGAAATAGGACCCGTAGAGAAGATAAAACCAATACCGCCTAGCCACAGCTAGCTACGATACGGTGGTTAAAGAACAAAGGTTCGATATGAATACCGTTAAAAAAACTGGAGCCTTTCTTTCAAAAGACTCCAGCTGTGCGAACCGTAAAGACCTATACTTGCACTTTGTTTGGTTAACCGCTTGTAATCTAAGAGCAGCACACCAAGCACAAGCAAGGTTATTTTAACTAAAACACTAAGAGAGAGACTAGCTAACTTTGAATCTCAGATAAAAGAGATTGTTTCTCTTGGGCTGTCATAACACTCTTTATCGAGGCAACCTTATTGCCAGTAATGTAAACGGCATTACTATCGGAAAACTTTGAATCAAACCCAGCCTTATAAATAAGCTTTGAGCCGACTGATGGATCGGGAAAAAATCGGCTTATAAATTTGATAATCGCTGGCGCATCACTACTGGTGGTCATACCTGTTTTGTTGGGACCCGGGTTAACAGTCAAAAAATCAACCCCGTCCCAACTAGCCGCCATATCATTCATAAGCATCATCATAGCCTGCTTTGACTGATAATAAGTGGCCAGAGCCCTTTTTCTAATTATCCCCATTAACGGGGTAATATCCAGTTTACGGCGATGCATGCCATCGGTTCCCGTGCTGATAACTTTCGCACCGGCAGCATTTAGCAACAATGGCTTTAACTCTTGGGTTAGCAGATAAGGCGATAAGGCATTAATTTCTAAATGGAGTTCATTGCCCTGATTAGATTTTCTACCCGCATCAGTCAATATACCTGCATTGTTAAACAGGCGATCGATACGAGGCCATGCCGCACTAACTTCCGCAGCAACTGCTTTAACCTGGCTCTGATCGCTTAAATCTGCATAGAAAAAGTCAATTCCATCTACAAGTTCTTTTGCGATACCTGCAAACTCGCTAATGACTTCTTCTTTCCGTGCTTCTGAGCGAATAATTAGACCAATTTTGTTTCCAGGAACCAGAAGTTTTTTGGTCAAACCAAGCCCCACACCTGTGTGGCCTCCAGAGATTAGAACGTACATATCAGTCATGCTTGTTTCCTTCTAGATTGGATCGGTGAATTTCGGCGCTCGTTTCTCGAAGTTTGCCTTCACTGCTTCAAGTTGATTGGGTGTATTCATCAGTTCCATTTGCTCTTCAGACTCCGCCATTAAACCCGCAGCTAAATCGGGTTGACGCTGATTGTTGATAAGGCGCTTGGCGGCCCGGATAGCATGAGGATTTTTATTGGCAATTTGTTCTGCGGTAGCTTGAGCCTCGGCGAGTGGATCATCGCAGACGCGGGTAGCAAAACCGTATTCGCCGGCTTCATGGCCACTGAAGATTCGAGCGGTATAGGTCAATTCACGAATGATATCTTCACGGACATAAGTGCTCCACAGTTGTGTACCCGCCATGTCCGGCACAATCCCCCACTTGAGCTCCATGATACTGAGCTTGGTGTCAGGATGAACATAACGTATATCCGCGCCGGTCATTATCTGTAAACCACCACCGAAACAAGTTCCATGAACAGCAGCGATAACAGGTGCGGGCATTTCATGCCAAACCCAGCAAACCTGCTGAAAAATATTACTTATTCCGTGGGTGCGCACTTTCAGATCTGTATCGCTGACAGCTTTCATTAGATCCATATCCAATCCTGCACAGAAGGCTTTACCCGCGCCGTGCAGAATCACCACTCTTACACTTTTATCGACTTTGATGGCCTCACCGGCTTCGATGAGTGCCTCAAATAAGTCAGTACTGAGTGCGTTCATTTTCTCAGGGCGATTCAATGTGACTGTGGCAATGCCGTTTTCTATCTGGTAGGACAAGGTATCATTCATGGTTCTTATCACTGTTAGAGTTATATGATTACGAAATTATATCTTCGAGGACCGACTTAGGCTGTTACACCTAACCCTGTAGCTATGTTCGCATAAAGTGTTGATTTTAAGGATTTAAATATCTTCCGTTCCTTAGTGGATAACGCGGTGATGAGTTCGATCGCCGTTGGCATTAGATTCTCTTCACTGCAAGCTGCATCGGCGAGACCCACATCCACAGCCTCTGCGCCACCGAAACGCTTGCCCAGCAACACAAGATCACGCAATACTTGCGGGGTTACTTTTGCCGCCGCCATTGCCATAACTTCTGCACCAATAGGTACACCAACGTCCACTTCGCTAAGGCAAAACCAGCCTCTGTCTTCGCGTATAACGCGATAGTCGCAGGCCAACGCCAGTAACGCACCAGCGGCAAATGCATGGCCGTTGACAGCGGCAATTGTCGGCAGAGAGAAGTTAACCAATCGACCATAGAGCCTCATCACTTCGCTATTGAACGTCGCTCTTTGTTCTGCTTCGTAGCCCATGACAGTCGGTACATCCAGGCCGACAGAAAAAGCCTTGCCAGAACCGGTAATTAGTAACGCGCCTGGGCCATCGACTGAGGCCTCGACAGCGTCTAGAGACTCATGCAGTGCAGCGAGGAATTCTAAATCGAAGGCATTACCTTCCTCGCGCTCCATTTTTAGAATATGAATGTTGTCTTGCTGTGTCAGGTTAATCATCATTAGGTTCCAATATATATTGCTGCGTTATACTTGTAACAAAACTCAACGGCTGCGATTAACACAGCCGTGTCATTCACTTAACAACGAAAAATCACTTTGAAGCAAATGCCGCCAGACGATTGTGAATAATATCTTCGGCGTCGTTGACAATGCGCTCGACCAGGTCCTTACAACTTGGAATGTCAGAAATCAAGCCAGCGACCATACCGCAGCTAAAGGCTCCAGCGTCCATTTCACCGTCTATCATAATTTTTGGATAGACGCCGACCACTTCGTCCTTAATATCTTCGAATGTCACTTTATCGCCTAGGGCCGCTTCTTTTTCTACCATGCGCTCCACAGCTGCATTCGTTAATACACGTTCAGTGTTCTTAATGTTACGCATCACTAAGCGTGTATCCAGTTCTGACGCCTTCACAATAGCTTGTTTTACATTCTCGTGAACCGGTGCTTCTTCGGTAGCGATAAAGCGCGTACCCATATTGATACCTTCGGCGCCCATTGCCAAAGCAGCGACCAGTTGTTGAGCATTGCCCATACCACCGGATGCAACAAAGGGGATAGACAGTTCTTCGGCCGCACGTGGCAACAGAATCATGTTGGGAATATCATCTTCCCCTGGGTGACCACCACATTCGAAGCCATCGACACTGACGGCATCACAGCCAATCTTCTCAGCTTTTAACGCATGACGTACCGATGTACATTTGTGAATCACCTTGATGCCAGCTTCTTTAAAATAAGGCATATAGGCTTCAGGGCTACGGCCAGCGGTTTCCACTATTTTCACACCACCTTCGATAATAGCTTTCACATAACCTGGGTAGTCGGGTGCGGTAAAGGCGGGTAAGAATGTGAGGTTGACGCCGAAAGGCTTGTCGGTCATTTCTTTGCAGCGAGCGATCTCACGGGCCAAGTCCTCAGGTGTTTTTTGTGTTAAGCCTGTGATAATTCCTAGGCCACCCGCATTGGAAACGGCAGCTGCCATCTCGGCAAAACCCACGTAGTGCATACCGCCTTGAATCACTGGATGCTCGATATTAAAAAGTTCTGTAATTTTAGTTTTCATGGTGTCTCCAAAAGTGAGTCTCTGTGTTTAACTATATCGCTACGATGTTGCGAGTTTTTGCTGCTATTACCACGTTTCTTGCGCCTTGCATCAGGCCACTTCAAACAGGCCAGCCGCCCCCATACCGCCGCCAACACACATGGTAACAACCACGTACTTAACGCCGCGGCGTTTGCCTTCAATTAGAGCGTGGCCAATCATACGTGAGCCACTCATACCGTAGGGGTGACCGATAGAGATAGCACCACCGTTAACATTAAGCTTGTCATTATCGATACCCAGTTTGTCACGGCAGTAAATAACCTGAACCGCAAAGGCCTCGTTTAACTCCCACAGGCCGATATCATTGACAGTCAAACCATGCTGTTTAAGTAATTTAGGTATCGCGTAGACAGGGCCGATACCCATTTCATCTGGCTCTAGCCCTGCAACGGCCATACCACGGTAGATACCCAACGGCTCTAGCCCCTGCTGCTCGGCCAGCTTAGCGTCCATCAGCACTTGCGCTGAAGAGGCGTCAGAAAGTTGGGAGGCATTACCGGCGGTGATAGTGCCGCCGTCGATAACCGTCTTCAGGCCAGACAAACTTTCAATGGTCGTTGCTCGCACACCCTCATCCGCGGATACTGTGCCTTCAACCTCGGAGGTTTCGCCGGTTTCCTTGTTCATCACCATGCGCTTACAGGTTACCGGCACAAGCTCGTCGTTAAACTTGCCAGCCTCATAAGCGGCTGCGGTGCGTTGCTGAGACTGAAGACCATACTCGTCCATGGCGTCGCGAGAAATCTTATAGCGGTTCGCTACAACTTCTGCGGTCTGTACCATCGGCATGTGGAAGTTTGGCGATATAGCCATCAGCTCATCGTCAACAAAGTTATGCAAATTCATATGCTCGTTTTGTACGAGCGAGATAGAGTCCAGTCCGCCGCCGACAACAATCCCCATGCCATCTTCGGTAATCTGCTTGGCAGCTGTCGCCACGGCCATAAGGCCTGAAGAACACTGGCGATCAAGGGTCATGCCCGATACCGATACAGGCAAGCCTGCACGCAATGCTACCTGCCGGGCAATGTTAGCGCCTGCCGTACCTTGTGGCATGGCACAACCCATAATCACATCCTGAATCTGACCGGGATCAATACCGGCGCGTTTTACCGCCTCAGCTACGGAGGCAGCCCCCAGCGAGGCGCCTTTGAGCATATTAAAACCGCCGCGGTAAGCTTTGGCGATCGGGGTACGTGCTGTTGATACGATAACGGCTTCTTTCATTTCATACTCCAATTCGAGTCCATCAGAACTCGTATTTCATTAGATAACTATTTTTCCGCAGCCAACGTGTGAATCATTCGCATGACCGTATGGCTTTGTCCCTGCTCTTCAAGTGCCCTTTGCTCGCGCCGTAAATTTTTCCAACTGCGACACATGCACCTCGTCGGGGCCATCGGCGATACGGCAGAAACGCGCTGACGTAAATACCTCTGGAATCAGGAGTTTCCTCCTACGGGTGTGTAATAGAAATATATCCAGCGCACCCCTTAAACAGAAGGTCAAGGCGGCTCAGATATGGGGAAAAAAGGCTCAAAAGTAGGTAACTTCCCGTTAAATCAACTCTATCCAATAGGGTTCTGGCCCATAATAATTACGCTTGTATCAGCTTTGCTGTTGGATAATCCATCTATCCGAAGCCAGCCGGCTACGCAGATACTCTAAGATCCACAACCCACTGAAATCAGTTCCAGTGGCGAACCTAAACAATAGCGGTATAGGTAGATCAGCTCTTATTGGTAGAAAGTAGCGTAAGAGCGTAATCTGGATTCAAATCTGAAGTGCATAACTTTATGGTAAGAAAGACGGCTAGCTGTGTAAGTTCATTTCCGGAGTCGACAATACCGTATAAGGTGTCTTATAAACTAAACAATCTATTGGTACTTTCCAATTTCCAGTGCCGGCAGTTAACCTCATCGGTAATTCTAATTAAACGGCCTTGAGGTTATTAAATAAGGGTGTCAACGGCCGTCTTGGCACATAGAATATCCTGCTCCTGAGAACCACCTCCGACACCGATCGCACCGACTAATTCGTTGTCGATAAAAATCGGAAAACCACCAGCCAGTGCGACGATATCGTCAAAGCTGGTTAAGCTATTCAATTCATCTAACTGCCCCTTCATGACTGCAGCCAAGTCGCCGCTCCCCAAGCCCATCAAGGCGGTGTAAGCTTTTGCTTTACTAGCCGCTATAGCCAGGTGCATAGCACCGTCCATATTCGCCATCGCTTTCACCGATCCCTGTTTGTCTATCACGGTGATAACAGCAGCAATGCCTGCGGAATTGGCTTGCTTTACCGCCGCAGCCACCATTTCTGAAGCGGCTGAATAGGAAATTTGGTTACTGGAAAAAACATGGGTCATCACAAGATTCCTTTGGTACTTTTTAGTCTTCTATAATCCGGTGATCCATCAGCTGAAATGCCTATAGATACACCGGGCAGCAGGTTTTGAGACATTTTATTAGGTGTTTTCCCACCAAGGATAAAACGGAGGCATATCCTCTGAGGCGGTATCTGTGTACTCGGGAGTGCGTTTTTCTAAAAAGGATTGCACCCCTTCCTTTCCACTATTTGAACTGGTGTAATAAATAGCCAGGGAGTCAATCTTGTGAGCTTCCACAGGGTGATCTAACGTTGAGTTGCGGTACATCATCTGCCGTGTCAGCGCGATCGCCACAGGACTATGCTGTGCTATACGGCGTGCAATTTTATAGGCTTCTTCAAGTAATTGGTCAGCCGGCACCACGGCTTTTACTAGGCCTCCTGCGAGCGCCTCTTCTGCAGTGAATATATCACCGGTATAGGTCCACTCCAGCGCCTGTGAAATTCCCACAATTTTAGGTAAAAACCAGCTGGAACACGATTCGGGCGTGATGCCTATTTTATTGAATACAAATCCGATTTTCGCCTTCTCCGATGCCAGGCGAATATCCATTGCACAGGTCATCGTGGCACCGACGCCAACGGCTGCACCATTAATCGCGGCGATCACGGGTTTTTTGCAGTTGTAGATAGCCAGAGCCATGGTTCCGCCGGCATCGCGGATACCGTCGATCATGTCCGGCCCCGCTAGTTGCCGTTCTATGTCTTTAATCGTCGGTTCGAGCTCTTCTTCAAAGCCAAAAACGTTGCCATCGGTTGATAAATCCATGCCCGCACAAAAAGCCCGACCTGCTCCAGTAACCACCACCACGCGTACTTCATCATCATCACTGGCACGGTGAAAGGCATCGATTATTTCCCGAGCCATTTCAATAGTATACGCGTTCATGTGGTCCGGGCGATTCAGTGTTAGCGTGAGGATGTGTTCACTGACCTGGTAATCCAAGGTGTTATACGTCATGGTTTTTCCTTTTATTCTGTCTAAGAAAAGTGCCGTTGCTCTAGCAACTTCAGGCAAGTGAATTTCTAACGTAAGGTGGCAACGGGCCATGGTGTAGCGTCATCACCTTAAAGCTCTTAGCTGAAGTCAACCTGCATTGTTAAAAAATTCTAACTGACGCCCCTTTTCTAGACCTGTCAAAATGGTTCAACTGACCGGCTGAATTGGCTCATGCGCAGTACCGACAACAATGGATATTGCGCATCAGCGCTACGGTGACTGAGATATCCTTTTTGTTTAACAATATTTAGTGGTAGAGCCAGCAACCCTGGCTCTTAAAGGTAGTGCAATTAATTACTGTGAGTTATCGGAATGGGCGGCAGAGGCAAGAAAACGATAGATATACCCAAAGGTAATAAATTCAGGTTATAGTCATTGTCGTTGCCTTCTGAGCACAAGCTTTCCAAGCCTAGAGGAGACAGATGGCGGCTATGTTAAGGTTGATACAAGCATGAAAGTTCAGTGCTAATTGTCTATTTTTCTACTATAAATAATATATTGAAAAACATGACCATAACAGGTTTGAGGGTCTAGTTATTATGGCCAAAATACTCGATTTTAGTCACTGCTTGATCATGATGGTTTTTCTGGTTACGGGGACTTATACGGCGTTGTCAGGAGCAGCTGATCTTCCGGTGGGAGATCAGCAGAAATTTCTACGTGTGGTTTTACCTCAAAATACTAAGCCGATGGCCTATATTCATGAGAATGAAACTCGGGGGATTTATGTCGATGTACTGAAACATATTGCTGACAGCCAAGACATTGAGTTGGGCATACAGTTGGTCTCGCTTGACAGAGCTCATCAATTAATGCTCAACTCAAGCGCTGATCTATCTGTAGCCTATACCATTGTTAAAACAGCCATGCCGGATGCTATCTACCTTCCTTTTTCCCAGAAACTTAAGGTTAGCTTTTACTCACGGGAAGATAGCGAGATAGAAATACATCAAGATAGTGATCTCTTGCAGTATAGAATAGGCAGCGCTCGGATAATCCCTGATTTACAATACCAAGGCATAAAACAGCAGTTTTATAAATCACCAGGTCATCAGGTCAAGGCGCTTAAAACCGGGCGAGTAGATTTGATTCTTATTGGTGATTTGGGGGTAGCCTACTGGCAAAAAATGTACGGCGCTCGTTTAAAGAAAGTCTATCCTTTTGGTTTTAATCAAATATCATTTCTGTTTAATGTTAAGACTTTGGGAGAACGTGCTGAGGAGTATTGTCGACTATTCGCTAAAGCGCTTACGGATTTGAGGCGCTCAGGTGAATTAAAGAATATAACGGAAAAGTATAAATTCTCTGTAGTGAAAAGATTATTTGATTCCGAGTCCGATAATTCATACAGCTGTGTAGACAGCATATAGCTTGATAGGGGTTTCTTAATGGTGATACTACCCTCTTAGCCCTTAGCCCTTAGCCCTTAGCCCTTAGCCCTCAGTACTCAGCATTCAGTACTCAGTTTTAACCTCGTGCCTTTTTGGGCAGGGTCAGCTGATGATATGCTTAATTCATAATGTCTTGAATTGGTTTGAGTGAGACTTTCCAATTCTATCGGCTCCAGTACCCACCGTCATTTCAGCGTTGAAATTATTTTGCTGAATTCAGCTTCAGTACAACCCAAACACCTTCGAACAAGCAGATTTGGGTTGCAAATGGTCTAAGAGTTTATGACTTATAGGTAAGGTGCATTATAGGCTGGGTCATGCTCATCCATAACTTTCTCAGCAATGGCTTTAACATCAATAGTGTAGCCCGGGTCATAGGTGTACGTACTTAAGTCAATACCGTAAATTGATTTCAACCAGACCATCTCAACCACCGAATAGAGAATGCCGTCCGCATGACCAAGCGTATCATTATAGATAGATTCAGCACTGTCACTGACCAATGCTTCAACATCATCAAGCGTGCCTGCTGCGTAAAGATCCCTTAGCTCCACAGCACCACTAGCATACGGAATACAGTAAATATCCGTATTTGGGTAAAGTGCTCGCAGTTCATCGATTAAAGGGTGAAAAATAGCGGCATGAAACTCTTCAGAAGTACTTCGATAACTAACATTATCATAGCTTTCCGGATTTGGTACCCAAGGTATGCCTAGCGCAATGTGAACATCAGGACTCGCCTCGAGAGCGTAGTCAATCCAATTGGTATAACCAGTTAACCCCGGGTAGTCATCATGGTAAGTCATAGCAAAAAAATCAATACCACCTGCGTCAAGCACAAGGCGTATGTCTTCACTCTTGCCTTCGTCATTCCAAAGCGCTTCGGGTGCACCACTAGAGCCGCCCGAAAATACTGTAGTTTGAGTATGGTATTTAATACCCGCTATTTCAGTATGTATTGGCATCGTATTGGCAATGGGTATAAAGAAACTGTGGCCGATAAACATTGAGTTAAACCCAATAGTTTGTAACTCGATAAGCGCTGCATCAACTAGAGCAAGAGAAAGTGCAACACTTCCTGAGTTAGAGTTCACCTCTGATACAGAACTTTCTGCAACAAGTAGGTAGTTGTCACCAACCGTTTGGTCGCTGAAAGTAGCGGTAAAGTATTCAGCTGCCGTCACTTTGTTATTGAGTACCGATTTGTCTATCAGTGCCTGATCACTGGTAGCAGCAGGATCTTCTACGGCATTAATCAGAGCATTAACCAACTGGTCTGGGTTAACACTTCCAGAGTCAAGCTCTGACACCCAATACGCCAGCCCTTCTTTATCTGGGCTTCTTTCAAGAAAATTTTGATAGATCTCAGTTACCAAAGCGCTATTATCAAGATCACCATACAACTGATCATACTCAACCTGATGAGTAAACGAAGCCCTAGTGTTTTCTAGCGTCAGACTTCCTGTTGAGATTTCATTAAACCAATAATCCAACCCTGGTTGATCAGCAGCCCTGCCTAAAATTCCGATATAAAGCTGTTGAATATCCACAAGTAAATCTTCATCACTTACCTGATCGTCCTCAGGGCTTGAAAGGATTTCATAGATCCACTCTGCTAGGTTTAGCATTTTTACGCCTGTATCAATAGTAGGCTCAGCTAGCGGCTGCTCAAATGTAGGAGATTGCGAATTGAGATCCCACTCTTGTTCG
>Ga0209292_1003637_pt1 | contig 16806 bp, 8 predicted proteins | sample GOMGulsemesocosm_2_FD_184634 | JGI IMG/M metagenome (GOLD analysis project Ga0209292, IMG submission 184634) | Methane-oxidizing microbial communities from mesocosms in the Gulf of Mexico - GOM9C Gulf of Mexico (SPAdes) (version 2) | ecosystem: Environmental > Aquatic > Marine > Cold seeps... | reverse complement strand
TAAAGTTGATGACGTGAAAGCTGATGCAACAATTGACGGTGTATTTGTTGGTTTAGAAGGTCATTTCTAAATACCGAATATCATTAAATAACGGTATTTATTGCCTGATGAATTTAATAGATAAATAGATAAACGGCGAGCTATCAAGCTCGCCGTTTTTAGTTTTACAATGTTAGTTTACTATCACTGACAGCGTTAATTCACCGCGATACTATCTGCACCACGTAATTTCATGTAATCCCCAAATACCGTCAATGCACCGCTCGAGCCGGTTAATGTTGAGGTTTTATTATCATCACGCCCTACCCAAACAGTCACGACATCACGATTATCTAATCCGACAAACCAACTATCACGTAACTTATCAGTAGAGCCCGTTTTACCGGCAAAGTTAATGCCCGGAAATTGCCAACTTAAACGCCGTGCAGTGCCTTGCTTGGCCACCAATGTCATATTATAAATCGTCAAATCGGTATCTTCACGCGAAAATCGACGCTTACCTTTTAAATCCTGTTGATAAACCAGATCACCTTCTGCATCAACCACCGCCACCAGTGCCGTTAACTTATGATACTCCCCTGCCGTCGCAATCGTTTGATACATTTGTGATACTTGAAATGGTGACATATTTAACGCCCCTAGCAGCATCGATGGATAGTGATTATCGACCTTTTTAATACCCAGGCGTTTTAAACTATCAATGACATTATCAATACCAAGCGCCATGCCTAAATTAACCGTTGGCACGTTAAGTGACTGCATCAAGGCTTGATATAACGGTACTTCACCACGGTATTTACGATCATAATTTTTCGGTTTCCAATTATTACCATACTGATTATTTAACCGCAGCGGTTTATCTTCTAACGGTGAGTTAAGATCATAACCTTGTTCAAACGCAGTGAGATAAATAGCTGGTTTAACCACAGAGCCAATCGAGCGTGAAGCATCAAGTGCACGGTTAAAGCCCGCATACTGGGTATTACGACCGCCGACCAAGGCTGTTACTCGACCATAGTGACGGTCAGTCACCACCATTGCTGTTTCTAACCCAGAAATGTTACGGGCTTTCTCTAACCGTGGCAGACTTTGTGTAATGGCGGTTTCAGCTGCACGCTGGGCAAGCGGATCTAAACTGGTAAATATTTTTAATCCCGATTGATCATACAGCGCATCACCAAACGTAGTTTTTAACTCTCGACGCAGCAAAGACATAAATGCCGGGGCTTTAGATACGCTCATGTGACCACGCGGGATAATACCCAGAGGTCGCGCGATTGCCGCACGATATTCAGGGGTGGTTATCTTGCCATTTTTAGACAATAAACGAATGATCATGTCACGACGTTCAAGCGCACGTTCAGGATAACGCCAAGGATCATAAAACGACGGACCTTTTACCACAGCGACCAAGAACGCCATTTGATCTATGCTCAGTTCCGGTACCGGTCGGCCAAAATAGAAGTAACTTGCTAAACCAAAGCCATACACACCATCACTGTAGTTTTGACCTAAATACACTTCGTTAAGATAACCACTTAAAACGGCATCTTTACTTAAACGATAGTTAATCAATATCGCCATGTAAGCTTCGTTAAACTTACGCCAATAACTACGCTGACGGGTTAAGAAGAAGTTCTTCACTAATTGCTGAGTTAAGGTACTGCCACCTTGTACAGTGCGCCCAGCATTCATATTCGCGAATGCAGCACGAATGATCGCAACCGGTGATACTCCGCTATGATGATAGAAATTACGGTCTTCCACCAGCAATAAGGTATCAATCAACAGTTGAGGATAATTCTGTAATTCAACCAAGATACGATCTTCTTGATTGGGTGCTTGTAAGGTATCAAGCAACATAGGATCGAGATTAACAGAATTAAGGTATTTACCGGTGTGCTGATCACGAATACTGACTAAGCGGTTATCTGCGAAGGTTAAAAACAGCGCTTGATTAGGTTCGGTGCCATCAAGATAGGTAAAGCTGCGGCGTAATAATTCCACTTTGGTCTTGGAAACAGAAAACTGCCCGGCGCTACGTGGTTTTGCTACTTTTAAATAATTAAGTAATACCAGCTCTTCGACCAATTTTTCATGGGGTAAAAACATGCCCGGTGTTAACTCTAAACTACGTGCGTATATCTGTGCTGGTGTTTTCCAGATAGGGCCTGAAAATCGCGCTTGGATCTTACTGTCTAAATACATGCCATAGAGGATAAAAATAGCCGAAAAAGCCAAGCTAAATTTAAGTAGGAAAATGGCGATACTGCGAGTCCAAGTACGATTTTTTACTTTTTTAGTCTTTTTCTTGGGTGCTTTTCTGGCTGGGGATTTCGTTGTGGTTTTCTTTACTGCTGTTTTTGCAGCTGGTTTGCGTTTCGTGACAGTCTTTTTTGTGTCATCACTTACGGGACGTTTAGCCAAGGGAAAGGATCCTAGAAATTGCATTAAATACGGTTAAATACGATCAAATACGATCTCATAAAACGGCGTAACAAAGAATAGCTAGTTTACCCTGTTCGCTCCCCCCAACTCAACTATTGGAGTTGGGTATTTTAACTACCGAATTACGTTGCTGCGAGTTTGCTCCCAAGCGCAGCAAAACATTACTTAATAAAAGTACCTAGTGCCCAGTCACCATATCCATCTGATTATTCTTTAATCCAAATTAACTGCCTTTGCCATATATAATTCATTTCCAGTCAGCGCGTCAATCATCCCCGCTGGTTTTGTTATTTGCTGCTTAAACCCAGCATTTTCATAAAATACGATCGCATTTTTATTGTCTATCATGACGGTTAATTCTAACTGGTGTAATTTATGCAGCCGAGCCCACGCTTCAACGTGTAACAATAATTGTTTGCCAAGTCCTTTGCCGATACTCGCTTGCACAATACCAATAACCAAAGAGGCCGTATCACTATCTCCGCTAATATATCCAGTGATACCAATCGCAAAACCAAGTAGTTTATGGCCATCCTGTTCTATCACATACAGCACCTGGGTTGCAGAATTGATAAATAAGTCCAGATGTTCACTGAGTTCAGCGGCATTATTTTTCTCCCCCATAGCCATAAACGGTGTTTCGTTATCGAGTTGGGAAAATAACGCCGATAAGGCATTAGCATCCGCTGCTTTTACTGGTCTAATTATCACCATAAATATTCTCTAATCACATAAAAGATAATAACCCCTGACAATTGAAAAATTAACAATCGTAGGAAACAGGAGTATCATAGGCGCATCGCAAACCAGACACTAGCGGTTACGCACAACTAACACAACGTCTGTCTGCTTAATATCGCACAGTAATATAACACCAAGGTTCATAATGGTTTTCATCTCTAGCAATGTATCAATTCCCGATTCAGAAATTGATATCCAGGCTATCCGCGCGCAAGGTGCCGGTGGTCAAAACGTCAATAAAGTATCAACAGCGATCCATTTACGCTTTGATATTAAAGCCTCGTCATTACCTGAGTTTTATAAAGAAAGGTTGTTGGCATTAAATGATCATCGCATCACCAAAGATGGCGTGATCATAATTAAAAGTCAGGAGTCGCGTAGTCAAGATTTTAACAAGCAGGTGGCGTTTGAACGCTTAGTTGAACTGATTAAGCAAGCGACAGTGATCCAAAAGGCTCGTCGTGCAACCAAGCCGAGTCGTAATGCCAAAAAGAAACGTATGGACACTAAAACTCAACGTGGTAAAACCAAAAATATGCGCGGTAAAGTTAGCTTTTAACTTGTTCCCAAGCTGCATGGTAATTATTTAACGCCAGTTTAAATGCCGCTTGTTGGCGCTTATCAATCGAAGACGCAATCGGAATATCCGCAGTCATGGCATTCACCGCACGACCTCGCATATGTAGTTCGTAATGCAGATGTGGTCCGGTAATACGACCACTATTCCCCGATAGCGCAATTTTTTGTCCACGTTTTACTCGTTGGCCTTTTTTCACCAAGGCCTTACTCAGATGTAAAAAACGGGTACGGTAAGTTTGACCGTTCGAGATCTCGATATACAAACCAGCATACTTATGATTAAGCACACGTGATACCACACCATCGCCAGTAGCGAAGATAGGTGAACCAATTGGCGTGGCAAAATCTGTACCATTATGCGGGCGTAATAGACCAGTAACTGGGTGTAAACGCTTTGGATTGAAGCTTGATGATATACGGTATTTACTGCTAACAGGGCGACGCACAAAAGCACGTTCAATGCTTAAACCAGCTTCATCATAATAAGCACCTTCATATAAATAGGCACTAATATTACGACTACGATTATTAATACTGACCGCATCAATACGGTTTTCGCCGGTGAGTTGCTCACCGATATATTGACGAGAGACTAAGACTTTAAACGTATCACCAATACGGAAATCACGGCTAAAATTAATTTTGTCTTTTAATAACGTTGCAATGAATTGAGCTTCAAATAACGATAATCCAGCTTGCTTTGCAGAACCAGAAAAACTGCTTTTAACGGTGCCGATATAACTGTGTTCACGCCATTCACCGTCAATATTTATCTGCTCAAACTCAAAACCCGTCTCGCCTAAGCGCTTATAAACGACCTGATGTGCAAGACTAATTTGTAACTCTAAGCGCGTCAATTCACCTTCAAACTCGGTGAATATTAAGGTTTGACCCGGTTTAATACTATCTAACGCCAGTACATTTAAATCCACTTCCAGAATTTGATATAAACTCGTTTGGCTTAAATCTAACTGCTCAAAAATAGCCCCTAAGGTGTCACCTTTTTGGATAACATAGTTAATTGTTTTTGGATAAGATTTGGCCAGTTCGACCGCGATAGATTCAACTGCAGATTCTGTAACCGTCGAGTTCACTACACTTGCTTCATCAAGTGGCGATGCCGCAACATAGGTAAGCGCGGTTGTCGCCGGCATCATGCTATCCGTAGACTCTGCAGAGGCTGGTACTTGCTCTGACGATTCACCTGGTGCAAGTTCTGATGATAGCTCTAGTGATGGTGTTGATAATTGTTCAGCTGACAAGCTCGCAGTATTAACTTGCGACTCATCAGTAACAGCAATTGGCGCAGCCTTTATCGCAGTATTTGTATCAACTTTATCGCTCACCGGTAATAGTGCAAAAATACCAAGCAATACGCTGGTTAACAGTAGCCACATCAGCACTAATTGTAATTTATTGTTCTTAATTGACGACATTAATGAATACCCAATTCTCGTTCAAAATAGCCGTAATTAGCATAATAAGGCCGAAATGGTATACCACAACAAAACAAAGGCATAGTATTGATAACGTAAAAATGTGTAAATCAGTTAAAAAAGTTGAAGTCAACAATTAGCTGACTATCACATAGCTCGGATCTATTTGGAAAATGCCGAGTACAATGAGTATATTACCAACAACCGTTAACCAAAAAATGCGTTTGAAGCTAGTTTTACTTTTTTTATGAGAAAACAGTTTTTGTCCGATCAGTGCACCCGGCCAGCCACCGAGTAATGCCAACAGATGTAATGTCTTCTCTGGCGTCCGCCATGTTTGTCGTTTAGCAGCCCATTTATCTTTTCCATATACCAGCAATGTAATAATGCTCAATAGCAAATAACTGTAACCTAGCCATACCAACATTCTATCTTCCTCTGAATATAAACGTCCCAGATATAAAAACGGCAAGCGCGATGCTTGCCGTATTAATCTACCTAAATATAACGCTGACTACCAGTTATCTGAAGCCCATTGTTGTTGCTCATCAGTATCCATAAAGCTCCACGCTAATATGCGACTAACTTTCTGGCCTTGTGACATCGGGATCACGCGGATTTGTTTGGCTCCTAACGCGTGTAAATACTGTTCAAGCTCTTCGATATGCTCACCCTTTGAGATAAGACTGGTGAACCAAGATACTTGCTCAGTGAAATCTTTACTTTCTTTCGCCATGTCTTTCACAAAGCGTAGTTCGCCACCTTCACACCAAAGTTCAGAATGCTGACCACCAAAGTTCAATTTAGTCGTATCGGTTGGCGCTGCTTTACCTTTATGCAGGTTTTTAATCTTACGCTCAGTACCTGCGGCTGCATCAGCCATTGACGCATGGAACGGCGGATTACAAATCGTCACCGCATACTTATCGTTATATTTGATCACGCCTTTAAAGGTACTACCTGGCGTTTTCTTTAACACGATTTTAATCGCTTTGTTTAAACCTGGATTCGCTTGCACGATCACGTTGGCAGTTTTTGCGGCAACCGTATCAATATCGGTACCCACAAAACCCCAGCCATAACTGCGATGACCAAGAATAGGGTAAATACAGTTAGCGCCAGTACCAATATCTAATGCTTTCACACGCTTACCGGTTGGGACTTCACCATTATTCATTTCTGCCAGTAAATCGGCAATATAATGAATATAATCCGCACGTCCCGGAATTGGCGGACATAAATAACCAGTTGGAATCAACCAATTTGGCACTTGGTAAAAATGCGCTAATAACGCACTATTCAAGCAAACGACGGCTTTATCATCACTAAAATCGACGGTCTCTTCTCCACGCGGGTTTAGCGTTATATACGCCTTTAATGCTGGGTATGTTTTAACTAAGGCCGTTAAATCATAACGTCCCTGATGTGGATTACGGGGATGCAATGTAGCGATTTTTTTAGTCATGATAAATCTTCTTTTATTTTGCTGAAACGAACACTGCGGGATAATAGCAGATTCCGATTAATTATGGCTGCTTTCCTACATATGTTTTTTAACCCGTCGAGTCGGCATCGCCTCAAGTGGGTTATCTGGCCAATAATGCTTTGGATAACGGCCTTTCATTTCTTTTTTGACTTCAGCATAACTGCCATTCCAAAAACCAAGTAAATCTTGAGTTATCTGTAGCGGACGTTGAGCCGGAGATAATAGCTCAATCACAATCGGCACGCGGCCATTGGCAACGGCGGGTTTATTGGCTTGACCAAACATCTCTTGAATACGCACAGGTAAACTCGGCGCGCTGTTATCGTTATAACGTAACTTAATTTTTGAGCCTGTTGGCACGGTGAAATGAGTAGGAAGCTCCTTATCTAAACGTTGCTGTAGCGACCATTCTAACCTTGATAATAACGCATCCGTTAACGGGATTTTTTTCATCTTCGCAGGACCCGTTACGCCAGTTAAATACGGCAGTAACCAGTTTTCAAGATCCGCTATCAAGGCTTCATTACTGTAATCAACAAAACCTAATTCTGGCAACCATAAATGCGCACAACGTAAACGCGTTAATAGCGCCTTATTTTGTTCATTCCACGGTAATACCGATAATCCGGCTTTACGAATACCGGCCAGTACTGCGGTTTGTTTTTGTGCTGGGGTAATATCGGTTAATACCTTGCGAGATAATACTAACTTGCCTAAACATTGACGCTGTTCGGCAATCAATTTCTGGGCTTTTAAGTCCCATTGCACAAACGCTTGCTGGTTAAATAATTGCGGTAACCAGGTCTGTAATTCTGCTAAATCAACTTCACAGGCGTTGTATACCATGGCATCAGCGCCTTGTTCGGTTAATGACAGATCGGCGACAACTAATAATTCTGCACTAACTAGGCTGGCATCCGCCATCAATTTAACCCCCAGTCCATTGCTCAACATGTAACGACTATCTTGATTATAAATAGCTTGCCCTCGTCCTGTATTATCACGACGCTGTGCGATACGGTCTGGATATGCTAACGCTAACAACAAACCAGTATAAGCATTGGTGTTACGACACTGGCTACTCACTTTCACAAAATCAAAACGTTGTGCCCACTGCTGTGCTTGACGTTGTGCTTGTTTAAATTGACCCGATGCCATTTGCTGCAGGGCAAAATCCAAATCCAAAGGTAAGCGTTCACTACCTTCAATCAGTGCGATTAATCGACAAGCTAACCAGCTAATACCGGATAATTCATCTTCCAACGTTTGCGCTGTTAACAACATATGCGCTAACCGTGGTGACATACCAAACGCAGCTAATGCTTGGCCATGTTTACTGCATTGTCCCGATTCGAGAGCATCTAAATCAGTTAATAAGCCTTCCGCATATTGCACGTTTGCCGTCGACGGTTGATCCAGTAATGCCAACTCGGAAAAGCTATTTACGCCCCATACCTTTAACTCTAAGCAGGTCGAAGTTAAATCCGCAGCAATAATTTCCGGTTCTATTTGTGCATCTAAACGACTTTGATCTTCTTCACGCCATAAACGATAACAATGCCCAATCTGTAAACGCCCCGCACGTCCCGCTCGTTGCGTGGCAGAGGCTTGGCTAATACGTCGGGTTTGTAGACGGCTGACTCCTGAACGTGGTGAAAAACTGACTCGACGCTCAAGACCTGAATCAATCACCACCGAAATACCGTCAATGGTTAATGAGGTTTCGGCAATATTGGTCGCCAATACAATCTTACGTTGCCCTTTAGCGATAGGATTAATTGCCGCTTGCTGCTGTTGCTGCGTTAATTGCCCATATAAAGGCAGCACCTGTAGATGCGCATTCACCAATTCCTGCAACTGCTGCTGACAACGTTTTATTTCACTCACCCCCGGCAAGAATACCAAAATGTTACCGCCCTGCTGCTGCAGCGCTAATTTAACCGTAGCGGTGATAGCCCCCGGCAGCGCTTGCTTAATCGTACTGCGCTGTAAATTCATCGGGTGATAACTATAAGACACTGGGTAGCAGCGCCCTTCTGCTGTTAGCAACTGCGCATCAGGCAACATAGCCTGCAAACCTTCACTATCAAGTGTTGCCGACATCACTAATAACTTTAAATCATCACGTAGACCTTGTTGCACTTCTAATGCGAATGCCAAACCGATATCCGCATTCAATGAGCGTTCATGAAATTCATCGAAGATAATTAAATCATAATCGCTTAGTTCCGGGTCTTGCTGGATCATCCGGGTTAAGATCCCTTCCGTTACCACTTCCAATCGAGTTGATTTCGATACTTTGGTATCACCACGCATTCGATAACCAACGTCTTCACCCACTTTTTGCTGTAACTGCGACGCCATAAACGTGGCAATATTCCGCGCGGCAAGACGGCGCGGTTCTAACATCAAAATCCGGCCACTGAAGATCTTCTCTTGCAGCAGTTTTAACGGTAATAGCGTTGACTTACCGGCACCCGGAGGCGCTTGCAGAATAACTTGATTAGATGATTTTAAGGCCGTAAATAAATCGGTTAATACAGAAGTGATCGGTAACGCTGCCACAAAGGCCTCTCAGGATAAAATAGTAAAGTGGGCAAAAGGGGATTTTAACTTAACCGAATAGCGTTACGCCAGTGGGTTCCAGAATTATTACTGCAGATAAAAAAAGAGCTAGTCGCAATATGCGCCTAGCTCTTCAAACCGTTAACCTATTTTAGGACTGGATTTATCTAAATATAAATAGTCTCCGTTATAGAGCTACAAATTAATGATCCGTCCTTCTACTCGGCGTTGATCAGCATGCGACTTTTCCGTATCGCTGCCAATGTCAGCCGCACTGCTTATTATTACCCGACTCATATCGACACCGCGACGAACAAAATAATCAGCAACCGAACTTGCCCGACGCTCGGCTAAATTTTCATTTTTATGCTGAGTACCCGTTGGGTCAGTGAAACCAGTAAGCGTGAGTTGTGACTCCGGATTATCATTCAGTACTTCAATGATTTGATCCACTTCGCTCGCATTTACACGTTCGGTAAGTTCACTTTCCACCGCGAATAAAAAGTTCATCTCGGTGATCAGTGACGCTTTACGTGCCTCTTCGGCCTGTAATACACGTTGATTGGCATCATCGTTATATTTGTCCATGGCACTGTACAATTCTGCCATATCAAATTGCACTCGATTATCAATATTTATCGTTGGCTGCGGTGTGTACACTACTGGATTGCTATAAGCACCAAATCGATAACTTAAAGACAATGTCGCCATATCAGTTGGTTCTTTTTCAAAGGTAACCCGATCCCAGCCCAACTGAACTTGCCACTGACGCGATAAGTCCAAAGAAACACCAGCACCATAAAGCATACTTAGATCCGAAACATTTTCAGTAATACCAGCAATCGTTTTATCGCCACTCCATTGCATCGCTCCTAATCGAGCGAACAAGCGCACATCATCTGAAATATTAACCGATGGCTTCAAAGCAATAGCAAAACCCGACGCACTTAATGGCAAGTTATCTGCCACGGCGTCAAATAACGCCTCCTTATCTGTCACAGAGCCAGAGATTTCCACAGAAGTTTCACCAAAGTCCAAATAACCAACTTCAACGGCTAAATAATCAGTGAAGTCAACGCCTGTCCAGATACTGAAACCGGCACGATTATTGGTCGTATCATTCAGTGTTACCCCACTCTGATCTAGTCCTTCAGAAATACTCGCTTCATCAACATTGACCGTCGCGTAACCTAGCCCGCCGGTAATATAAAACCCCTTCGGAAACGAACTCACTTCCTGTGCAGGTTCAAATGAACGAGTCTGACTTGTAGTCATCTCTGCTTGTGCCATTGCTGAGAATGCGATTGTAATGCCTGCGGCTATAAGCGTTTTGTTCATTATAGACCTTCCTTTTTAAATTGCTGATTACGACTGTAATAGCGGTATCCTACCGCTAACATGATGATTAATGCGATGAACCAAGATAAGCTACCACCAGAACCAGAGCCTGAACTATTCGAGCTACCAGTACCTGAAATATCAAACTTAGCCAATGGTAATAACGGATCGATAATACTGCCATTAACTTCACCGTCATCATCATTCGGACCACCATCTTCAATGGTAATTTCTAAACAATGATATTTACCAGCATCAGTCAGTTCTTCATTATAAGCGTATGCAGAAGAACCGGGAGGTGGACAAGAACCCGCATAACCTTTTGCAAAGGCAATGTTGTTCTTATCATTATCATCAATGAAATCAATCCACTTACCATCACGATATTTAATAATGCCAATATTTGCAGGTAAGCCTTCCGGACGACCATGCTTATCTAATGGACTCTGTAGTGGGATAACAATCTGTGCAGATTGCCCGTGTATAGGTAGATTATGGATCTCGTAATCAAAGATCTGATAAATAGTGTCTGTTCCAGATTCAACTTCAGGTAAAACCATACTAAGTTCGGCAGCATCATCAGCATTCATCGCCAGTCCATAACGCTGCGTTTGCTGTGCTAATGACCCTAGGCGTAATGTTGTACCCGGTGAAGATTCAATGGCATAGTTTTCATTCGATGCAATATCATCACCAGTCATCGCATGACCATTGGCCGCAGCTAAGATCACATTTTCTGGTAAGTTATTGTCTTTCGAATCAGGCACCATATCACCATCACTATCGAGTAAATCTTCAGGTGCAAGTCCAGCAGTATTTATCATCACTTTTACTCGTACCGTTTGGCGAATAGCATGATTAGCAATACCCTTGTCTTGCACTTTCAGAGCTACATCGTAAAAAGCAAACTCATTGATACTTAGACTACTTGTATCCAATTCCAACTGCGCTTTTTGGTCAGAAATCGTTTCCGTTACCAGACCATCGAATACAGCTGGATAGGTCCACTCTAGTTCATGAGTTGGTTCCGATAAATCAACACCATTACCATCAGTTATCATCGCTTCTACTATGATTGACTGGCCTTGCTCTACAATCGCAGTTTGTTGCAATTCAAAGTTGACCTCAGTATTCACGGTTAAACTTACTTCAGGTTGCAGATCTTGCTCGGTAAAGCTCACGTTAACATAGCTTTTTGCACCCAAGTTCACTGTGCGACGTGTATCTAAGTTATTCGTACCCTCTTCTAACATCAGCTCAAGTGCCTGAGTAGATGTAGAGTCAGAACAAACCAAGATATTAGCAGCCAGAGAATCTGTTGCAGCTACCTCGAAAGTCAATGTATCGCTACCCGGATAAATACGACACAGCGAAGTGTCATGCTGATAGTTATCATCGATCTCAATGGCGCTAACCTCATCCTGAGTAATAAAACGATATTCCGCCATATCATTACTGCTCACATTCACTTCAAGTTCACAGTTACTAAGAGCATCACAAACCGCAGGTAATGAACCATTTAAGTAAACCGAAATGATTTTGTTAGTACCTTTAACCAGCGTTTCATCTTTACCAAAGTTAATGGTTGGATACACATCAATCGTGATGTTCTGCTCAACAGCATGCGCAATTGAACCTTCAACAGCCTGATTGTCTTGTGCAATAAATGCCACATTATGACGACCCGGCGCTAGATTTAGCGTACGTTCAACCCCTTTAGTTAATTCAACAAAACCTGCTTTACCTTGGCTGCTACAATCTTGATCAGTGGTCACTAAACAGAACTTAACCACAGGTAATGACTTATTATCACCCTCGTTAAATGCTTCTACTTCACCCATTTCGACCATATCACCCCAACGGTCTGCGCTTGTCAGCGTGATCACTTTGGCAAGTTCATTGTTGGTTGATGTGGTTAGTACCACAGGCGTAAATAACACTGTCGAGTCTAAGCTGTATGCAAATGACTGTTCAGCATCACTGATCACAGGTGGGATATCATCAAGGTTCGGATTAGTACCGACATCTGAACCTGGCGTTCCCCAGATTGGATCACTAGCATCTTTGTAGCTACCATCAGCATTGGTACAACCGTTCGTAACAGACTGACACCAAGCGGTAAATTCATCAAAGTTTGATGTACCATCGCCGTCAGAATCAAGCTGAGCATCATTGCTTAGATACGGGTCAAAACCATTATTCAGTTCATACGCATCTGGCATACCATCATTATCATCATCTAAATCTTCCACAAAGGTATGAGTACCAGATGTAAGACCGGTAAGCGTATCAGGTTGATTATCACCGTCCGTATCGCGTTTGATCAATAAGTCGAAACCAATTGTATCTGTTGCGCCGTCGTTATCCGCTACTACGATTTCGATATTGGTAATGGTCTGATCTTTCGATAAGTCGACCTCTGTTAGTGCAGGCGTTCCCGATAAGCGACCCGTTTTGGCATCAAACTCAAACCAGTATGGCTGATCTTGCACATCCGTTTTACCGTCAACACTCAGGCTAAATACAAAGCCATTAGTTTGCTCAGGATCCACTACCGTCGGCGTAAAGCTATATTCACGACCTTCAAGTGCATAGGTTTTCGGTTGATTCGTGATCTCTGGTGTATCGTTCTGATCCGCGACGGTGATCGGGGCAAATACCCGACATTCAGTCAACGGCGCAGGCTCAGTGCTGTCATCAGACACACAAATCGACATGTTACCGAACTCACCGACATCGTTAGTACCAGGGTAACCAGTAAGCTTACCTGTCGTCGTAAACGATGCGAATTGAGCAATATAATCAGCCGAAGAGGCATCCCGAGATTCATCACTAAAGAACATCCAGCTTGGTGCATTTTGAATGGTGTAGCTTAATGTATCCTTGTTAGCAACATCATGATCATAATCGCTATCAGTAACCACAAGATCAAAGTCATATGCTACATATTGCTGCGCAGCATCTAACGTCGATGTGGTGATCACAGGTGCATCATTGATATTATCAACCGTCACAGAGAAAGTGTTCGAACAACCTTTGGCACCGTCAATGACAGTGTCAAGAACTGGATCGTACAACACTTTGATTGCACATACTTTAATGCCAGTATAAGTGTCTACATCACTGTTGCTTGGCGTACCAACTAATTCATTAGCCGCTGTTAATTGTAGCCATTCCGGTGCATTTTCCAGAGTCAAGCGAACTTCATCACCATCAGGATCATATACCGTCGGAATAAAGCGATACAAGGTATCTTCAGCAACATTCGCTGGCGGCGTCCCAACAACAACAGGGAAATCGGCAGTATCACGTACCTGAATAGAGAAACCAGGTAAACTTGCTGTTAACGACTGCTCAACACCACCTGCGTCATTGTAAAAACGCGTTACCGTAATAGTAATGTTATGATACTCATCCCCAACATAAGAGTTATTTGGCGTACCTGATAACTCACCCGTTGTGGTATCAAAATTCAGCCACGACGCGTTTAAGTTTTCAATTGAATATTCTGTGCTTGTCGTACGGTCACTATCTATATCGACTAGCGTCGGCGTGAAGCTATAATTCACATCTTGCACTGCATAAGAATTAGCTAAACCAAGTAATGTCGGTTTCTCCGCTTTATCTTGCACTGTAATCGTAAATGCAGCCAAACTTGCTGTCTCAACACCATCCGTTACGTTAACAACAATACCGGCATGCTCACCAATATCATCATTGTGCGGCACACCAATCAGACTGCCAGTGGCAGTATCAAGTGTTAACCAAGACGGCTTACTATCGACACTGAAAGTAAGTTTATCACCATCTAGATCAGTCGCTTGTGGTGTAAAGCTATACAACTCTCCTTGAACAATGCTGGTGTCAGGTGTGTTAACACCCGCTGACACTGCATCAAATGTTGGTGCATCATTGGTTTCTCTTACAATAATAGTAAATGGACCAAAGTCAGCAACAGCATCTGCGCTATCTTTAACTCGGATTGTCACGTTGCTCCACTGCCCAATATCAGCAGCTGTCGGTGTCCAGTTGAACAGACCTGTCGCAGCATCAAATTGCCCAGAAGTTGCATAGGTCGGTGCTAACGGTGCAGTTACCAACTCATATGTATGGCTATCGCTAGCATCTACATCAACGACAGTCAGGCCATTACCGATACCAAAGGTATAAGCACTCGCTTGTACTGCCGGGGTCACAACACCGGTTAGGGCTGGTGCATCATTCACATTCGTCACCGTAATTGCGTATTGAGCGGACTCCGAACTTAATCCTGAACTATTCTCAGTCGCACAGACCTGTACATCGGTAGTCGTAGTCGTACCAGCAACAATAGCAGATACATCACTATTGCTCGGCGTACCGTTTAACAGACCATTAACTGGATTGATTGATAACCAAGAACCTGTCACTTCAGTTGTACATGCAGGAGCAGAAGCCTCAAACAGGCGGTAAGTAAAGTCACCTTTATACGTGGTAAACGGTGACCAAGACCAAGTCTTATCTTCCGCTACCGAAATCGATTGAGCAGCTTTAAAGCCTGGCTGAGTACGGCTTCCTTTCACTGTTAAGTCAAAAGGTAACAGCGACACAGTATAAAGATCGCCACCAACCAAATAACGCGCGCTGATCATCAGGTCACTATAGACACCTTCACCAGCTGCAGTCGGCGTACCAGAAAGTGCACCAGTTGCAACATCAAAGGTGATCCCCGCTGGCAGTTGACCCGCCGTATAGTTAACCTCAAACGTAGGAGAAGCCTGACTTGCAGACTGCCAGTCCATTGTTGGAGCGAAGCTATAAGCTTGTCCTTCTATGGCAAATCGATTTGCAGTGCCAGAAATAATCGGCGCTTCCGTAGCCGCACTGATAGCGATATTAGTAATCGTTAACGTACCACGATTATTTAACGCACCACTATCATCCGTTACTGTAATAGTAATTGACTTAACAAGGGGTGGCACAGGTGCTGACGGCGCAGTACCTGACAATTCACCATTAAGATCATTAAAGTTTAACCAAGGATAATCAGTAGCAAAACTTGCATTGACTGAAAAGGCTATATTATCACCATCTAAATCATTTACCGTCGGCAAGAAATGATATTCCTTACCTTCCACTACTGATGTTTTTGCAGTACCGGTAATATCCGGCGCATCATTCGCATCGGTCACACTGATACTGAAACTATCCATACATACAGTTTCAGGGTTTGGTGTATCAGCACTGTTATCATTCACACAAATAACAATACCATCATAATCACCCACATCAGCATCACTCGCTACACCAGTTAAGATACCATTGGCAGCAAAATCAGCTTGACGAGCAGCTTTCTGTGTCGGATCGGCAGGTCTTACTTCAAACATCCAGCTTGGCGCATTAAAAATGTCATAAGTAAGGTCATCGGCTGCTTCCGAACCATTCGGATCATCGATATCATTCGCGTCAACAGCAAAGTAATAACCCGAGTTTTGCGATACCTGATTACGTGGGATATTGCCAGCAGAAAATGTCGGCGCATCATTGGTATTACTTACCGTGATGGTAAATTTAGATGAGCAAGAAGATAGTGGTGTCGTTGTTGAAATTTCTTCAACACACAGTTGAATATCACTATGCACACCAACATCATCATTACCAGGTGTGCCGATAATATAATCATCAACAACCCGTAACCAGCTCGGTGCCGATTGTAGCGATAGACGTACTAAATCACCATTGCTATCAGTCAACGTTGGCGTGAATACATAAACTTCATCTTCTGTGGCATTAACATTTGGTGTACCAGTAACAACTGGCGCGCCAGCGGAAGCTACCACATCGATATCAAAAGCAGGTAATGCTACGTTTACGGTATGAGTCGTGCTAGTAAAATCATCGTAACTTACTAATCTAATGATGATATTACTATGAAGCCTAATATCTCCATGCGTAGGTGTCCCCGATAATTGACCTGTAGCCGGATCAAACGTAGTCGCCCAACTAGGCTGGTTAACGATTGTAAACACATAGTTAGGAGTCGAGTTTGCATCAGGTGCACTCACAGTTGGCGTGAAATCATATACAGTATTTTTCACAATCAATGATGGCGCCAGACCTGTTAATACCACGTCATCAACAACATTCACCACTTCGATATCAAAGCTAGATAGTACTGTCGCTGCCGTACCATCTGTGACTGTTATTTCAAAATCAGTATAGGTACCTACATCG
>Ga0209292_1003636_pt1 | contig 16811 bp, 15 predicted proteins | sample GOMGulsemesocosm_2_FD_184634 | JGI IMG/M metagenome (GOLD analysis project Ga0209292, IMG submission 184634) | Methane-oxidizing microbial communities from mesocosms in the Gulf of Mexico - GOM9C Gulf of Mexico (SPAdes) (version 2) | ecosystem: Environmental > Aquatic > Marine > Cold seeps... | reverse complement strand
AGACCCATTTCTGTTGAGTAGCCCATTGATTTCCCTAAGACAGTATTTTCTTTATCAACAACGTAATAACTTGGGTAAGCTTTTATTTTATAAGCTTTTTTAACTTCTTCATTACCAAAGGCGACGGGGAATGTAAGTTGGTGGTCGGCAACAAAATCGTTGATTTCTTCTGGTTCTAAATAGTCGAGTGCGACTGCTATAACATCTAAGTTTTCATCTTTTTGATAAATTTCTTGTAAATTTTCTATACTGGCGTGGCAGATTTTACACCACGGAGCAAAGAAATATATCACCGTTTTCTTTTTAGGGGTTAAAGAAATGCTTTCACCAGCTGTGGTTGCTAAGACAAAGTTATATTCAGTTAAGTTAGTATCGGTACTAAGCATGTCCGATTCTTTAAACCATGAAAGTAACTGAAAAATACAAAAGAAGACTACAACTTGAATCAATAAACTGCGTAACAAAATAACTCTCTAAACATAAAAATAAATAGTAAATATCAAGACCTAGTAACAAACAAAATAATTCGTTTTAAATTGTATTTTCTTTAAAATTACCTTTACTCATAATATTTTAATTAAATTGTCCATGGATAACCCCTTGTAGGTTGGGCTTTAGCCTAACAAGACTCTACATAACAATCATACTATAAGATCCTGAACATAAAAATCCGGCACATGGCCGGATTTTATTAACGAATTAAAATTAATAAATTAACTAATATTCGTTAAACCTTTCATATAAGGCTGTAATACCGTAGGAACATTAATGCTACCGTCTGCTTGTTGGTAGTTTTCTAATACCGCAACTAAGGTGCGACCTACAGCTAAACCAGAGCCGTTTAAGGTATGTAATAATTCTGGTTTATTGGTTTCTGAATTTCTAAAACGCGCTTGCATACGACGAGCTTGAAAGTCGCCCATACTTGAACAAGAAGAAATTTCACGGTAAGTATCTTGTGCAGGTAACCATACTTCAATATCAAAGGTTTTGGCCGAACTAAAGCCAATATCACCAGTACATAACACCACAGTACGGAATGGTAATTCTAATTTTTCAAGAATTTTTTCCGCATGACCGGTTAATTCATCCAATGCAGTTAATGAGTCTTCTGGTTTAACAATCTGTACCATTTCAACTTTATCGAACTGGTGTTGACGAATTAAACCACGGATATCTCGGCCTGAAGAACCCGCTTCACTACGAAAACATGGCGTATGCGCACACATTTTCATCGGCAAATCTGCTTCTTCAACAATTTCATCACGAACCAAATTAGTTAATGGCACTTCGGCAGTCGGAATTAATGAAAATTTTCGGTTGGCTAAATCAGTATGAAACAAGTCTTCGCCAAATTTTGGTAATTGTCCGGTACCAAATAGTGAATCATGATTCACTAAATAGGGTACGTACATTTCTTCGTAGCCATGATCTTCACTATGCACATCAAGCATAAATTGCGCTAAAGCACGATGTAATTTAGCTATTTGACCACGCATAACCGCAAAACGAGTACCTGCTAATTTGGCGCCACTTTCAAAATCAATGCCTTTATCAAGCGCTACGGCTAAATCAACATGATCTTTAACTTCAAAATCAAATACCTTGGGTGTGCCCCAACGTCTAACTTCAACGTTATCATCTTCACTTTCACCATCAGGTACTGATTCGTGAATTAAGTTGGGTACCGCGGAAACTATGGTGTTTATTTGCGCTAACACTTGTTTTTCTTCATCTTTAGCCGCTTCAAGATCAGCACCTAATTGGCTAACTTGTGCCAATAATGGCTGAATGTCTTCACCACGTGCTTTTGCTTGACCAATAGATTTCGATCGAGTATTTCGCTGACTTTGTAAATCTTGGGTGGTTACTTGGATAGCTTTACGCTGTTCTTCAAGTTTTGTAAGTGCAGCTGTATCTAAGGTAAAACCGCGTTTAGCAAGTAAAGCTGCGGTGGCTTCTATGTCATTTCTAAATAGTTTTGGATCAAGCATTTTATTTCACGTCTAAGTCAATTTACTTATTAAAAAAAGTCACCAAATAAATGCCGATACCCGCTGCAAATATGCATAAGCTAACGTTTAACATAACATTCATCATGGCTTTTAATAGTTCACCTTGTTGCATTAATAGTAATGTATCAAGTGAAAAGGTTGAAAAGGTAGTAAATGCCCCTAAAAAACCTATGCCTATTAGTGTTCGGTAGATGCTAACTTCAATAACACCTTGTTCAATGAGGCCATATAATGTCCCCATAATCAATGAGCCGGAAATATTAACCGCCAATGTCGCAAAAGGGAATCCTTTTCCGAGCCAATTTAACAATAATTGTGAAATATAGAAGCGTAAACTTGCTCCACCTGCTCCACCTAACGCGATTAATGCGTATAAAGTGACATTATTAATCGTATTAGTCATAACGTTGTTCACTCGATTGTTGGTTTAATTGTATTAAAAATTCGCGTTTTTCTTTCAGTTGTTTTTCAAGGCCACGCTCACTGGGTTGATAGAGACTGGTATGTGCTATCGGCTCAGGGAAGTAGTTTTCTCCGGCGGCAAAAGCATTAGGCTCATTATGGGCATAACGATATTCACTGCCATGGCCTAATTCTTCGGTAATTGAACTGGTTGAATTTTTTAAATGTAAAGGTACATCCAAGTTAGCCGTGTCTTTCGCTAAAACCAACGCTTGCTTAAACGCGTTATAAACTGCATTGCTTTTTGGTGCGAGTGCCATATATACGATAGCTTGTGCTATTGCCCTTTCCCCTTCACTAGGCCCTACTCGTTGAAAAGTGTCCCAAGCATTGATGGCTAATTGCATCGCACGAGGGTCGGCATTGCCAATATCTTCACTGGCAATGGCTAATAATCGGCGTGCAACATAAAGTGCATCACCACCACCGGTGAGTATACGAGCATACCAATATAATGCGGCATCAGGATCAGAGCCTCTGACAGATTTATGGAAGGCACTGATCAAATCATAAAAAGCATCGCCACCTTTATCGTACAAGGCAATTTTATTACCTGCGACTTGTTTGATTTGTTCAAAGGAAATTACCACGCTGCCATCTTTGACATCGATTAAATCGAGACAATTTTCCAGCAAGTTTAATAAACGTCTCGCATCACCGTCAGCTATTTTAACTAACTGTTGATCCGCTGAGTCGGTAAATGACACTTTTAATTGCTTATTCATCAACAAGTGCTGCACTGCATGATTTAATACACGTTCAAGGTCTGCTGGTGCTAGACTTTTTAAGGTGTAAACACGCGTTCGAGATAAAATAGCTTTGTTTAGTTCAAAGGCAGGATTTTCAGTGGTTGCACCAATAAAAATAATGGTACCGTCTTCGATGTGCGGCAAAAACGCATCTTGTTGGCTCTTATTAAAACGATGAACTTCATCAACAAAAAGCACGGTGCGTTTTTGTTGATGAATGGCTCTATCTTTTGCTTTGGTGATCGCCTCACGTATATCTTTTATGCCACAGGTTACTGCAGAGACTCGTTCAATTTCCGCATCGGCATGGGTGGCAATAATTTCCGCAAGGGTAGTTTTCCCCGTTCCCGGTGGGCCCCAAAAAATAACGGAATGACATTTACCTTGTTCAATAGCTTTAGGCAATGGCATGCCCTTGGCTAAAATATGTTGCTGACCAACATAGTCTTGTAACGTTTTTGGTCGAAGTTGTGCTGCTAGCGGAAGAAAATCATGATTTTCTTCAAACCCCAAAGATAACTCTCCATTAGCGTTGATCATCTAAATAAACGCCCTCAGGTACAACAAAAGTAAATTTCGAGGCGGCTATCTCATCAATAAGGCTAACATTTTGTAGTTTAAAAACACTTAACTGCCCAGTAGAGTCTAAAATACTGAAGCTTTGCAACTTAGCACTATCGCTAATAAAGTTTAATTCAAGCGTTTTTACTCGTGCGTTCTCATCATTAGCATGGATCAAGTAATCATCATCACCTTGCTGAGAAATACTATATTGCTGCCAAAGCGTTTCATCGGTAGAAGTTAATAATAATATTGGTGTATTCGCCACAGATGCATCTACAGGATAGGCCGTTGCTTGTTCAATAAAAGGGTTAAAAAACCATAGTGTTTTACCATCTGAAACAATCAACGACTCTTCTGGCTGCTCGGTTTGCCAATAGACTAAATTTGGCTTTTGAACGGCGAGTTTACCTTGCCCTTGTTGTAAAATATTTTTTTCTTCATCAATCACTTGTTGTGAAAAATCTGCTGAAAAATGGTCAAATTTGGCTAAGCGCGCCATTAATATTTGTTTAGCTAGACCAAGTTCAACCTTATCGTTGTCAGCTTTTTCTTGGCTTAATTCTGCGCTGCGTTCATTGCTTAATTCAGCTTTGCCTTCTACTTCTTGTTGTAGGGCATAAAGACTAAAAGGTGCGCTTAAAGCCGCAATTAACAGCAGAGGTTTTAAATTGTTTTTCATAAATTAATTCTTAATGGGTGGTGGTGCTAAAACTTCACGAGCACCATTATTACCGGGAGTACTGACAACACCTTGGTTTTCCATATCTTCAACAATACGAGCAGCACGGTTATAACCAATACGGAATTTACGTTGTACACTGGAAATGGATACTCGACGTGTTTCGGTAACAAAAGCTAATGCTTCGTCATATAAAGTATCAAGCTCACTTTCCTGACCTTCAGCTAGTTCACTTGGCAGTAAAATGTCTTGATCTGTATCACCAGTCAATATGTCTTCAACATAGGCGGGTTCACCACGTGATTTCCAATCTCTAACTACGGCATGGACTTCATCATCATTGACAAAAGCACCATGTACACGTATCGAAACAGCCTCTCCTGGTGGTAAATAAAACATATCCCCCATACCAAGTAATTGCTCTGCGCCCTGCTGATCAAGAATAATGCGAGATTCCATTCTTGATTGCACGCGCAATGCCATACGAGTGGGAATATTTGCTTTAATTAATCCGGTAATAACATCAGCCGATGGACGTTGGGTTGCTAAAATTAAATGCATACCTGCCGCACGTGCTTTTTGTGCAATACGAGCAATGAGTTCTTCAACTTTTTTGCCTGCTACCATCATCATGTCGGCAAATTCATCAACTAAAATAACAATTGCGGGTAGTTTCTCTAATAACGGTGGTGTTTGGGTAAAGGCATCTGATGGCTGCCATAATGGGTCAATTAATGGCTCGCCAGCTTCAATAGCTTTAAGCACCTTATCATTGTAACCCTTTAGGTTACGAACCCCTAAAGCCGACATTAGTTTATAACGACGTTCCATTTCACCAACACACCAACGAAGCGCATTGGCCGCTTCTTTCATATCCGTTACAACTTCAGCAAGTAAATGAGGAATACCGTTATATACTGAAAGCTCTACTTGCTTAGGATCAATCATGATCATGCGGACATTTTCAGGGGTAGACTTATATAAAATACTAACAATCATAGTATTCACGGCAACCGATTTACCTGAGCCAGTAGTACCTGCAACTAATAAATGCGGCATTTTTGCTAAATCAGCTACCACGGGTTTGCCAGAAATGTCACTACCAATAGCCATGGCAAGATGAGAGCTAGACTCAGCAAACTTTTTATCTGATATTACATCAGCAAAAAATACCGTTTCTCGATATTTATTTGGCAACTCTATGCCAATAACAGACTTTCCTTCGATAACTTCAACAACACGTACACTTTTAGCCGATAAAGAACGAGCGATATCTTGCGACAAGCCAGTAACTTTGCTCGCTTTAACTCCTGGTGCTAAATTTAATTCAAAACGGGTAATAACTGGTCCAGGAAAAACCCCTACTACTTGAGCTTTAACGCCAAATTCTAATAATTTAACTTCAACTAAGCGACTGACTTGTTCTAGCTCTTTTGGCTCGATTGGGTTTTCAGTTTTATCCGGTCGATCAAGTAATTCTAGAGAAGGCAGACCTTGGTATTTATCTTCATCACTTAATGGGGTGACAGTAGGCTTTGGTTCATCTACCTTAATGACTTCAACACTTTCGAATGCGGCAGCAATTTCATCATTGCTAACATGTTCTTGCACATTAATGGCTAATGGCTCCCCCATTAAGTCATCAATGGTAATAAAAGGCTCAACTTCGTCATCGAGTTGAAAAGGAATATCGTCTTTACTTTGGGCAAAGGCGTCAAACTGGCTATCGGTTGTAATGCTATCCAAGTTAGGTTGATAGTCATGTTCTACCATTTCATTTGAAAAGGTTTCTTCAATGACAGTCTCATCTACAAGGGACTTAAAATCATTTTGGTCATTGTGATGATCGGGAGATCGATTGCTCGGGGGTGCTGAAGCAAACTTTTCAGATAGTATTTTGGGTAAGCCAGCGAACCAATAAACAAAGATAATGGTATTCGCGCCAAGTTTATCAATGAGTTGCAAAAGTGATAACCCGGTTAATAAGACGAAACCGGTTGCAATAAGCATTAAGAACAATAATGTGCTGCCGACAAATGAAAAGTAAGGTAATACCCCATGACTAAGCACATCACCTAAAATCCCCCCCGCAGAGAAGTAAAAGATGTCGTCGAAATTCATGCTAGCAATTGAAGTAATACCAATATATAGCATGATAAAGCCAATAAACTTTAAACCTAACGTCAGGTAATCTAATTGGATCAAACGATGATATTTTTGAAAAAGTAACCAACCAATGATGGCTATTACAAAAGGCAAGCTGTAAGCAATAACGCCAAATAAGTTTAGTAATAAATCGGAAAGGTAAGCACCAACAGCACCACCTAAATTTCTGATCGGAGTTTGGTAGCCTGTTTGAGACCAACCAGGATCAGCCGGGTCAAAACTAAAAAGCGCCATCATAATAAACATTGCGATAACACAAGAAACTAAAAGCCCTGCTTCAAGTAGTCGTTGTACACCATTTAATTTTGAAGATTCTGAAGACAAATTATTCGCCATGATATTTATAATGTTCTTATATACAGTAAAGTACCAAACTATTGATATGAGTTAAATGCTTTAATGTGCTTTTAGCGCTTAATCGGTAATAAATTGGACGATTTAACTTCTTCCATCACCACGTATGTTCTACTTTCACTCACTGCAGGCAATCTTAACAAGGTATCACCTAATAGTTCGCGATAGGCAAGCATGTCTTTTACTCGTGTTTTTAATAAGAAATCGAAGTCTCCTGAAACAAGATGACATTCTTGGATAACATCAAGTTCATGTACGGCTTTAGAAAAGTCATCAAAAACATCTGGACTCGTTTTTGTTAAGGTAATTTCAACCAATACTAATAAAGCAGCGTCTAACTTCAGGGGGTTTAGTGTTGCTTTATAACCAGTAATATACTTTTCCTTTTCCAGCCTTTTTACGCGTTCAAGACAAGGTGTTGGACTTAGCCCTACTCTCTTAGAGAGTTCTACATTGGATAAACGAGCATTTTTTTGCAGCTCAAAAAGGATATTTCGGTCAATCCGGTCAATTTTTTTATCATCAGTACTTGCCATTTTATTTTACTCTGGTATTTACCTCGTTATCAGCATTATATACCGCAAACAGTAAAATAACGACAGGTTAAACTAGTAAAGTCGCCATATACTAGACGCAAATATTCCATAGAGAGTTTTATTATGATTATAGGCGTTCCAAAAGAAATCAAAAACCATGAGTATCGTATAGGCTTAACTCCTGCAGGTGTTAAAGAGTTAGTTGTAAACGGTCATGAAGTTATCGTTGAAAATAACGGTGGTGCTTCGATTGGTTTTGACAACGAACAATATATTAGTGCTGGTGCTAAAATAATTGATTCAGCTGCTGAAATCTTCGCTACTGCTGATATGATCATAAAAGTTAAAGAGCCTCAACCTATTGAATGTAAAATGCTTCGTCCAGGACAAGTATTATTCACTTATTTACATTTAGCTCCAGACCCACAACAAACTGAATTATTAGTGGCTTCAGGTGCAACCTGTATCGCTTATGAAACGGTAACGGCATCATCAGGTGGATTACCACTATTAGCACCAATGTCTGAAGTTGCTGGCAGAATGTCTATTCAAGCTGGTGCCCACGCATTAGAAAAAGCACAAGGCGGTTTAGGTGCTTTATTAGGTGGCGTACCAGGTGTTGCTCCCGCTAAAGTATTAGTTATTGGTGGTGGTGTTGTTGGCACACAAGCAGCTCGTATGGCTGTAGGTATGGGGGCAGACGTTACCATTCTTGATCGCTCTTTACCTCGTCTTCGCCAATTAGATACTGAATTTGATGGCCGTTTAAAAACAGTTTATTCAACCGCTGATGCTATGGATCAATTAATTGTTGAAGCAGACTTAGTGATTGGCGCGGTATTAATTCCAGGCGCAGCAGCACCAAAATTAGTTACCGAAAAGCACATTAAAATGATGAAAAAAGGCTCTGTTGTTGTTGATGTTGCCATTGACCAAGGCGGTTGTTTTGCAACGTCTAAAGCAACAACACATCAAGATCCAACGTATGTCGTTGACGATGTTGTTCACTACTGTGTTGCAAATATGCCTGGTGGCGTTGCTCGTACTTCAACCATGGCATTAACTAATGCAACCATGCCATTTGCGGTAACATTAGCCAACAAAGGCGCTAAACAAGCCCTTTTAGATGACGCTCATTTAATGGCTGGTTTAAACGTTTTAGGTGGAAAAATCACCTACAAACCTGTTGCTGATGTATTAGGTTATGACTATGTAGCACCTGAAGATGCTTTAGCGACTTTATAAAGTTAATTCGCTTTAAAAATTAATGAGAACCGCTATTAGTTTGCTATTAGCGGTTTTTTATTGCCGAAAAAACAGTCACTGCTTAACTTCCCGTACAATTTATCTTGCAGTTTAACTGTTTAAGCGATTATTTATATCAAAAAAACATTTTACCCACTTGAGATCTTTGCTTAAAATCCCAATCAATTAACTATCGTATTTTCTATCTTTTGGAGTAATTACATGAGCGAAGCAAGACATTGCCCGTTACTCATTTTGGGCTCAGGCCCTGCCGGTTATACTGCTGCAGTTTATGCAGCACGTGCTAATTTAAACCCTGTGATGATCACAGGCATACAACAAGGTGGTCAATTAACCACGACAACTGACGTTGAAAACTGGCCAGGTGATGCTGATGACTTAACAGGTCCGGCATTAATGGAGCGTATGCAAAAGCATGCAGAGAAGTTTGATACCGAGATAATTTTTGATCATATCGAATCTGTAGACTTTTCATCTCGCCCATTTAAGTTATCAGGCAGCAGTGATTACACTTGTGATGCACTTATTATTTGTACCGGTGCTTCAGCACAATATCTAGGTTTACCTTCTGAAGAAGCTTTCATGGGTAAAGGTGTTTCTGCCTGTGCTACTTGTGATGGATTTTTCTACCGTAAGCAAAAAGTTGCCGTTGTTGGTGGTGGTAATACCGCGGTTGAAGAAGCGCTATATTTATCGAATATTGCTTCAGAAGTTCACTTGATACATCGTCGTGACACTTTCCGCTCTGAAAAAATATTAACCGATCGTTTAATGGATAAAGTTGCCAATGGCAATATTGTTTTACATACCGATCGTACCCTTGATGAGGTCTTGGGCGATAACATGGGAGTAACTGGTGTTCGTATTAAAGACACTCAATCAGATGCTACTGAAGACATTGATGTGGCTGGCTGTTTTATCGCTATTGGTCATAAGCCAAACACTGACATTTTCAAAGATCAGTTAGAGATGAAAGATGGCTACCTAACAATTAACAGTGGTACTGCTGGTAATGCAACACAAACGACTGTAGAAGGTGTTTTTGCAGCCGGTGATGTAGCAGACCATATTTATCGTCAAGCAATCACCTCGGCTGGTGCAGGTTGTATGGCGGCACTCGATGCAGAAAGATATTTAGATGCTAAAGTTGACTAATAGCAATGTCAAAAACACTGCCATGGTTAAACACTGACAGTATTGATTTTCCACCACTCGATAGCGCATTGACGGAGCCTAACGGCTTACTCGCTATCGGTGGTGATTTATCAACAAAACGGCTTATCAGTGCCTATTCAAAGGCAATATTTCCTTGGTTTAATCAAGGGGAACCTCCATTGTGGTGGAGTCCATCACCACGCGCTATCATTCCTATCGATAATTTACGTATCAATCGGACCTTAAGAAAACAGCTCAATAGAAAACCTTATAAAGTCACCATTAATAAAGCCTTTGAACAAGTTATTAGCAGTTGTGCTGATGCTCCTTTTAGAACTGAAGGTACTTGGATACTCGATGAAATGAAGACGGGTTATCAGAGTCTGCATCAACAGGGGTACGCCCATTCGATTGAAGTTTGGCATAACGATGAATTAGTTGGTGGTTTATATGGCGTTGCCATCAATGGTTTCTTCTCTGGCGAGTCGATGTTTTATAAAAAAGCTAATGCTTCAAAAATAGCTTTAGTCTCCTTAGCGCAATTACTAACCAGTGAAAACATAAAATTTATTGATTGTCAGCTACAAAACCCTTTTCTTGAATCTATGGGCTGTATCGAAATTCCCAGAACAGAGTTTATCGGGCTACAACAAAAAGCGATAAAACAGCCGATTAACCCTGAAATTTGGCACCCTCGATGCATATAGGCTATTTCCATTGCAAATTGAATATTTCAATGCATTATGAGAATGCTTTCACTGATATATACTATGATTAAGAGATGAACAAAAGTTATCAACTCGGTATTAGTCAATCCTTTCCTTGTAACTATTTACCCGATCAACATGAAAGATTACTTATTGCCGTGGACGATCGATTACAAGATGCCGAGCATTATGATTGGTTGATGTCACAAGGTTTTAGACGTAGTGGTGATCAAATTTATCGTCCACATTGTATTAACTGTTCCGCGTGTATGTCGTTAAGGGTTTTAACCAATTTGTATCTCCCCTCTAAAAGCCAGAAACGCTTAATTAAGAAAAACCATCAATTCACAGTTAAAGTGAGTAAAGAGCTGCAAGAAAATTATTATTCTTTATACGAGCAATACATTAACAAAATTCATACCGATGGCTCCATGTATCCTGCTAATCATGAGCAATATCAAAGTTTTCTTGATTGCCAATTAACCAAACAAATATATATTGAAATATGGCATGAAGAGTTACTGATAAGTGTCGCCGTTACTGATGTATTAAAGCATGCATTATCAGCCGTTTATACCTTTTATCATCCAGATTATAGAGAACAAAGCATTGGCGTTTTTTCAATTATCAATCAAATTGATATTGCCAAACAAATGCAGAAAGAGTTTTTGTATTTAGGCTACCAAATTGATCAATGCCAAAAGATGAATTATAAGAATCGTTACTACCCTCACCAAGTTTTAAAAGAAAATAGCTGGTTAACGGTAAATAAATAACACTATCCCTTTACTTTACCTGATCATTTGGGCATTATCTGCGCAGCTTTTTATTTATACCCAATCCAGCTCAAATTGAACGATTTCAGTGGGAATTAAAAGCGATTTAGGCAAGGCATTCAATTTATGTAAGGGCTGTTCCCTTATTAAAATGAATAACGCCGTATAAATCGTTTTTAAACCCATCGAAGAAGAGTTTGAGGAAAATCACTACGTCGTTCCACCTGTTTGTAAGGGAATAACCATTACTGCACAGGAGCGCCTTGTATTGATATTGCTCAAGCACTCTGAAACGTCCCCCTTGATTTGGAACGGGTATAAGCACAATTTAGAGGTTTAACGCCCAATGGCGAAAGAAGAAAATATTGAAATGCAAGGTACGGTTTTAGATACCTTACCAAATACTATGTTCCGTGTTGAATTAGAAAATGGACACGTTGTAACCGCACATATCTCTGGAAAAATGCGAAAAAACTATATTCGTATTTTAACTGGCGATAAAGTAACGGTTGAATTAACGCCTTACGACTTATCTAAAGGTCGCATTATTTTCCGTGCTAGATAATTAAATAATATTGAAAAAAAAAGCCCTACTTGTAGGGCTTTTTTATTGTCTGGTTTTTGATAAAAAGAAAATGGTTAAGCAAAAAGCCTAACCATTAAACGTTTTATTCATTAGCAATTTATAAAAAAGATGTAATTAATGTTCTACTAGCTCTTTTTTAGACTCATAACTTAATACTAATTTATCTTTTTTCACGCTTACCTTAGCAACGCCTCCTTGTGTTAATCCACCAAAGAGTAATTCATTAGCCAGCGGTTTCTTCAAATGCTCTTGAATTAATCTAGCCATAGGTCGAGCTCCCATTGATTTATCGTAACCGTGTTCCGCCATCCATCTTTTAGCGTCTTTGGTTAATTCAAGTGAAACACCTTTTTCATCTAACTTCACTTGCAACTCAACAATAAACTTATCAACAACTTGTTGGATCACTTCATCTGATAGATGATTAAACCAAACAATATTATCTAAACGGTTTCTAAATTCAGGTGAAAAGACTTTATTAATTTCATCTAATGCATCTACACTATGATCTTGTTGCTTAAAGCCGATAGATTGACGAATGGTCTCTTGTACCCCAGCATTAGTAGTTAATACTAAAGTAATGTTTCTAAAATCAGCTTTTCGACCATTATTATCTGTTAATGTCCCGTGGTCCATTACCTGTAATAAAATATTGTAAACGTCTTGATGGGCTTTTTCTATTTCATCCAGGAGCACAACGGCATGAGGGTGCTTCAAAACTGCATCAGTTAACAATCCCCCTTGCTCATAACCAACGTACCCAGGAGGAGCACCAATCAAACGACTAACGGCATGTTTTTCCATATACTCAGACATATCGAATCTAAGCAACTCGACACCTAATACTTTTGCCAGTTGTTGAGTCACTTCAGTTTTACCAACACCAGTAGGTCCAGCAAATAAAAATGAACCAATAGGTTTCTCATCACTGCCTAAGCCAGCTCTTGATAAACGGATCACCGAGCTTAATTCATCAATAGCTTGGTCTTGTCCAAAAACAACCAGCTTCAAATTACGATCTAAGGTTTTAAGACTATCTACTTCCGAAGAAGACACCGATTTTTCAGGAATACGAGCAATTCTAGCGACAATGGATTCTATATCATTATCATTGATCACTTTCTTCCGTTTTGACGCGGCAACAAGTTGCTGCTTAGCCCCTGCTTCATCAATCACATCGATGGCTTTATCGGGTAAAAAGCGTTCATTGATATATTTAGCAGATAATTGTGCCGCCGCTTTTAACGCTTTATTGGTATAACGAATACCGTGATGTGACTCGTATTTTTCTTTTAATCCAAATAATATTTTGGTGGTATCATCAACACTCGGTTCAACGATATCAATTTTTTGGAAACGACGGGCTAAAGCGCGGTCTTTCTCAAAAATACTTTGATACTCTTGATAGGTTGTTGAGCCTAAACATTTCAATTTTCCTGAAGATAATAATGGCTTGATCAAATTTGAGGCATCCATCATGCCACCAGACGCTGCTCCTGCACCGATAATAGTGTGTATTTCATCGATGAACAAAATAGCATTGCCCTCTTCCTCTAACTCTTTTAACAAAGCCTTAAAGCGTTTCTCAAAATCTCCACGATATTTTGTCCCAGCAAGCAATGCCCCCATATCTAGAGAATAGATAACGGTTTCGGAGAGAAATTCAGGCACATCATTAGAGATAATTAAATTTGCTAACCCTTCTGCTATGGCCGTTTTACCCACACCCGCTTCACCAACAAACAATGGGTTATTTTTGCGACGACGCCCAAGGACTTGTAAAGTTCTTTCTAACTCACTACTACGGCCAATTAACGGATCAATATTGCCGTTTTTAGCTTCTTCATTTAAATTAGTGGCAAAATTTTCTATTGTTCTTGGCTCTTCTTCCGTCTGTGGTACGTTTTCCTCAGAATTGGTTGATGAATTGCTCTGTTCAAATTTTGCTATACCGTGGGAAATATAATTGACTATATCTAAACGGCTAATATCTGATTTTTTCAAGAAATAAGCCGCTTGAGATTCTTGCTCGCTGAATATTGCCACTAATACATTAGCACCATTGACTTCGCTTTTACCTGAAGACTGGACATGAAAAACGGCTCGCTGTAAAACTCTTTGAAAACCTAACGTAGGCTGTGTTTCACGCTCATCTTCACCATCGGGGATCACAGGTGTGGTTTCACCAATAAAGTCTAACAACTCTTTTCTTAACTTTTTCAACTCGGCACCACAGGCTTTCAGTGCGTCAATGGAAGAAGGGTTATCGAGTAATGCCAGCAACAAGTGTTCCACGGTCATAAATTCGTGACGTGACTCTTTTGCCTGTCTAAAGGCCATATTAAGGGAAATTTCTAAATCTTTATTTAACATAGGCTACTCCATTTAAAACCTAGTAACATTACGCTTTTTCCATCGTGCACTTTAATGGGTGCTGATTTTCTAAGGCGAAACTGCTTACTTGACTCACTTTCGTTTCTGCAACTTCTGCAGTATATGTGCCACAACGACCTTTTCCTTTATAATGAATATCCAACATAACATCTGTTGCTTTTTCTTCATTCATATTAAAAAACTTTCGTAAAACTGTGATGACAAAATCCATTGGTGTGTAATCGTCATTTAATAAAATAACATTATACATTGGTGGCTTTTGATACTGCTCTACTACATCTTCTTCAAGTACTTCTTGGTTATCTAGTTCTTCTTTCCACTTGTTCATAATTCTATATTAGTCTGTTGAAGCAAATTTTGCTTCATGTATTTTGATAAAAAAAGATAAATATTTTGTTAATTAATTGTGAATTTCACTTGACTAATAAAATATATTATCTACGATTTAGGGAGTGACTATTATTTAGCCACTAATATAATTAATAATGCTTTTGGGGAAGCATACCTAATTGCCGATGAATTTAGAAGGATGTTGAAGTATGGCACACGGTACAGTTAAATGGTTTAATAACGCTAAAGGGTTTGGTTTTATTCGTCCAGAGGATGGTGGTGAAGATATTTTCGCTCACTATTCAACTATCCAAATGGAAGGCTACCGCACGTTAAAAGCGGGCCAAGATGTGAATTACGAGCTTAATGCTGGTCCTAAAGGACATCATGCAGCAAGTATCACACCTAACGATGTTGATGAATCTGACGAATAAACATTTTTGTTTATTAATAATAAAACACAGCTTTTGCTGTGTTTTTTATTTTGGGTACTAAATAATTATCAATTATTATTTTCTAAGGTGTACGCATATGCTCAATAATGCACTCACCAAATTGTGAACAAGTCACCAGTGTCGCCCCTTCCATCAATCGCTCAAAATCATAGGTGACCGTTTTAGCATTGATAGCCCCTGATATACCTTTAAGTAATAAATCAGCCGCCTCAACCCAACCCATATGCCTTAACATCATTTCTGCAGAAAGAATAACTGAACTCGGATTAACTTTGTTTAATCCTGCATATTTCGGAGCAGTGCCATGAGTTGCTTCAAATATAGCGATATCATCACCTATATTTGCCCCTGGAGCGATACCAATGCCTCCTACCTGCGCTGATAATGCATCGGATAAGTAATCACCATTTAAGTTCAGTGTCGCAATCACATCGTATTCTGCTGGACGTAATAATGTTTGTTGTAACATCGAGTCAGCAATAACATCTTTAACGATAATTTCTTTGCCCGTCTTAGGGTTTATGATTTGCAACCATGGACCACAACTGATTAATTGCGCGCCAAACTCTTCTTTGGCAACTTGGTATCCCCAGTCTTTAAATGCCCCTTCGGTATATTTCATAATATTGCCTTTATGGACAAGCGTTACCGATGAGCGATCATTATCAATAGCATATTGAATAGCCTTTCTGACTAACCGTTGAGAACCCTCTTTTGAAACAGGCTTAATACCAATTCCACAGTGGTCTGTAAAGCGAATATTGCTTACACCCATTTCACTTTCCAAGAACGATATTAGCTTTTTCGCTTGTTCTGAATCAGCTTGGTATTCAATACCCGAATATATATCTTCAGAGTTTTCACGAAAAATCACCATATTCACTTCTGAGGGTTTTTTCACTGGGCTAGGAACCCCAGTAAACCACTGAATAGGACGCTGACAAACATATAAATCCAGTACTTGTCTTAAGGCAATATTTAAAGAACGCATTCCGCCACCTACCGGTGTAGTTAATGGGCCTTTAATGCCCACTTTAAATTCTTTAAACGCGGTTAACGTTTCTTCTGGCAACCAAGTTTCACTATCATAAATTTGAGTGGCTTTTTCACCCGAATAAACTTCCATCCAATGTATAGTGCGATCGCCGCCATAAGCTTTGTCAACAGCCGAATTTACGACCTGAAGCATTGCTGGTGTTACATCAACGCCTATACCATCACCTTCAATGTAAGGAATAATAGGATTATTGGGTACAAGTAACTGGCCGTTAACTATAGTAATCGCTTCGCCGTTTTCTGGGACTTGAATATTTGTATACATAGGGCATTCCTCATAGCAGATGCAAATTTAATTATCAGGCTTTTTATATTATTTATTGTCTTCTCAATTAGGCTAATCGATTATGGATCACTTAACTAATATAGAAAGGGTGATACCGAATATTACCTTAGTGAATGATCAATGCTAATACCCCTTTTTCCCCATGGAAATGATTCGCTAAAATTATCGAAATATTTAGTAAATTAAGATTAAGTTGAAGGGTAGCACTCAAGAATGAGTGCTTAATAATGAATAGTTGGTTATATAGGTTTAAATCTTATCTGCTCAAAACTCTA
>Ga0209292_1003634_pt1 | contig 16814 bp, 13 predicted proteins | sample GOMGulsemesocosm_2_FD_184634 | JGI IMG/M metagenome (GOLD analysis project Ga0209292, IMG submission 184634) | Methane-oxidizing microbial communities from mesocosms in the Gulf of Mexico - GOM9C Gulf of Mexico (SPAdes) (version 2) | ecosystem: Environmental > Aquatic > Marine > Cold seeps... | reverse complement strand
TCACCGCTCACCGCTCACCGCTCACCGCTCACCGCTCACCGCTCACCGCTCACCGCTCACCGCTCACCGCTCACCGCTCATATTCATATCCCCACTATTCCGTTTCCGACAGGGTTATTTTAGCTGGCAATTCGCAACTGCGAAAAATAACTATTTAAGCTTCTAAAAACTAAAAGAGACCCTTGGTTAATATTTGTTCATCTTTCATCTGTTTTTGTTGCTGTATGGTAACTACAGAATATTTAGTGGGCGTTTCATTAAGGTAATTTTAACTAATTGTATATTAAGCCGTGCAATAAGAATAATTATTAATAGGGAGTCTTTAAAGACCTTATACGGATGTCGTATCACTGATCGCTTAGGGGGCGTCAATTATTTGAATATTGACCAGTGAGCTTAATGATAAATAGAACACATTTTAAACAATTTTGAATTCTACGGTTTTTTGGCAACATCCTATCGAATATTAATGAATACGGCCAAGGTATGGGAGTTATTGTAATGCCACAAAAGGGCACAGTAAATTGCACGCCAGCAACTCCAGCAACGCTGATATACTCCGGCCAGTTTACGGGGGGCTTAGCTAAACCGCGTCGATTGCTAAGAAAACATGAGTCATGTTTTTTAATTTGTCAGGTCGCTTTAAACTGCGCGGCTGTCATCAGTGTTCTGGTGGTATATACGCTGTATAAAACGCATGAAATTAGTAGTTTATATCGTCTATTAGCTGTTATTTCAATATTTTTAGTCATTGTAATATACCCAGGCTTTGATGTTTATAAACAGACAGACAAATTTTCCAAAATGGCCGTTCGAATTTCTCTGGCATGGGTGACAACTATCGCAGTGTTAATCGCTTTGGCATTTTTGACTAAAACGAGTGAACAGTATTCCCGTGAAGTAATTATTTTATGGTTTGTAACTGTTTCAATCATACAAATTCCAATGTTACGTTTAAACTATTTAGCCGTTAGTTATTATCGGAAAAAAAATACTAAGCCTATTAATTGTGTCGTGATTGGTTTAGGTAGATCCGCCCGTTATTTTTCTCATAAACTTCATCATAATCATTGGTTACCCGATAAAATCATAGGCATGGTAAATGGTTATAACCAAGACATCCCCGAGTCAATTCATAAGCAGCTAGCGTTTCCTTTGTTAGGTGAGTTGGAAAATATTAAGTCCATCATTCAAGTACATTCAGTAAAGCGCGTATATATATCACTACCTTTAAAACATGCTGAAAAAGTTGAACGTTTGAATGAGTTTCTTCTTGATTCCCAAGCCGATGTTATCTGGATTTTAGATATATCAGATTGGAAACTCATCAACTACTCTGTGCGTGAAATTTCAGGCATGCCGCTACTGTCACTGAATGAAAGCCCTGTCAATGTATCTAGAATACAGATAAGAATTAAACACTTACTGGATAAGCTGATTGCGCTTGTCATGGCCGTGGTTTTATCTCCAATGCTTATCGCAGCGGCCATCGCTGTGAAGCTATCTTCACCTGGCCCTGTATTGTTTAGGCAACTGCGTCACGGTTTTAATGGCGAAGAAATATCGATTTATAAATTTCGCAGTATGCAAATACACGATGATAAAGACGTCAAGCAAGCGCAAAAAGGCGATGATCGCATCACTAAAGTAGGCGCATTTTTGCGCTGCACATCCATTGATGAACTGCCGCAATTAATAAACGTGCTTGAAGGTTCTATGTCGTTAGTGGGCCCTAGGCCGCATGCGGTTGCGCACAATGATTATTACTCAGAGAAAATCAGCAAATATATGGCGAGGCATCGAATCAAGCCGGGCATTACAGGGCTTGCACAAATCAACGGTTGTCGTGGTGAAACAGAAACAATCAGCAAGATGGAAGAGCGGGTTAAATATGATATGGAATATATCAATCATTGGACCCTCTTCACCGATTTTAAAATATTGCTTAAGACGCCACTGAGCTTGTTTAGTAAAGATATATATTAGTGAAAGTAAAGAACAAGGAAGCTTTCTAGTAGCCAGATAAGTACGGATTTGGTCAGAAAATGTTAAACACGAAACCTTAGTTAGATAGCATGTTGAGTAAAGTTTATGATTAAAGTTATAACAGTTTTTGGTACTCGCCCTGAAGCTATAAAAATGGCTCCTCTGTTGCATAAGTTAGCTGTAACAGAAGGTGTTGATAGCAAAGTTTGTGTAACAGCACAGCATCGTGAAATGCTTGATCAGGTTCTAAAGCTGTTTGAGATAGTGCCTGATTTTGACCTTGATATCATGAAACCTGGGCAGTCCCTTGAGCAGGTGACTACTAATATATTGCTAGGGCTAAAATCAGTACTAGAAGCGTTTAAGCCAGACATTGTTTTGGTTCATGGTGATACAGCAACAACTTTTGCAGCTAGCTTAGCGGCATATTATCAGCAGATACCAGTCGGGCATGTAGAAGCTGGTTTGCGAACGGGGAACTTGTACTCCCCTTGGCCTGAAGAAGGAAACCGAAAACTAACGGGGAGCATTGCCTTGCTACATTTCGCACCTACTGAGCTATCGAAAAATAATTTATTAGCTGAAGGGGTGAGTGAGCAGCAGCTTGAAGTAACAGGGAATACGGTTATAGACGCCCTTTTAATGATTAAGAAAAAACTAGAACTAGATAAAAGTTTAATAGAAAGTCTAAAATCCCGTTTTCCTATGTTGGATCCATCAAAAAAACTTATTCTAGTCACAGGTCATCGCCGTGAAAGTTTCGGTGGTGGTTTTGAGCGGATATGCGAAGCACTCGTAGAAATTGCCACTAAGCATATAGATGTGCAGGTGTTGTACCCTGTTCACCTTAATCCGAAAGTACGTGAGCCAGTCAATCGAATTTTAAAAGACGTTGATAATATACTGTTGATTGAGCCACAAGAGTATGTGCCTTTTGTCTATTTAATGAATCAATCATATCTTATATTGACGGACTCCGGAGGTATTCAAGAGGAAGCGCCAAGTCTAGGAAAACTTGTACTAGTGATGCGTGATACCACAGAGAGACCAGAAGCAATAGAAGCTGGAACTGTGAAATTGGTTGGGACAGATAAGAAAACGATAATCGAAGCTGTGGAAAAGTTACTGGCAGACAGTGATGAATACAACAGAATGAGCCGTGCTCACAACCCCTACGGGGATGGTAAAGCTTGTGAGCGGATAGTGAACAGAATAAAGCAAGAATTTAGTCAAGGATTAAATTTATAGTGGTCAAGTCATCAATCTATAGAATTAAAGGAATCAAATGAGTTTTAAAAAGATCTCCGTGATTGGATTAGGTTATATAGGATTACCAACAGCTGCAGTGTTAGCCTCTCGTGGTTTACAAGTGATTGGTGTTGACGTTAATCAAAACGCTGTCGATACTATCAATGCGGGAAAAATTCACATTGTAGAACCTGATTTAGATATTGTCGTTCGCAGTGTCGTATCCACAGGAAATTTAAAAGCCACTAGAGTACCTGAAGCTGCAGAAGCTTTTATGATAGCTGTACCTACTCCTTTCTATTCATCAGATGATGGTAGTCACAAACCAAATCTTTCTTACATAGAGTCAGCAGCTAAAGCCATAGCTCCTGTGTTAGAAAAAGGTAATCTCGTTATTCTAGAGTCGACATCTCCAGTGGGCACTACCGAGAAATTAGCATCTTGGTTAGCTATTGAGAGACCTGATCTTTCCTTCCCACAAGACAAAGGTGATGGCGCAGACATCAAAATTGCTCATTGCCCTGAGCGAGTATTACCAGGTTATGTGCTACAGGAAATAGTTTCTAACGATCGGGTGATTGGGGGTATGTCGAATGCCTGCAGTGAGCGGGCCGTTGAATTGTATAAAGTTTTTGTTCGTGGTGACTGTGTTATTACCAATGTTCGAACTGCTGAAATGGCCAAACTAACAGAGAATGCATTTCGGGATGTTAATATCGCTTTCGCGAATGAATTATCTGTTATTTGTGATACGTTAAAAATTAACGTGTGGGAGTTAGTTAAGTTAGCTAACCGCCATCCTCGTGTGAATATTTTAAACCCGGGGCCAGGGGTAGGAGGACACTGCATAGCAGTTGATCCTTGGTTCCTTGTTTATAGCTGCCCACAAGAGGCAAACTTAATAAATCAGGCTAGATTAACCAATGATAGCAAGCCAGATGTTGTCTTACAGAAAGTACGTAATGTAGCCAATCAATTTAAGAGACCTGTAATTGCGTGTTTGGGCTTATCATTTAAAGCAAATATTGACGATTTAAGAGAGAGCCCTGCTTTAAAAATTGTCAAATCAATAGCTCAAGAAAAAATAGGGGATGTAGTGGTTGTTGAACCAAATATTGATGACGAGGCGTTGCCTGAAGTGTTAATCAAAGAAGAAGTGAAGATTAGTACTTTAGAATCAGCGATAGAAGAAGCAAATATTATTGTTTTATTAGTAGGTCATAAAGAATTTATTAAAATTGATCGGAGTGTTCTCGCTACCAAAGTAGTACTAGATACATGTGGTATCACATTAAAATTTGGTAAATAGAATGTACAATATAAAAAAAACAAATGGAATTAAAGCAATATTTCAGCCAAGTTATTTAATATCAATAACTTCGCAGTTAGTCTATTCAGTATCGAGTTTTATGTTATCTCTGATTACAGCTAAATATTTATCAACATCAGTATATGCAATATTTGTAATATCAATGACACTAGGTTTAGTTTTCGAAGGTGTTTTTAGATTTATTTATATAACCCCTTTAAATGTTGACAAATTAGCCACAGATTTTTCAAAAACCTGGGCGAATAGAATATTGAAAGGCATGTTTATTATGTTTTCATTTTCTATGATTGTTAGTTTGTTGATTTTTATTGTGAAAGGTGTGGATGATGAGACCGTGTTGTATGTGGTTTTGTCAATATTAATGATTTATTTTTACTGTATGTTTTCAATATGGAGGGTGTGGCTAAATAAATTTAATAAACCGGTCTGCATTCTTTATCATAATATGATTTTATTGGTTGTTGTTTTGCTTTGGGTGAGTTCGGTTGAATTTTTTTCATATGAAGCATGGTATATATTCCTAATTATTACGGCATACACATCAATTATGCTAATAGCTTTTATATTAATGACGTATAAAAATGAGCAATCAGCAGAGCAAAGCAAAGAAATGTTTAGTAATGATAGTCAACTGTTTATACAAGCTTGTACGTCTTCACTATTGTATTCACTTTATCACCACTTGCCTCTGATAGTACTAACCTTTATGGGCTCTGGCTTAATGGTAGGGTTGTTTTACATATCGAGAACACTGACACAGCCGCTAATGGCAGTCTTAAGAGGATTAGAACTAATACAACAGCGGAAAGTTGCTCATCTTTTAGAGGAAATAACTGCAAGAGAAGTAGTGTTTAGGCAAGTGAGTAATAACTTAATTGCATGTAATATTATTATAATTCCTTCAATTGTATTCGGCGTTATTGCTTTGAATTATTACTATGATGGGAAGTTTGAATTAAATTATTACCTGATGATTCCATGGTTTATCTATTCAATACTAATATCAATATCTAAACCATTACAGTCACTAGCTTTTGCACAATTGAAACGTGGTTTGATTGTTAAATCACGACTATATGCAGTGGGAGTTAGTACTGTTTTATTAATACCTTTAATCAATTATTTACAAATTATCGGTGCCGTTATTTCTATATGTGTGGGTCTTGGTGTAGAAATTATATCGATTACATTTATGTTAGGTCTAATTTCCAATAATTCAGAGAAAAGATATGTTAAAAACTAAAATTGATGTCGTATTATTGTCATGGAATCGACTACAAGACACCATTGTAGCCATTAATAGTAGCCTGGTACAAACGGGAGTAGACGTCACAGTTTATGTTGTTGACCAAGGCAGCATTCCTAAAGTTATAAATGGTTTGAAGGGATATTTCCAAAACAATAGTAAAGTGATATTTCATTGTTTGGAGGAAAATGTTGGGGTAGCTGAAGGGAGAAATATAGGTTATCGATTGGGTCAATCTAAATATATATTTAGTTTAGACAACGACGCGAAATTTGTTAATAAAGATACCTTACATAAGTGCGTAGATTTACTAAACAAGGCTAATAATATTAGCTTGATAACTCTAAAGATTATTAACTATACAAATGAAGAGGATCAGGAGGTTCGTTCGTTAAGTAATATATATGACGATGACAAAGAGTGCGATGTCGTACGGTTTTCTGGTGGGGCGCACTTAATTAAAAGAGAAATATTTGAAGATGTTGGTGGCTATGATAAAGAACTGTTTTTTGGCGGGGAAGAGGAGGAATTAAGCCGAAAAATTATTATTAACCAAGGATTAATTAAATATACGCCACAACAATATGTTTTACATAAGGTAGCTAGAGAAGAAAAACTAGATTGGGCGACTGGTCGATATTATTATTTAGTAAGAAATAGATTGTACATAAAAAGAAAGTTTGGAGAAAAATTTATTTTGACTTTTTTTTATATGATCGGGTATTTAATAAAAGGTATTTATAATGGAGTGCTTCCTCAAGCATTCAGAGGAATAAAAGATTCTTTTAAAATGTATTCGAAATTTAAAAATAGTGAAAAAGACAATAGATTGTATTTGGAAAATCAGTATTCTATAGATTATTTCAATAAAAATGAATCAATAAGGAGAGGAAGCTTTTTTAAAAAAATAAAAAATGAATTGTTTATAAAGCTACCTACAAGCTAGTTGAATTAAGTGGGCTTTATCATGATATTTGAAGAAACGATAAAATTAATATTAAAGTTGATTCCCAAGAGTAGGAGATCTGATTTTTTTAAAATTTTACTTCCTCTACAATGGCATAAGCAACAGCAAAAAAGATTGATTACGGATGGCGAATATTCTTTGAAAGGTTTTGATGAAAAAAAAATAATATTTGTACATATACCAAAATGCGCAGGCGTTTCTATCTCCAAATCTGTCTATGGTAGTCTCGGTGGTGGCCATATGGAAATGTGGAAATATGAACTTATTTTCGGAAGTAAATTTAAGGAATACTTTAAGTTTACTGTCGTTAGAAATCCTTGGGACAGAGTCTATAGTGCATATACGTTTTTGAAGTCAGGAGGATTCGGTGAATCTGATTCTGAGTGGTTTAATTTGAGTGTTGGTTTGGATGTAGATTTCAAGACATTTGTTTGTGAGTATTTGAAAACTAAAAAAGTCCAAGATAAAAATCACTTTAGAAGTCAAATGTCTTATTTGAAAAACTTGGATGGTGAAGTTGATTTAGATGTCATTATTCGTTTTGAGAATATAGACGAAGATTTTAAAAAGGTAAGCAAGTTTTCTAAATTAGATTTACTAAAAATCAACTCTACAATTAATCGCAGTAAAGATTATAAACACTATTATAATAAAAAAATGATTGCTATTGTTGAGAGCTTGTATCAAGAAGATATAAAGATATTGGGTTATTATTATGATTAAAAGAGTGTGTGATGTTTAAAGTAAAAATGTATATTAGAGATTTATATTTAGGATTAATAACCTATTATTATCGAGTAGTACTGAAGATGAACCTTGCAAAGGACGTAAGGTTTTCTACTTCAGCAAAACTTGATAAGACGTATCCAAAGGGAATTAATATCGATTCCGGAACATATATTGCTTTCAACGCTGTTGTATTGAGTCATGACTTTTGTAGATCTATGCATTGTGACACTTTCATAGGAAAAAACTGTTTCATTGGTGCAGGTGCTATTATTTTACCAGGAGTTAAAGTGGGCGATAATGTAATTGTTGGTGCCGGTAGCTTGGTAAATAAAGATGTACCGAATAATACGATAGTCGCTGGAAATCCAGCAAAAGTAATAAAAAGTGATATTAAAACAAAAAAATTTGGTGTTCTTTACTAGCAAGCTGACTTCAATATAAACCAAAGGAATCCATGTTTATTATTAACTTGAGAAAATTATTAAACGTTCTATTTTTCTTGTTAGTAATAATGACGCTATCTGTATTCAGGATAAGAGAATATGGAGATGAATCATTAGATTATCAAATAATATTAAAACTGTTAACTTGGTCTTCTTTTGGCGGTGTTGCTATTCTGTTGGCAATAAAAAAAGGAATTTTTAAATTATCAGCACAAGAATTTTCTTCACTAGTATTATTTTTTTATTTATTATTTAGTGCCTTATATAGTAGTAACATTCAGAGAACCGTTACGATGGCAGCGATATTTTTATTTTTTTGGATAGGTCTAAAAATCTATACTGATATAAATCCACGCGCATTTGTAATTGATAAAATTATAAATAGTTTATTTTTGTTTTTGATCCTATCTATTGTAATCTACTTTGCCATACCTGAATTAGGTAGACAGGGGCTATGGATTGGAAACGATTTTATTTATTCCAATCGAATGACTGGTTTATCGGGTGGAGCAAATTCACTGGGAGAAATAGCTGGCTATTTTTGCTTATTTTGCATATGGAAATTGGAAAATCATCAAAGAAAGAAATTAATCTGGCGCTATTTAGTATTTCTAGCTATTGGTTTGGCCATCTTGCTAGCAAGTTGGAATAAAATGGGAATAGGAAGTTTTATCATAGGCTGCTTAATATTAAAGTCAAAGAACACCCCGTTTTATTTGCTAGCAGGTTTATTATTAGCATCTATATTGGGTTTGATATTGGCTGTGTTTGGTATAAACACCCTAGCCTCTTCCCTTTCTCGTTATGGCGATGCCCAAGAGGTTCTAAGTTTCACTGGAAGGTTATATATTTGGCCTGTGGTGCTTGAAGCCATCACCAATTCACCATTTTTCGGCAACGGTTTTGGCGTTATGTTTGCCACTAATGATAGTTCTGCTGTCGGTTTTGTTGCAGCTCATGCGCATAATTTGATATTACAGTGTTTATCGACCATCGGTATATTAGGGCTCAGTTTATTCCTAATTACAATATACTATTCTTATAAATCGGCATATCTAAAAGCTGATTTTTTGGTTCTTTCCGTGTTAACTGTTGGTTTAATAAGAGGGTTAACAGAATCTGGTTTGTTCATGGGTTCACCCAATGTGTCTTTAATTATTTGGCTCATTATGGTTTTTCTGAGCTCACGTTCTGCATAATACAAGGAGAGTAAGATGAATAAAATATCTGTATTAGATGTTCCTATGCATGCAATTAGCATGCATGAAACACTTAATTATATTGAACATCGGATTGAGTCAAAGATTTTTACTCAGCATGTTGTTGTCAATGTTGCAAAAATTATTAATGCGCGAAAAGATCAACAGCTATTTGAATCAATTGTATCAAGCGATTTGATCAATATTGATGGAATGGGTGTAGTTTGGGGGGCGAGATTTCTGGGCCATAAAATTCCTGAAAGAGTGACGGGTATTGATCTTTTCAATCGATTAGTAGAAAGGAGTTCCGCAAAAAAACATCCAATATTTCTATTAGGTGCGAAACAAGTGGTTGTTGAAAAAGTGCATAAAATACTCAAAGAAAAGCATCCTGAATTAATAATAGCAGGTTACAATGATGGATACTTCGAAGGGAAAGAAGAGGAAATTGTTAATAAAATAAGGGGTTCTGGTGCTAGATTACTATTTGTTGCTATGAGTTCACCTAAGAAAGAAAAATTTATCAATAAGTGGCAAAGTCAACTTAGTGTAGATTTTGTAATGGGCGTAGGCGGCACCTTTGATGTGATTTCCGGCGACGTTTCTCGTGCTCCTCTGTGGATGCAGAATAGCGGATTGGAATGGTTGTACCGTGTTATTCAAGAGCCAAGGCGGATGTGGAAACGTTACTTGATAACAAACAGCTATTTTTTATTATTAGTTCTGAAATCTAAATTCCTGTTCGGTAGTAAATGAAAAATATCCATAATACATTGGATAAGCTTGATCACTCATGCCTTTTTCTCCGGCAAGAGATGAAGCGATAATGAGATACTAGCAACAGCTGACTTATGAGTGACTATGCAAGGTCTATGTATTAAAAGAACGAGGTTATTCCAAAGGAAGATTGCAATGACTATTAGGGTTACTCTGTCTACCGTTAGACTAAACTGATACACAGTATGGACGATATGGAATCTCTACAAACAAGCTCAAAATAGCGCTTCTCTATGTCGGGAATAGGCTATAAACGTGACTAAAATGACACCTGATCACACTATCGAATCTAAATTATGTGTGGGATGGAGCCTAGAGTAAAAATTGTCATGAGTATTTGAAATGGCTAATGCATTCCCTAACGCCAAATTTGTTCATACATAGAGACCACTGCCGTTTCTTGGTCGCAGAAATAAGCCTAGATGGCATATAGGCGTCAGAACACCTTTTGAAGGCAGTGGCCGTGTTTAATAGTTTTCTTCATTTTTTTGCAGTTCAAAGTTGTGCAAGTAAATTATGAACAATATTGACCCATCTTGAATATGAGTTAACGGAACCCTTTCAATTTTTGAAATTGGTGAATTCATAAAATGTTAAATGGGGATAGAGACACGTCCAAAACTTGCGTAAGCCTAAGATGCTTTACCACTAAACCAACAGATGTAACTGTATGAATAATTGGAAACGAAGGTGTCTAAACTGATGAGCAGTTAATTTATTCTATATGTGATGATTAGGTGTATCAGTACGGAAACCTGTCAGTACAGTATTCAAAAAACCAGCTAAACTATTAAAGATAAAGCAATATGTAATCTCAGAAACTGGAAAAAAAATTGTAAATAAATATCAAAATATATGATATGTAATATCGAGAAAGCTTAATTATGTCTGTTGTTTAAAAGTAAGAACATAAGTTTATATTATAGCCGCAGTTTCTTTATGTCAGGATAATATGCTTTTATCTTAAAATACAAAATATAATTTATCTTGTAAGGTCGTTTATGAAAACGTTTAAAAATATTACAAAAAAAATAGTAAACGAAATATACCAAAAGCTAAAAACGAGATGGCCGGTTGTGACCTTTGATGAAAATGTCCAGCCGCACTTTTTTTTTCTGATAACTCCACCATACTCTGGGTCTACAGCTATAGCGAAGCTACTAAGCTCTAGTAGCCGAATAATGTGTTTAAAAGAGAATGGGGAAGGACAATGGTTGGTGCCGGGATTATGTGAAATAGACAGATGGGATCCCGAGAAAGAGATAAACTATGAATCAGTAAAATCCGTATGGCTTAGAGTATATCAGAAAGAAAAAGAGCTAAACTCTCATGTAGATGTCGTAATAGAGAAAAGCCCGCCAAATATGATGAGGTTAGAGCAACTTTCATCACAGTTTTCTAATTATTCCTTACTGGTGAATAATAGGAACCCATATGCAAATTGTGCCAGCATACTTTATCGCTTACATGATCCACAAAATCTTAGTGCGACAAAGCGTAAAGAAGTCCTCGCACGTTTGGTTAAAGATTGGTTAACAAGAAGCAAAAAGTTAAGGGCTTTGATTACTAAACATAATATTCCACTGTTAACGTATGAGAAGTTTTGTGAAAACCCCGCTTCGATATTAGAGGTTTTAGATTTGCCGGATGGAGTGTCAGATAGTATAAATATTAATGCTGAAGTTAAGGTAAAGGACTATCAAGTACAGGCAATTTCCAATCAAAATGAAAGACAGATTAAGAACTTAACAAGTGAAGATATACGGAATATTAGCCTAATATTAAATACTGAATGTGAACTTTTGAGATTCTTTGGCTATGAGGTTGTTTGATTTTTTGAGCACACTCTTCTTAATCAGCGAAGTGTCAGGTCAAGTCGAGACTAAGACATTTATAATCCTATCCGATGCTTCCTCAGCTGACATATCAACAGTATTAATAATACACTCTGGATTCTCTGGTGCTTCATAAGGCGAATCGATGCCCGTAAAATTCTTTAGCTCCCCACGTCTTGCTTTCTTATAAAGCCCTTTTACATCTCTATCCTCAGCAATGTTCAAGGGTGTATTGATAAACACTTCCGTGAATTCATCTGCCCCAATAAGCTCGCGCGCCATGCTTCTTTCTGCTGCAAAAGGTGATATAAAGGCGGTTATTACGATTAATCCTGCATCTACCATTAAATGAGCAACTTCGGCTATTCTACGGATATTCTCAACCCGATCTCGTTCCGTAAAGCCTAGATCTTTATTCAGTCCGTGGCGAACATTGTCACCATCTAACAAGTAAGTATGGTGACCAAGAGCATGCAGCTTTTTTTCTATAATATTGGCAATGGTTGACTTACCAGAACCTGATAAGCCGGTTAGCCATATAACACTGGGCTTTTGTTTTTTTAACTTTGCTCTTGCTTTTTTATCAATATCAACGGCTTGCTTGGTAATGTTTTGGCTGCGACGTAATGCGAAGTTGATAAGGCCAGCGCCAACCGTATCGTTGGTCATTTTATCGATTATGATAAAGCTACCTGTCTCACGGTTATCTTTATAAGCATCAAAAGCTATTTCTTGATCTAGGTTGATGTTGCAGTGGCCTATATCATTCTGGTTAAGCTGTTTTGCTGCAACGCGCTCTAAGGTGTTTACGTTTACTTGGTATTTGACATCCGTTATGGTGACTGTGGTTGCTTTAGTGCCTATTTGTATCGTGTAGGCCCTACCGGGCATTAGCGGCTGCTCGTGCATCCAAATAATGGTCGTTTCAAATTGCTTCGAAATTTCAGCAGGCTGTTGTGCACCGCAAAGTAGATCGCCGCGTGATATATCTATTTCATCTTCTAATACTAAAGTGACAGACTGCCCGGCAACGGCTGATTTAAGATTTCCGTTATAGGTGACTATTTTAGACACTTTACTTTGTTTACCTGAGGGTAGAGTACGAATACTGGCACCTACGGTCACTGAACCGCTGGCGATTTGCCCAGAGAAACCCCTGAAATCAAGACTGGGCCTATTAACCCATTGCACAGGCATACGAAATGGTGAACCTAACATGCGCTCATCATCGATTTCAACGGTTTCAAGTAAGCCTATTAATGTGCTGCCTAAGAACCAAGGCATGTTGTTGCTGCGCGCTGTGATGTTATCACCCGCGAGTGCGGACATTGGAATGAAGGTAATGTCTTCAATGCCGATTTTTGTCGCGAACTCAGCGTATTCTTCTTTAATCACAGTGAATATATCTTCACTGTATTGTACTAAATCCATTTTGTTAATAGCGACGACTATTTTTTGTATGCCAAGCAGGGATACCAAGTAACTGTGTCGGCGTGTTTGGGTTAAAATCCCCTTACGAGCATCCACCATTAAAATGGCCACATCTGCAGTAGATGCGCCGGTTACCATGTTACGTGTATACTGTTCGTGACCTGGCGTGTCTGCCACAATGAACTTACGTTTTTCTGTGGTGAAATAACGGTAGGCAACATCAATAGTGATGCCTTGTTCTCGCTCAGCAGCTAAACCATCAACCAGCAAGGCAAAGTCTATTTCTTTACCTTGGGTGCCGTATTTTTTAGATTCAGCTGCTAGAGCGTCTAACTGATCTTCGAAAAGTAACTTTGAATCATAAAGTAAGCGGCCTATTAAGGTGCTTTTCCCATCATCAACACTGCCACATGTGATAAAGCGTAACAGGCTTTTTTGTTCGTGGTTCTTTAAATATTGAACAATGTCTTCAGTGATTAAATCATTGCAGTTAGCCATTAGAAGTACCCCTCTTGCTTTTTTTTCTCCATAGATGCAAAAGAATCTTTATCGATCATTCTTCCTTGGCGTTCCGATGTTTTTGTCAGTAACATTTCTTGTATTATTGCAGGTAATGTACTGGCTGTAGATTCAATGGCGCCGGTGAGTGGATAGCAGCCTAGCGTTCTAAAACGCACGTCGCGCATCATCGGTACTTCACCTGGAAGCATCGGCAATCTTTCATCATCTACCATGACTAACATGCCGTCGCGCTCAACCACAGGTCGTTTAGCTGATAAGTATAAAGGTACAACAGGGATCTTTTCTAAGTAGATATACTGCCAGACATCCAATTCAGTCCAATTTGAGATAGGAAAAATACGAATAGATTCACCTGGCTTTTTATTGGCGTTGTAGTTTTTCCATAATTCCGGACGCTGGTTTTTAGGGTCCCAGCGGTGATCGGCTGTTCTAAACGAGAAAATGCGCTCTTTAGCGCGAGATTTCTCTTCATCGCGTCTTGCACCACCAAAGGCTGCATCAAATTTGTACTTATCTAGAGCTTGCTTTAGACCTTGTGTTTTCATTATATCGGTATGCAAAGCAGAGCCATGCGTAAAAGGGTTTATGCCTTGCTTATCACCCGCTGGATTTTTATATACGATCAAATCAATGCCTAAATCTTTAACCATATTATCGCGAAAGGTATACATTTCGCGAAACTTCCACCCTGTATCAACGTGTAAAAAAGAAAAAGGTGGTTTTGATGGATAAAATGCTTTCATTGCTAAATGTTGCATTACTGCGCTGTCCTTGCCGATAGAGTAAAGCATTACCGGTTTTTCCGTTTTGCTGACTACTTCGCGCATAATTTGAATGCTTTCGGCTTCAAGCCTCTCAAGATGTGTTATAGGCATGGTGTTCCTCGCATATGACGATTGAGTAGAAAGAATTTCACTAGGGCGGGCGTGCTCTTTTATAGAACTAACACTGTTGCTATCGACAATGATTAATCTGAGTTTGTTTTGGCTGTTAAGCCAAGAATTGAGTATTGGATAATGGGCTAAAGACACGCTTTCAATATATAGGTTGATGTTTTTGTTATCAGTGTGCTGGTTAGTAATATTTTGGAAAAAGTTTAGTAATGTTGTCTCTGTTAAGTAGTCGTAGAAACATTGCCAGATTAATTCACCCCTTGATTTTTGAGCGCATAAGGCAAATGTTTTAATATGCTCTGCATTTGTTGGCTGGTGTGAACGGGTTGTGACAGTGCGAACGAAATAATTGTGATCATGGCTGTTATCTTTAAGAACGCTAGGCTTATTTTCTGTAGGTTTTATTGCGCACTTTTGTATATAGCGAGAGAGAGTTTTTCTCGATATTTTTAACCTCGTTTGGGTTTTTATCCAATTATGAGCCTTATCAAGGTCCCATATTTTTTCTGTTTGAGCATGCATTTTTTGCCAAAGAGCTTGAAACTCCACTTTATTACTGCTTTCTTTAGGGCGCCCACGCTCTTTTACTGAGACAGCATGCCAACCACCTTCTAGAAATGATTGATAGGCAGCGATAATAGTAGGGCGGGTCAGCTCTGTTTGTTGCTGAATAGTCTCTAGATTTTGGCCTGATAATCGTAAACCGACAGCTTGGACCCTTCTTTGATTAAGCACTTTAGGTGAAAGCTTATTCAAACACATAGGCAGTCCTTTATTTAATACTTCATATTTTACATTGATCAAAAATTAACCACAACGATAATGTAAAACATTTAATGTCCCGATGTGTTTGTGTAGAATATGTAAAGAGTTTGGAGAGGGTTTTGTTAGGCTAGTACTTGCGAGACAAGAGTTAAACTAAGGAAGCAGTGAACAAGTCCTAGACGCCCCCAAGGGTACTTACGCTTTAAAGAAAGCTAAGCGGTCAAAAGAGATGAAATCTTGTTTCATCTCGTTCCTTTGTGAGAATGCTTATAAAGGACTCGCCATTTACTTCGCATTCTTTCGTGGATTTAACCGCTTAGTTATCCACAGGAAAAATTTGGGGACTTATTCGCTACTTCCCTAAGCTAACTAGGATGAATTAAAGGAATAATCATGTACTCAATAGATCAAATAAATAGCCTAGCGATTAAAGCTGGTGATCTAATAATGGAAATTTACAATCGTGACTTTTACATTGAAACTAAATCAGATAATAGTCCTTTAACTGAGGCTGATTTAGCATCCCACCATTGCATTGTTGATGGGCTTAGGGCCTTGACGCCTGATATTCCTGTATTGTCAGAAGAATCATCTGAATCTGATCTAGATGGGCGAATTAGCTGGCGTAAATACTGGCTCATTGATCCACTTGATGGCACGAAAGAGTTTATTAAAAAAAATGGTGAGTTTACGGTTAACATTGCGCTTATAGAGGATGGCCAAGCAGCGCTCGGTGTGGTTTATGCGCCAGCCCTTAACGTACTGTATTATGGTGATAGTGAAGGGGCATTTAAAGTTGAGGACGTTGCCAATAAGTCTGCACAAGTTCAATCAATAAAAGTGAAGCGATTACCCATTAAAGGTGATCAGTGGAGCATTGTTGGTAGCCGCTCTCATCAATCGGATGAGTTTTTAGAATTTGTGAGCAATATTAATAATCACGATATCGTTAGCATGGGTAGTTCGTTGAAAATTTGCCTTGTCGCTGAAGGTAAGGCTGATCTTTATCCTCGGCTAGGTTTAACCAGCGAGTGGGATACAGCGGCAGCACATGCAGTTGTTAATGCCGCAGGTGGCTTGTTATTGCAGTACCCTGAGTTGATCCCACTAGAATACAATACAAAACCTGAAACATTATTGAATCCGTTTTTTGTAGTTTGCTCGCAAGTGAGTGATGTTTGGGCAGGCTAGTGTTATTAAAATTGGTCATTAGATCGATTGATAAAAAGGCTTTATGTGGTTTTTTTAATAGCCTATAGTGGGTGGGATTGGTGTGATATTTGAGTAGGATCGTGGTGATTTAATGGCTATTGCTTTGTTGAATTTATCTCAAGAATATTGCTAACAGCTAACAGCTAACAGCTAACAGCTAACAGCTAACAGCTAACAGCTAACAGCTAACAGCTAACAGCTAACAGCTAACAGCTAACAGCTAACAGCTAG
>Ga0209292_1003629_pt1 | contig 16832 bp, 12 predicted proteins | sample GOMGulsemesocosm_2_FD_184634 | JGI IMG/M metagenome (GOLD analysis project Ga0209292, IMG submission 184634) | Methane-oxidizing microbial communities from mesocosms in the Gulf of Mexico - GOM9C Gulf of Mexico (SPAdes) (version 2) | ecosystem: Environmental > Aquatic > Marine > Cold seeps... | reverse complement strand
ATCACTGATACTATTAATCACTTTTTTATGTATTATCAATACTTCTTTTTCACAAATTAAAGGAGTTGATAATACCATTGGTAAAACGTTTTTACTAAAATCACACATTTTGAATCAAGAACGAGAGATTCAAATTTATCTACCAGAAAATTATCACACAACAAAAGAGAAGTGCCCGGTAATTTATGTTTTTGATAGTCAGAAATATTTTTTAAATGCAGTTGCATATCAACAAAATCTTCGTTTTGTAGATGAAACTCCAGGGTTTATTGTTGTCGGAATAAAAACAAAAGACAGCGAAAGAAGTAAACTATACAATTCAGAATCTACTAAGTTTAGTAGCTATTTAGAAAAAGAATTATTGCCATATATTGATAAAGCGTATAGAACATTACCAACTGAACGTGTGTTTTTTGGATGGCAAAGAGCAGCTGCATTTGGTGTAGAAGTATTGGCTTCAAAACCAAATTTATTCAAAGGATACTTTATTGCCAGCCCAACTTTTTTAACTGATAAGCGAGTTTCTGATGTTGCAACAATGTTAGATGAAAAGTCTTCTTTAGAGAATTATTTATACTTTACACTTGGATCTGTAGAAGCCTGGTCTCTTGATAATACAAATAGTTTGGCTGAGTTATTAAAGAAAAAAGCCAGCAATAAATTAAAATGGAAATATGACTTGTTTGATGATGAAAATCATTATTCAACCACAATCATTACCATGAATAAAGGATTAAAAACATTCTTTGATGATTATGCTCCAATTCGTTATTATAGTTTTGATCAATTCAATAAAGATGGTGGAATTACAGCATTAAAGAAACGATTCAAAAATAAGGGAGAACGTTATCAAATATCTAAAGAAGTGCATAGTGATACGAAGAGATATTTATTCTTATTAGCCGTTAGAGAAAATAATTTTCCTGTTTTTATAGAACTGAATAAAGAGTTTCCTGATTTCTTGGCTTCCTTTACTAGAGATAATATGTTCGAACGATTTGGTCAGTTTTATGTGAAACATAAAGCATTTAAAAAAGCCATTCAATATTATAAAAGAGGTGTACAGAAATTCCCGAAATCAACTCGATTACAATTAAGATTAGAAGAAGCAACTAAGCTTCTTAAAAAATAATTTTCAATTACTATTAATATCAATCAAATGAAAAATACCATTACAATCATTGTTTTAGCATTGTTTTCTTTTACTTCTAATGCTCAAGAGAAAGGAAGTGCTAATATTGTTGGAATAAACCATACTATTAACTCTAGCATATTAAAAAAAGAAAGACAAGTTCAAGTTTATCTTCCTAAAGATTATACTACTTCAAACAAAAAATATCCTGTTATTTACTTATTAGATGGACAACGATTCTTTTTGTATGGAGCAAGTTTATTACAAACGTATAGTGAGTTTAATTTAGGTCCAGATTTTATCGTTGTTGGAATAACAAATCAGCAAGCAACTAGAATGAACACTTTTAGCGCAGGAGCGAAAGATTTTGCAGAATATTTACAAAAGGAAGTCATTAGTCTTATAGATTCTAATTACAGAACTTCTAAGAAACGTTTGCTATTTGGTTGGGCGTATGGAGGCGGTTTTGGAATAGAAACGTTTATGTCTAAGTCAAAATTGTTTGATGGCTATATTCTTTCAAGCCCTTTTCCTGTTTCAAGTAAAATGAAACGATTTAAATCATTTATAGAAAAGAATAAAGACTTAAATACTTTTGTGTTTTTTGTCTCTGATGCTAAGGAATTTGGAGTAAAAGGAGGTACAGAAGAGTTAGCTTCTTTTCTAAATATGAATACAACGAGTTTACGTTGGAAATTTAAAGTTTTGTCAGGAGAAGAGCATAGATCTACAGTATACCCAGCATTATATCATGGAATTCAAGAATATTTTGAAAACTATACAGAGGTAAGCTTTTCTGACTTAAAAGATTTTAATGCAAAAGGCGGATTAAATTATATCAAGAAGTATTATGGTAAACGATATGAATTATATGGTTTATCAAAAGAATTAGCACCATTTACAAAATACGCGATTGTGAGATTAGCAATTCAAGCAAATGAATTTAATAGTTTTGAAGAATTACTATCAGCATTTGGATCTAATAAGTTGATTGCGGAATTAAGAGCAAGTTGGGCATGTAATATTGCAAATTTTTATGTTAAAAAGAATAAGAATCAGAAAGCTATAAAATTATATGAATTCATAGTAAAAACTTTTCCAACCTCTAACAGAGCTCAAAAAGGGCTTAGTGATTTATTAAAAAAATAGGGAGTTAATGAATATTCATGAAAAATTAAGAGCCTATAATTTGAAACTACCAACAGTTTCAACTCCTGGAGGTAATTATGTATCTGTAAATATTAGAGCAAACATAGCCTATGTGGCGATTCAATTTCCAATTATTGATGAAGTATATCATTATCAAGGAAGATTAGGGAACCAAATACCTACAGAAGAAGGTTACAAAGCGATGGAAATGTGTGCTTTGAATGTTATTGCACAAATAGAAGCAAAGGTTGGCTTTGATAATGTATTAGGTTTAAATCATATAGATGCTTATTTCCAGACTGAAGAAGATTGGGATGATTCACCGGTTATTGTAAACGGCGCATCTGATCTATTTGTAAATATCTTAGGTGATAAAGGAACACATTCTAGAGCCATTTTTGGAGTAGCTAATTTACCAAGAAATTTTAGTGTTGGATTAACAGCTACGTTTACGTTAAAAGATAAATAAAAATGAAAAAAATAATCACCTTATTATTTGTCGGTATAATTGCATTATCTACAAACGCACAAGTTAAAGAAGCTGGAAACATTACTTTAGGTAAAAACTATTTGATGGTTTCTAAAGTATTAAATGAAACAAGAAACATTCAAATTTATATTCCAAACAGTTATAAGGATTCTATAAAAAAAGTATATCCAGTTTTATATGTTTTAGACGGACAAGATTATTTTAACTCAGCTGTTTCTTTTCAAAAAATGTTGATTAAAAGAAATAAGTTCCCTGAGTTTATTGTTGTTGGTTTTCAGACAGATAATCGAAAAAGAAGAGCCTTGTTTGATGGAAACTCTGAGAATTTCATCAACTTTTTAGATTCTGAGCTAATTCAGTTTATTGATAATAATTATAGAACTAGAAAAGCGCAAGAACGGATGTTTTTTGGATGGGAAATGGCTGGTGGAATCGGAATTGAGATTTTAGCCCAAAAACCGAACTTGTTTAGTGGTTATATTATTGCAAGTCCTTCCCACTTATCGAAAACTAGATTGACTTCTTTAGAAGAACACGTAAAAAAAGAAAACAATTCTGATACTCCATTTTTATTGATGACTGCAGCTCCAGGTGAAAATTGGCTGAATGATGATCAACAATTGCGTTCTTTTTTTAATAAAAAAATGCATCCTGAGTTGAATTGGAGGTATTCAATTTTAAATAGAGAAGAACATCATACAACACCATTTAAAACCTTAAATGAAGGGATTATTGATTATTTCCGTAATTATAAACCAGTTAATTTTAGAAGTCTAAAAGAATATGAAGAGTTTGGAGGCTTAGCAGCATTAACGGCATTCTACAAAAAAAGAGGGAAACGTTTTAATGTATCAACAGAAATTGATAGAAGTACAAAAATGTTTATTTTATACTATGCTGTTTTAGAAAACAATTATGAAAAGTTTGTGTACTTTGAAAATGCTTTTGAAGGGCATATAGAAAGTAATACAAGAGCTAGTTGGTTTCATAGATATGGGAGCTTTTATTTGAAAAATAAAAATTCTAAAGAAGCATTGTATGTGTATAACTACGGACTTAAAAAACTAGGAGATTCTAAGTTATTGTATAGTGGTTTAGGGGATGTTTATGCAGCAAAAGGAGAAAAAAGAAAAGCGAAGAAAGCTTATGAAAAAGCGCTTTCAATAGACCGAACATATAAAAGAGCACTAGATGGTCTAAATAAATTATAAGATGTGAAGAAAAGCATACAAGCCTAAAGGGGATTAATTAGTGGTTATTGATATTTCAATAACCTTTATAATAGTTAAGTTCAACGATATAAATGAACCAATGAACCAATAAAAATAAAAAATAGTTATAATCCTCATAATTTTAGGTATTAAACCTATTACTATGAGGATTAAAATTTACTCTTATAAGAAATATGCTTTTGTTTTTTTATTTATCTGTCAAATCTCTTTTGGACAAACAAATACAACAAATGATAATTTAGAACAAACAGTTACTACCTGTAATTTAGATATACCGGTTAATAATCATGACAATGCAGTAACAGCAAATATTACTGTAAATTCTCAAATTTCTGCAGACTATGAATTTACACCCAGTGCAACTGTATTGGATGTTTTATATGTAGAGAATCAAGGAACTGGTCAGGTTGATTTCAAAATAATGTCTGAAGTTAACATCAAGAGACTGATTGTTGTAAATACAAGTTCAGGTACGGTTAAATTTAGAGCAGGAGGAAATTTCCCTTACCCAACAATTACTTATTGTGAATTAATAGATACCTCAAATTCTGCTGTATTTGAATCTACAGTTACTCAAACTACAGATTCTGGTATTTGTGCAGCCAATCCAGATTGTTATCCACCAGCTACAACATTGGCAGAATTGGATATTACAGCTACAGATACATTGATTTGGTATGATGCGTTGACTGGAGGGAATTTGTTGTCAAATACACAAGCCATACAAGAAGGAACTACTTATTATGCAACTAACTCAGATGGTTTGGGCTGTGAAAGTGATCGATTAGCTGTGACTATTTGTATTATAAGTGATGATGATACTCCGTTTGATTGTGATTATTATGCCTATTTATTTCAATTTAATGATGTATATTCTATTGATTTAGCTTCTGGGACTTCATTATTAGTGGCTGAAAATATTACCGATGGAAATATCAATGCAGCCGGATATAATAATGCCGATGGTTACATTTGGGGTTCTCTTAGTTCGCCAAGTAAAAGCATTGTTAGAATAGGTAAAAACTATAATACTGATACCTACTATATTCCTGAATTACCTTCTTCAGGTAGATATATAGGTGATATTGATCCAAATGGAATGTATTATTTAAAACCAGGTGGAACTACAGTATATAAAATTGATTTAGACCCAAATTCTTCAAACTATTTACAATCAGCGGGAACGATTACATTAACAACGGATATTACCATTCATGATTGGGCCTTTAATGCCTTGGATGGAGCTTTGTATACAGTCGAAAAAAATACAAATATTTTATATAAAGTAGATATTTCTACAGGCCTTGTTACTAGTTTAGGAGAGGTACCTATTCTATCAGGGAATAGTTATACCTATGGAGCGGTATATTTTGATGCTGCTGGTAACTTTTACGTTTCAGCAAATCAAACAGGTACAATTTACATCATATATAGTGCGCAAGATTTAACAGGTTCTAATACAATCAGCTCAAATTTCTTTGCTTTTGGACCTGCAAGTTCAAGTAATGATGGCGCAAGATGTCCAACGGCTCCTGTAGCACAAGAAGATTGTTCTAATGGCATTGATGATGATGGTGATGGATTGGTAGATTGTGATGATTTGTCTTGTTCTGGTGTTGGCTCTTGTGATGTAAATACTGAAGCTTCTGGAGGGAATGATGGAGGTGTAGAAAGCAATAATAGGCTTTCACAAAAAATAAATGCAAGAAATTATTGGAGAAAGAAATCAAATTATCGTTTTATAAAAGCCAATGCTAAGAAAATTGTAAAAGAGAGCAGCTATAAAAAGAAAAAATCAGCTAGTATTAGCTTACGAGATTTTATTCCGATAGACATTTTATCAAATACCTTGGTAATAGAATCTACACCAACAGATCTTTTAGGAATTACAAATGCTACAGAAGTATTATCTGTAGATTATTTAAGAAACTCAAAAACCATAGCAGCACTATTAATTACAAAAACAACAGACGGAGTTTATGAACATACAAAATATATCTGTGATCGTTTAATGGGAGCAGAAATACTCTCAATTTCTACGATGTACTTAAATGAACAGCCTTTTATCAAGACCTATATTAAGCACCCTAATGGTGATAAGGAATTTGTGATTAGTTTCTCTATAAAAGAAACAGCTAGTGCTTTTAATGTAGATAGCCATTGGAATCTAGATAGATATGATACAAATAGCAAGTACTTTAATTTTCAAATTTGGAGTAACTCTATAGACGATGTCTATAAATTGTCAAAAGAAATATTGGACCTAGCTGAAGTGCAAAAACCAATAAGTAACTACAATACAAGTATAGCACCAAATGTATTTATACGAAAGGGGATTTATAAAAACGGGAAACTATCGTTAAAAATTGTAAATAAAAGCTTGCAGCCAACCGTTCACTTTGTTGGAGGTTTACGAAAAACAGAAACCAGTACGACCGAAACAGTAAATACATCATTGAACTTAAATGATACATATATTAATGAATTAGAATTGAATACAGGTTTTATTTTTGATGTTGGTTTGCGAATGCATGCAAAATCAACTGATACACCTGATGATATTTTTATGTCGGATGGAGCTTGGGGAGTAGATGACACCCCCAATTCTACGATTGTCACAAACTTTATGGTTTCTCCACAAACAAAATTTGCTGAAGAGAATGAATATATATTAGAGAGAGATGTAAGCTTAAAAGCAACTACATCAGAATATGTATCGGTGTATAAGTCGTTTACACCCACGTTTCAACCCATAGATTTATCTGAATATAATATGGTGAATTTTACAGCATCTGGAACAGGAACCGTAGAGGTTCGTTTTATAGAAAAAGACACCCCTAATTGGGAAGATCAATACAGTACAGAAATCAATTTAACAGAAAATAATCAAGAATTTTCCATTCCATTTAGTATGTTAACAGCCCATGGAAATCAAGATTTTTTAGCAAAAAATTTGACAACGATTGTATTTACACTGAAATCAGAGAACCAACAAAACCAAGAAAAGGAAATTAATATCTCAAGTATACATTTTAAATATGGTGAAACATTATCTATAGATGATGAATTATTTTCGGAAAATAATAAAACTAAAGTTGTGGTAGCTCCTAATCCAATGCGCCAGAGCACTAAACTTTCTTTTTTAGCTGACACAAAGGGATCTACACATATTGCTATCTACAATATCTTAGGAATGATGGTCAAAAGAACAAGCATTAATACTGTAGTTGGAATGAACGTATGGGAATTTGAAAAGGAAAATTTGAGTAGTGGTTTGTATTTTGTTAAAATTAAGTCACAACGTCTTAATTACAAAACAGCTAAGGTTTTAATTGAATAACCTTTTTACAAAGTATTATAAATATTTGATGCTTTCCACTTTAGAAAGCATCAAATATTATTTTTTGATCGTATGAGTTATTTAGTCAGGTAAACGATCTCTATCTTTTTTACTTCTATTAAAACGATAGATAAATGTTGCTGTTATTCTTCGTTGTGAATTGTTGCTGTTTACTTGTAACGCATATTTATCCCCACTGATAAAACGTCTAGTTTCTCTTGAGTTGAACAGATTATTGGCATTTAAAGTCAAAGTCATTTTATCATTTGAAAAATCTTTACTCATTCCTAAATTAAACCAAGCTACACTTTCTGTATGTGTTTGTCCACTAGTTCTTGCACCTACATAGTTTACTGTAGATTGTAAAGAGAAATCTGTAAACTTCATGGTAGAATTTAATCGAGATGTCCAAGTATTGTTATTAGAATCGTAGTTTATATTTTTATAACTTCCTTTTTGATTGAATCCATAGAAATTAACATCTGCTGATAATCGCCACCATTTGTAAGGAGAATACGTTGATACCAATTCTGCTCCATATCTATTTTCTGATCCTAAATTAACAGGAGTAGTAATAATTGTATTACTGTTATTTCTGTAGGTAATCATTTCAAAAATATTGGTAGACCTTTGGTAATATATTGATGGATTTATGGTAAAACCTCTCCATCTTTTCAAGGTTCCAATTTCAAAAGAGTTGGTATACATTGGGTTTAAGTCTGGATTTCCATAACGGACATTGTTTTTGTCTGCAATTCCTCCAAATGGATTCAATTGCCAGAAACGCGGTCTTGTTATACGTTTACTATAACTTAACTGTAAGCTATTAGAGTCAGAAAAATTATATGTTAAATGTACTGTCGGAAATAAGTCTGTATATTTTTTATGGTTGAAAAAGACATTTTTTCTATCTGTACTCTTAGTATCAGAATGTTCCATTCTCAATCCTAAAGAGTATTGAAACTTTTTCTCTCTGTTTCCATATTGTAAATACGCTCCATAGATCTTTTCATCATAATGCAATAAGTTATCTAAACTATCAACCAAAACAGCATTGTCCCAAACTTTATAATCACTGTTAATACGTCTTATCTCTCCTTTGATTCCCATTTCTAAACGAGATTTCTCGAATATTGGCAATACATAATCCGCTTGAAATAATAGATCTTTACTGCTTTCTACATCTCTGCTTTTTAGGCTATTCTCTACTGAAACGATTGGAAATGTTTGTTTTCTAGTAATGTTTTCGTTTTCATCATCATTCCAAAAATCATATTGAATATTAGCGGTAAATTTCTGTCCAGGTTTTTCAAATGTTTTCACATAATTTACCTCAATCTGATTTGCTTTTTGTGGCTCTTTATACTTGTTTGTAGATAGTATTGTGCTTTCTATTTGTTGATTACTACCCAAAAAATCATACGAATAATCTGTAATATGATTACTTACATTACTTCTAAAGTAGTAACTAAATGTTAAGGTGTTTTTGTCATTGATATAATAATCTCCACCAACATACACGTTGTTCATTTTGTAATTTCTTTCAATGCCAACATGTTGTTTTGTAGAAGATGTTATATTTTGACTGTCTGTATTTGTTTGAAAGTAATCTAAGGTTCCAGGTAGTCTCATGTTGGTATGACTCAAATTTGAGAAAATATTAAACTTCTCAGTTTTGTAGTTTACATTGTAATTTAGAGCGTTGTTTACCGGACTTCCTGTTGTTAATTGAACAGAACTACTAAAGCCACCTTTTTTGTTCCTTTTTAAGATTACATTGATAATTCCTGCGGTACCTTCAGCTCCATACTTTGATGATGGATTTGTTGATACTTCTACTTTTTCAATATTCTCAGCCGGAATTTGAGCCAATCCATTATTACTGGTCAATACAGACGGCTTTCCATTAATTAAAATTCGAACATTTCCATTTCCTCTTAAGCTTATACCACCTTCAGCATCTACATTTACTGAAGGAACATTGTTTAAAATATCATTAACAGAACCTCCTTTAGAGATTAAATCTTTACCTACATTAAATACTTTTTTATCTAACTTATATTCTACTGTAGATTTTTCTGCTGTAATTTGAATTTCATCCAATTGTGACGACTCTTCATCTAACTTGATGTTTCCTAGTTGTAGGTTTTTTGTGTAATTTTTAGTTGGCAACTCAACAGATTTATAACCAATATACTCAAGTCTTATCGTATAAGAACCTTCAGTTGCGTTTAAATTAAATTCGCCTTTTTCGTTGGTGCTAACTCCAGTAACAATGGTGTTAGACTTTAATAGAATTGCTGTTGCAAACTCCAAAGGTGCGTTTGTAGTATTATCTACAATAGTTCCTTTTATAGAAATTTTTTTTGTTGATTGAGCAACTAGATTTAAACTAATGCTCAATAGGAAAAATAGAATGATTTTTTTCATGATAATAAATATGGATTATGATTATTGGTGTTTTTTTAATAAAGCGATCATTTTTTTGTTTTTGTTTGCTCTTGCATGAAACATTGGGTATTCGTCACTTCTTGCATACAAGTCAACATCAGCGCCATTTTCTAATAAAATTTTTGCGATTTGATAGTTATTATTTCTTACTGCAGAGATTAAAGCTGTTCCATCTCCTCGAATGATTTTGTTTACTTTAACTTTCTTTTCAATTAAATACTTAACAATGTCTAAATGTCCGTTTGCAGCAGCAGCCATTAAGGCACTTTCATCTCCATCTGCATGAAATTCTATTTTTGCATTTTCTTTTATTAAAAGCTTCACTATTTGTAATGATCCATTTCTAGATGCGGCAATTAAAGGGGTTCTTGGTTCACCAGATCTGTAAATACAATCTGCTTTTACAGTTTTTAAAATATGAGTAACTTGTCTATTATTTTTTGATTTAATAGCAGCTACTAAGTTTTTACAAGATGATCTTTGTGCTTGTGATGTAAGACTACCAAATACTACTAGGGTAATTAAGAATACTTTATTCATTTTTATGTGTTTTAAATTCTGGTACAAATGTGTAGTATTATAGAAAACGAAAAAAGAATAGTGGATAAACAGACCTGTTTTACGGTTGTTTATAGTAAAATCAATGACAAATAATATTCATCATCAAAAACAGCATATTTATCTATTTAACAAGTGGTTTTGTCGACAGCTTACTTAAACATTTAATAGTTTGATACTTTTACAGTCAATTAATTATTGAGGATTAATAAAAATCAAAAAATCATGTTAACACGTAAAATTATTTTAATAGTACTTTTTATAAGTATTGGATTCAGTTCTTTCAAAAGTTTTGGACAAGAAGTTGAAAAAATTCAAATAGGAACTAAGTTTAAAATGCATTCTAAATTTTTAAATGAAGAAAGAACGTATACTGTAGGTTTGCCAAAATCGTATCATACTAGTTTAAAAGAATATCCAATCTTAGTTTTATTAGATGGAGATGAGCATTTTATAGGAGTGTCAGGAATTGTTGATCAAATGAATCAAGGAAGAAGTCATGGTCATATTCCAGAGATGATTATTGTAGGTATAGGTAATACAGATAGAACTCGAGATTTTACGCCTACAAATTCTATTACTTTTCTTGATGGATCTAATAAATATAAATACCAAAAAACAAGTGGTGGAAGTGCTGCTTTTCTAAAGTTTTTAGAGAAAGAACTTCTTGTAGCTATCGAAAAAAAATACCGAACAAATTCTTATAAAACATTAATGGGGCATTCTTATGGAGGACTGCTAGCGGGATTATCGTATTTGTCAAAAGAAAGTACTTTTGATAGTTACCTTACAATTGACCCAAGTTTTTGGTGGGATAATCAAATCATTATAAAGAAAATGGATGCTGTAAAGACCGAAGACTTAAAGGGTAAGAAAATGTATATCTCATCAGCATATAGTCATAAAACATGGGATAAGTTTGTATTGAATAGAAAACCCCAAGATTTATTCTTTGCAAAATTACAAAACAGAAGTCTTACTTCTCCAAATTTAAAGATACAGTATTTTGAGGAAGAAGACCATTGGACAGTTCCAGCATTAAGCCTTTATCATGGTTTAAAATTTATTTATCAAGATTCTTATGCAATAGAAAAGGAGTAAAATCTATGAAATGCTAATTATTCGAATTTAGCCAATGCTTTTGATTCACTTGAAGAAGCGTATGTAACAATTGGAAACGACAATAATGCTCTTGAAAGCTATAAGAAAGCATTAATATAGAATCCGAAAAGGAAGGTCTTGAAACAAACGATTAAAGAATTAAAAAGCAAATAAATTCTGATTTAAAAAGAATTGAAATACTAACACTTAAAACTGAAAAGATAATGAAAAACACATTTTTAATAGCTCTATTAACCTTAACGTTATTGAGTTGTAGTGACGAAAGTCAGCAGAAATTACCAACTGATATAGTAAAAGAAATACAAAGTAGGATAAACACTGGATATCATTTAAACACAGTGATTGGAGTTATAGACAAGAATGGAACGCGGTTTTATAACGATGGTCAAATGTCATTAACTGATAGTTTGAAACCAAATGAAAATTCAATTTTTGAGATAGGTTCTGTTGCAAAAGTATTCACAACAGCACTTCTTGCAGATTTAGAACTTAATAAAGAAATTGAAATCAGCAATTCAATTAAACATTACATGCCAGTATTTGAACAAGTATTGGCAAACAGCAATAGAGACATAACTTTGGAAGACTTGATAAATCACACATCTGGACTTCCACGCAATCCTACCAATGTAAATAGGGATGATTCCAATCGATTAAGTGATTATTCAAAGGCAGATTTAATAGCGTTTTTGTCTAGTTACACTGTAGATAGTTCTACAAAAGAATATGTATATTCAAATCTAGCCTATGTAGCTCTTGAATATGCAGTTGAAGCAAAAATGGAAAAAAGCTATGAATCCTTAATGAACGAAAGAATTTTCGGAACCTTGGGCATGAATGACTCCTATTTTGTTGTTCCTGATGCTCAAAGAAACCGCTTGGTTACACCTTATAGAAGCGGAGAACATGTAGAGGAATTAGATGAAGGGGAGTTCCCAGCTGGTGGTGGTATAAAAACAACTGCAAAAGAAATGATTCGTTTCATTGCAGCTCAACTTGGTATCCACTCTACAACTTTAGACCCGGCTCTTAAATTAACACATAAAGAACGGTTTTCAAATATTGATGGGGAATTCGGACAGGAATATGTAGGGAAATTAGGATTGGCATGGGATATAATGGAAAGAAAAGAATCGGGTAAAACAATCCATTATCATAAGGGAGGAACCAACGGGTTTGTAAGTTTTGCAGGATTCAATCATGAAGATCAAATTGGTGTTGTAGTACTTGCAAGTGGGCATCGTTGGTATAGTGATTTAGGGCTTAAAATTTTGGACCCCACTTATCCCTTAATTATAACAGAAAAATTAAAGGGCTTCAAGAAAGCTTTTTAAATTTAGTATTTTTATTTTTAAAGACCTCAGAAGTTTCTTTACTTTTATGGTCAACTATACAATTATGAGTTATCTAAGAAATTTTACAGAATCTATTCAACAAAAAGGAGTGACTAGACATTTATTGTTTTGGATAGGAATTGTTTTACTAACCATTCCTCAAAATGTTCTGGAGAGTGAAGAACCTTTTTTAAATGCATTGGTTTATAAAATATGTATTTTAATTCCGCAGATTTCCGCATCCTACTTTTTTGCATATTTCGTAATCCCCAAATATGTGTCTAAAAAGAAATACATAGTTTCGTTAGGTCTAACAATATTAGGGACGTATTTTTTTGCAGTATTAGCCAGAGCATTAATCATTCATGTTGGTGAACCTTTAGTAAGAACACCGCCTTTTGAGAAAGAAACAATAGTAGAAATTATAACTCAGTTTAGGTTTTTATTGTTGCACTATGTTGCTCATATTTACTCTACAGTTTTTATTTTTCTTGCTGTAAAATATTTTATGAATTACAAAGCTGTCAAAGAGAAAGAGTTGCTTTTTACTAAAGAAAAAGTAGCTTCAGAATTAAAAACATTAAAGGCACAATTGAATCCGCATTTTCTATTTAACACACTAAATAATATTTACGTATTATCTCTAGAGAATTCACCTAAAACACCAAAATCAATAGAAAAATTATCTAATATATTAGACCATGTTTTATATAGATGTAATTCCAAGTATGTGTCTTTATCTTCAGAGATTGCATTGTTAGAAAATTATATAGAATTAGAGAAGTTACGATATGATGACCGTTTAGAAATTAACTTTAATAATTGCATAGAACAAGATGGAGAAATTGCTCCTTTAATATTATTATCATTGGTAGAAAATGCTTTTAAGCATGGAGCAGGAGAGGATAGTGGCTCACCCAAAATAACGATTGATTTATACAATACTCAAAACGAATTTAAGTTTGTTATTTCTAATACTGTTGCTACTCAATCAGATCGATTAGAAAGAACACCAATTGGTTTAAAAAACATAAAAAAACAATTAAATTTGATCTATCCTGGACGATTTGAATTACAAATCGATAGCAGTTCAAAATTATTTGTAGTAACAATTATATTAAAAAATAAGTAAAGTTTTATGAAAATTCGTTGTTTACTTGTTGATGATGAACCTTTGGCAATTCGTTTAATTCAAAATCATATCTCTCAAATAGATTCTTTAGAAGTTGTAGCAACTTGTAATAGTGCTCTGAAAGCCTTTGAAATATTAAATACACAAGAGATAGATCTGCTATTTTTAGACATTAAAATGCCGCATTTAACGGGAATTGATTTTTTAAAAACGCTTAAAAATCCACCAAAAACGATATTTACAACAGCCTACAGAGATTATGCGTTGGAAAGCTACGAATTAGAAACTGTTGATTATTTATTAAAACCTGTAACATTTGAGCGTTTTGTAAAAGCGATTGATAAATATTATAGACAAACTTCAAGTTCAATTACTCCTGTTCAAAAAGAAACAGTAGTAACTGACTATATTTTGGTGAAGTCAGGGATTAAACACCATAAAGTACATCTAGAAGACATTGTATATATTGAAAGTTTAAAAGATTATATTAAAATTCATTTAACCTCAAAATCTTCTATTGTTTCAAAATATAAACTAGGTGAAATGGAACACGAATTAGCTGCTTTTCAATTTTTAAGAATTCACCGTTCTTATATTATCAATACTTCAAAAATCACTGCTTTTTCTTCACACGATATCGAAGTGAATGATATTGAAGTCCCAATTGGTGCTAGTTATAAAGATGCTGTTATTGTTTTTTTAGAACAAATGAAACATTAAGGATATCTATTATTAATATGACCAAACTGGGTCAAATCCTTTACCTAATTCTCTATAGTTTGTTCCGTCTAATTGCATGGTTGCAATAAGATCATTTTTGGTGACAAAAGCAATAGATGCACTGTTTGAAGAGAAAGAGACACGAGACCATTTACTAATCGTCTTTAATTTTTTAGCATTTGTACCATCAGCATTCGCAATCATTAAATCAGCGTATTTTCTTATTACTAATGAATAAGCAATTTTATTTCCATCCTTAGAAAATGCAACGTTCCTCAATTCTTTGGGAGATGAAATCAATACGTTTCTGTTTTTGCCTTCTACATCAATCAATACAATATCAGAACCTCCTTTAGTATTATCTTCTACATAAATGATATGCTTTCCATCTGGAGACCATTTAGGTGAACCATTACTAGCTTTTGAATTGCTGATGTTAACTACAGATGAACCATTGGCATTCATTCTATAAACTTCACTATTAGTTGATCTTGTTGATACAAAAACATAGTATTTTTTATTTGGAGAAATAACAGCATTCCAAGTACTAGATTTTTTAGAATTTGGTTCTCTAGAAATTCGTTGTTTTTGAGAGCCGTTTAATTTCATTTTGTAAGTAGACATCCAACCATGTCTTACTGGATCATAAATATATGCAACGGTTCCGTCTTTGGCTATCGATGGTCTACAACTAATTGGTGTGTGTCCAGGAACTTTGTAATCTGTTAATTTTTTGATGTTTGAACCATCAATATTCATGCTATGAATTTCTCTGTTTTTAGCAAAAACGATTTTTTCTTGAGCCGATAGTGTATAATTAAATAAGAAACTAATTAGACTTAAACCAAAGATAATAGAATTTAATTTTTTCATGTGAATAGATTTTATATAGACAAAATTAAAAGCAAAGTTTCATGCCTGAAACTGAAATGTGATGTACAGTTACAATTGTGATGAACTGTTAATCTTGACTTCTTGCCAAACGAAATCCAACATAAAAAGCACGACTTGTAGGTAAGCTTCGCTGTCTGTCTGCAGCACGAGTATGTCTTATTCTACCTGTAAACTGTCCACCTCTATCAACTCTAAACTCACCCGTTTTTGGACCTTTTGGATCGATTGTCACTTTGGTATTATCATCTTGTAACCAATCAGAGCATTTTTCAAGAATATTTCCATGCATATCATAAAATCCCCAAGCATTTGGTTTTTTTAAAGCTACTGGGTGTGATACTATTCCAGAATTGCCTTTATGCCAAGTCATTTCTTCTATGTTACCAGCATAAGGAGTCGTAGTATTTGCTCTACAAGCATATTCCCATTCAGCTTCTGTTGGTAAACGAAACTTACCGTTTTTACCATTAATTTTAATTAAAAATTGTTGAATATCATTGTAAGAAACTTGTTCAACCGGAAAATTATTTCCTTTGTTTTTACTTGGGTTGTAATGAATTATTTTGGTCCATTGTTCTTGTGTAAATTCAGTTTCTGCTAACCAATATCCTTTTGTTATGGTTACTTTGTGTTGTTTTTCTTTTTCAGGTATTCTATCTACTTCAGTTAAAGGACTTCCCATGACAAAGGAACCAGGTTGTACCCAAATCATTTTTATTGATACATTGTTTGTCAACTCGAAAGTTTTATAAATTGGTTTTTCTATTTTTTGAGCATAACTATTCTGAATTCCTATGATACAATTTAGTATCAATAGGCTACTTATATATACATATTTCATGTTTTAAATGGTGTTTAGGTACTCAATAATGGCTGTTTTATACGAACGTGAAGAAGTGATTTTTTCTCCATTTTTTAAGAGAAACACATATTCGTTATTACCACTATAAGTACAGTTTTTAATATAATATTTGTTCAGAATAATAGATCTATGAACTCTTAAGAATTGCTCAATATCTAGTGTATTCTCTAAGGTATTCATAGAGATTCTATACAAATGTTTTTTTTCTGATGTGTGTATATTTACATAGTTTCCATCACTTTTAAAATAGTGTACATCATCTATAAAAACAGGAACTTCTTTTCCTCTATTTTTGATAATAATTTCTTTTAAACTAGCGTCTTGTTGGTTTGTGTAATCATTCAATAGTTTTTTAATTTGTCCTTCTAAAAGTGTTGATTTTTGCAGTTTTTTATGCTCAATAATTCTATTGATTG
>Ga0209292_1003626_pt1 | contig 16839 bp, 14 predicted proteins | sample GOMGulsemesocosm_2_FD_184634 | JGI IMG/M metagenome (GOLD analysis project Ga0209292, IMG submission 184634) | Methane-oxidizing microbial communities from mesocosms in the Gulf of Mexico - GOM9C Gulf of Mexico (SPAdes) (version 2) | ecosystem: Environmental > Aquatic > Marine > Cold seeps... | reverse complement strand
CCTAATGGTTATTTAGATGCAAAGGGAAATGGTAAAAACGATTGGCAGCGCTTTACCTTTAAAAACTTAACTGACAATGTTGGCTGTTTACAAGATGGCGATCGCATTGCACTGAAGAGTTTTCATGGTCGTTGGGTAAATAGCGATAATAATGGTAATGCCAATGCACAATTAGTTAACTTATCTTTTCCTGGAAAATTTACATTAAAGTTTCAATAATCGGTTGTTTAACAATATGAATAACACGTTGCCTTAACTCGCCGCTTTTAATTAAGGCAACAAAGCTTAACAAATTAGATAAATGGAAAATCCGATGGGTATGTAACATCGGTTTTTTTATGCTTATTTCTCAAATCTTAGATGTAATTTATATGTAAAATTAAATTGTGTTGGAGTTATTACAGCTTTGTACCTATTAAATAAGCGATTCACCACAATCTTCATATTCAGTTCATAATTCATTTATAAGATATTGTCATAATTGTTTTACTTAATGGAACACCTTGATGAGATCTTCTTTAGCTGCAATAACCCTCTTTATTTTATTGACCGTGAGTGCATCACCTTCAGTGAATGCATCCTTGATCACCTTTGAAGATATCCCTCCAATAAATATTTCAGAGTCTACCATCACCGAATCTGGCTATAATTTCAATATGAATAAAAAAGCCTTGAGTACGGGGGAAGACTGTGGCGTTCCAACTTGTGCAGACAATGGTAGTAAGTACTTGTTAATTAATTACTTCTCAACAGGTGAATCTTTTTTCTCTTTTGCACGTACCGATGGTCTTAGCTTTGACTTCTTTGGTTTCGATTTAGGAGAAGGTCAAGTTAACCGACCGAATAATTGGGCTACTACCATCGAGATATCGGCCGTTACTATGAGCGGTGAAACAATCAGTCAAAACTTTAGCTTAGATCATATTAACGATGGTGATGCAGGTATATTTGAAGACTTTCAAACTTTTACCACCAATAGTGACTTTACAAACTTAGCGTCAGTGGTTGTTAATGGCTTTGGCGCACAAGATAGAAATAGTTTCAGTGTCGATAATATTCAACTTAGTTCTGTGGTTGTTTCAGAGCCAGCAACAATTGTTTTACTCTTGATCGCTTTGTTGTTCGCTGCTGGATACCGTTTTACCTCTTTGAAATCACAGTAATACCGTCTTTAAAGGTTCATGGAAGAGCCGTCTCAACACCACAAAAGCTGGTGGTTAGCTTTCCGTTTATCATTACTATGAGACTTCCCAAAATACACTTTCTTTCTATTCAATATGGAAATGGTAAAATAGCCGTTTTGTAGGGGGAATTGCTTTATTTTAAGTATTTCTTAAGCAAGAAGTGAAGGGAAGCACTGAGTAATGATGCTCATATAACTATTTAGATGGTATCAACTCCTGAACCAACGATAGATGGGGATGTCGATGATCCTGAGCACACAACAGTTAATAAGGCGGAAAATACCACTGGTTGGGATGGTGAGCGGACTTGCCCCATCAGCGACCATAATTGAAGGTGGTTTAAATTATTCACATTTTAAATAAATATTAATTTTCAGTTTTGTTTTTAAATTCACATAAATCTTCAATAATACAAGAGCCACAACGTGGTGTTCTAGCAACGCAAGTGTATCGGCCATGAAGAATGAACCAATGATGCAAGTTAAAAAAGAACTCTGTTTTTCTTGGTGTGTTTTTCACAATGTTTTTTTCGGTTTCTTCAACTGTTTTACCTTTTGCATAACCCGTGCGATTTGCTAATCGTTGAATATGGGTATCTACAGCGATAAAATAATTGCCTTCGTTATCTTTTAGCTGACCAAATGCCGTATTTAAAACAACATTAGCGGTTTTTCTGCCAACACCGGGTAAAGCCTCTAGTGCAGTTCTATCTTCTGGTACTTCGCCCCCATGTAAGTCAACCAACATTTTACAAGTTTTCAGCGTATTTGCGGCTTTAGTATTAAATAAACCAATGGTTTTTATATAAGACTTTAAACCATCGAGCCCTAAATCAAGAATGGCTTGAGGAGTGTTAGCAACAGGGTAAAGTTTCGCTGTTGCTTTATTAACGCCTACATCTGTAGATTGTGCGGAAAGTAATACGGCAATTAACAATTCAAAAGGAGAAGAAAAGTTGAGCTCTGTGGTTGGCTGCGGATTATCGTCACGTAACCGGGTCAGTATTTCTATGCGTTTTTCTTTATTCATAGGAGTTTTCTTAATTGTTATTATTTTTCATCAAAATTAACACGAACCCGTGAAATTTCTTGTTTTATAATTTTAGGCTTAGCTGCTGCAATTCGATCGTCAATAGCATTTTTCAAGGCAATAAATAAACCCATCACGATGAAAGCACCAGGAGGGAGTATGGCGAGTAAAAATTGACTGTCGAGCTTATATACTTCAACACGCAATACACTTGCCCATTCACCGAGTAATAAATTAGCACCATCAAACAATGTACCTTGGCCGAGTATTTCTCTTACAGACCCAAGCAACATGAGTATTAATAAAAAGCCTAACCCCATCATTAAACCGTCAAAACTCGCTTGTTTAATCGGATTTTTTGATGCATAAGCTTCTGCTCTGCCTATAATCGCGCAGTTAGTAACAATTAAGGGTAAAAATATGCCGAGTGATTGATACAAGCCAAATGTGTAGGCATTCATTAATAATTGCACGCAAGTGACGAAAGAAGCGATGATCAAAACAAAAATAGGGATCCTTATCTCTTTTGGTACCCAATGGCGTATTGCTGAAACCGTAGCATTTGAACAGATAAGAACAAACAGGGTTGCTAAGCCTAATCCAATTGCATTTGTTAACGTTGAGGTTACCGCCAGTAATGGACACAAACCTAATAATTGCACAATGCCAGGATTGTTTTTCCACAACCCTTGCCAAGCTAATTCTTTATATTCATCAGTTAACTTCATGGTTATAGGGTTTCCTTCGCAGAATTTTTACTTGGGCAATTACTGCTACCTTCAAACAATTCACTTTTATGTGCGTTAAAATAAATACCGGTGCTTTTTACCGCTTTTACTACAGCTCGGGGCGTGATCGTTGCGCCGGTGAATTGATCAAACATACCGCCATCTTTCTTAACCAACCAACGGTTATCATTATCATTGGCTAATATTTTGTTGGTAAAGCTTTTTATCCAATCACTTTTCTTAACTTCTATTTTGTCACCAAGACCAGGAGTTTCTTGATGTTTTAATGTTCTTACACCACTTACGCTGCCATTCATATTGATGGCAACAAGTAACTCAATATTGCCATTGTAGCCATCTGGTGCAACAGTGGTAATTGCTGCTGCAACTGGCTGATTATTGTATCTGGCGCGATACACCTTTTGGGAGGTATTGGTGTTCAATGCGTCGCTAGGCAATACCATACAGTCTTGATAAATTATATTGTTATACTTATCTTCAGCAATAATGCTATTTAAATTTCGTAATAATTCTTGTTGCTGTTGAAAGATAATTTGATCTTTCGTGAGCAAGTGAACTAACCCAACAATCGCAGTACAAACAATGGCAAATAAAGCCAGGATTTTAGCGTTTGTACTAACCGCTTTAGAGAGTGAAAGAACCATTATTCATTTCCTTCGTTACTAGGCTTTATATTGTGTCCGTATGTACGAGGGCGAGTGTATTGATCTATCAGGGGTGCAGCCATATTACAAATTAGCACAGCGAATGCTATTGCATCGGGGTAACCACCGTATTTTCTAATAATGAAAACTAAAAAACCGGCCAGTGCGCCAAACACTAAACGGCCTTTTACACTTGTCGCACCAGAAACAGGGTCTGTTAAAATAAAGAATGCGCCTAACATACAAGCACCATTAAACCAGTGAAACATGGTTGAAGCGTTACTGTCTTGACTGTACAAAAAGGCAATTAACGAGCAAACAAATAAACTGGTTAAAAAACTAAAAGGAGTCGCCCAATGAATGGCTTTTTTAGTTAACAAAAATAAACCACCAAGTAAAAATGCGGCGTTAATCCATTCCCAACCTAAACCGAAATTTTCACCAATGATTGGGCTTTCCATACTTTCTGAAATGGTTAAGCCAAGAGTTAAGTTGGTTTTTACAGTATCTAGTGGTGTTGCCATCGTATAACCGTCGATATGCATCCTTAACTGCTCTACAGAATACCCATCAATAGTAAACCCACTGACAATTACCGACAATGTGTCCATGAAACTTAACGGTATGGTCATCAATTCAAGCGGTGGTTGCCATGATGTCATTTGAAGAGGAAATGAAATTAACAGCATTACATATGCAGCCATAGCCGGGTTGAAAGGATTATGCCCTAATCCGCCATAGAGTTGTTTAACAATAATAATGGCAAATGTTGCGCCAATTACAGAAATCCACCATGGTGCTATTGCGGGTAGACTTATCCCAATTAATACCGCTGTTAGTATTGCGCTACCATCAAATAATTGCGCTTTGATGTTTTTTTCTCGTAAAGACAAAATGGTAAACTCAGCAACTAAGGCGGTAATAATGGCGAGTGAAATATGAATTAAATTTCCCCAACCGAAAAAATACCACTGTGCAATAATTCCAGGGATGGTGGCATAAATCACTAAACGCATTATTGCCGAAGTTTCATTTTGTACGTGACTATGTGGTGAGCTTGCTATCCAAAAGGCCATAATATTATGTCGACTCTGATTTCGGTGGTTTGTTTGCTATATCATTATTAGTAGCAGCGTCTAATGTCGCTTTTTTCGCCGCGAGTTTTTTGGCTTTAGCTTTTGCAACAGCTGCTGCGATTTTGATTTTTTTATCATCTTCAGATTTTTTAATCGTACTCGATGGTTCAATAACTTGATCATTAACGCTTTCGTTTATGGATACTGCTTCATTATTTGCTTTATCAGCGAGTTTCTTCGCTTTTGCTTTGGCAACTGCAGCAGCGATTTTAGCTTTTTTATTGTCTGCAGCTTTTATAGACTCGCTTACATTGCTTGTAGGTGCGGGGACTTCAACGGATGGATTTTGTTGTGCAGCAAGTTTTTTTGCTTTAGCTCTTGCTATAGCTTCAGCAACTTGACTCTTTTGATCAACAATAACTGAAGGCTCTTGTGCTTCAATCGCACCATCATCAACAGCCTGAGGTTTTTGAGCAGCAAGCTTTTTGGCTTTGGCTCTTGCTATAGCTGCGGCAACTTGACTTTTTTGCTCTGTAATTTCAGGTGACGAATCAGTTTTACTAACCGATTTATCTGCAGGCTGAATTTGTTGTGCCTTTTTAGCTTTTACTCGAGCTAAAGCAGCAGCTACAGCAGATTTTTCAGTTTTTGCCTCAGCTGTACCTGAATTCATGCGTGCTTTACGAGCAGCAGCAGCAGCTTTATGTTTTTCTTCTCGAGCTATTTTATCTCGAGCTAATCGCTCTTTGCGAGCTTCAAATCTTATTTTTGCGTGTTCCGCTTTGATATCTAATTGCTTTTGTTGGCGAATTTCAGATTTTGCAACGCGGTAGTAATGCACCAATGGAATTTGGCTCGGGCAAACATAAGCACAAGCACCACATTCAATACAATCGAATAGATTTAATTTATCAAGCTGTTGCTGATCTTTGGCTTTTGCGCTCCATTGCAATTCTTGTGGTAATAATTGACTAGGGCAAACATCGCTACATTGTCCACATCTAATGCATTCTACTTCACCGGTTCCTGTTGAATAAGGTGTCGATATCTCTTTTTCACTAGGGGCAAGTATACAGTTCGTTGTTTTCACAACAGGAACTTGATCTGTCGGTAAGCTATAGCCCATCATCGGGCCACCCATAATAATATGTTTTTTACTTTTATTATTATAGCCACATTGATTAAGTAAAAAACCAACTGGAGTGCCCAGTAATGACCATACATTTTGAGGTTTTTTTAGCGCTTGTCCACTAACCGTAACCACTCTTTTTATTAAAGGTATATCGTTTATTACAGCATCTGCTATAGCAAAACAGGTCGCTATATTTTGCATCACGATACCGAGTGAACTTGGCAAAACACCTGAAGGCACTTCTTGCCCGGTTAATACTTGAATTAATTGTTTTTCACCGCCAGTTGGATATTTTGTCGGCAGTACACACACTTGAATTTTATCATTCTTGGCTGTTGCTTGTTGCAGCACTTTTATTGCTTGTGGTTTGTTATCTTCAATGCCGATAAGAATGCGAGTGGGGGAAAGAATGTTATCGAGAATATTAATACCATCAAGTATTGACGGGCTATGTTCACGAATTAATAAGTCGTCAGCAGTGATGTACGGTTCACACTCTGAAGCATTAATTATTAGGAATTGTATTTTCTCTCGAGTACTCACTTTTATTTGTGTTGGAAAGCCTGCGCCTCCCATCCCCGAGATGCCTGCAGATGAAATTTTTTCAATTAATTCGTTAGGCGTTAGTTTGTTGAAGTCGGTACAGATATGACGTTGTTTCCACTTATCTTCACCGTCAGGAATGATAAACAAACATAATTCACTCAAACCTGAAGGATGAGCAATAACAGAATCTTTAATTGCGCTAATGGTGCCACTGGTGGGTGCATGAATAGGCACAGCCATAGGATGTGAACTTTGAGTCAGCGCTTGGCCCTTTGATACTTTATCACCGACATTTACCAATAAATCAGCAGGAATGCCTATGTGTTGCTGTAATGGTAATATCAATTGTTCAGGTATACTAACCGCTCTGATTGGCTTATCAGTGGTTAAGAACTTTTGTTGTGGTGGATGAATACCACCGTGAAAAGTCCAAAAATGTCCCCGCTTTATGCGTTCAATTACTGATCCCACGTATCCTCACCTAATCAAGCTGTACTACTGGTATATTATTAAGATCCCATTGCCAATTTTGTGGCGTTTTCGCAATAGGGATCATTTCAATGCAATCGACCGGACAAGGCTCTACACATAAATCACAGCCAGTACATTCATCGGCGATTATGGTGTGCATCTGTTTAGTTGTTCCTAAAATTGCGTCAACAGGGCAGGCTTGTATGCACTTAGTACAACCAATACAGTCTTCTTCGATAATAAAAGCGACTTTAGGAGAGTTATCTACTTCATGGTTTTCATTGAGTGGCTGGACATCGACGCCCATTAAATCCGCTATTTTTTTTATGGTATCTTCACCGCCAGGCGCACATTTATTTATTGCTTCACCGTTTGCGACTGCTTCAGCATAAGGTTTACAACCTGGATAGCCACATTGTCCACATTGGGTTTGTGGCAACAAAGCGTCAAGCTGTTCAGCTAGGGGATCGCCTTCAACATGAAACTTAACGGAGGCAAAACCGAGTATGGCGCCAAATAACAATGCCATAGAACCCAATACTAATATGGCCGTTAACGTGGTGATAAGTACACTCATTATAACTTCACCAAGCCAGTAAAGCCCATAAAGGCAAGTGACATTAGCCCTGCGGTGATCATGGCTATGGCTGAACCTTTGAACGGCTTAGGGACATCAGCATTGGCAAGTTTTTCACGCATGGCTGAAAACATAATAAGAACAAGAGAAAAACCAACGGCTGCGCCAAAACCATAAACAATGGACTCTAGGAAATTATGCTGCTCATAAATATTCAGTAAAGCAACACCTAAAACCGCACAGTTAGTGGTAATTAAGGGTAAGAAAATGCCGAGTAGACGATATAGATTAGCACTGGTTTTATGAACCACCATTTCTGTAAATTGTACTACTACAGCAATGACTAAAATAAACATCATTGTGGTTAAATACTCTAACCCCAGTGGAGCTAGAATATAAGTATTAACAATGTAGCTAAGCAATGAAGCGATTGTCATTACAAAAGTGGTGGCAAATGACATGCCGATGGCAGTTTCTGTACGAGAAGACACACCCATAAATGGGCATAAACCTAAGAACTTTACCAGCACAAAGTTATTTACTAATACTGTGCCAACTAACAGCAGTAGATAATCTGTCATTTGAAAATTAATTTTATGAGATAATTCACGCTATTATCCGACTTTATTAGTCAGATGACAACTGCTCAATGGCCTAATTTTTATTGCAATTGCAATATCTCATCAAAGCAGTTGTACATTATTGTTATTAATTATTTACGCTTTAGGTATCAATATTCAAATTTCTGTAGGTTTCCCTAAATAGAAACCTTGGCAACCGTCGATAAATAATTTTTCTAAAGTAAACTTTTCTTCTTGGCTTTCAACACTTTCAGCTAAAACGGTGATGCTTAACCTATGTGCAAGATCGACCATTAACCGTATAAAGTATTGGTTGTTCTTATCATCATCAATATCACGAGTGTAGGTACTGTCCATCTTAATAAAGTCAGGCTTTAGATCTCGGAAAAACTTAAATGACGTTAAACCAACCCCAAAACGCTCAACGGTAATACGAGAGCCGACACGGTGTATCATATCGATAAAACGGCTACTGGTTTTAATGTTTTGTTGTAAACCATGTTCGGTAATTTCAAAAACCAGTTTAGAAGCAATCGTGGGTTCTTTTAATAATCTACGCTCAAGCCATATTAAAAAATGTTCGTCATGAATACTGCGGGCGCTAATATTGATACCGAAGGATTGATCATGGAGATTTTTGAGTTTTATTTCACTTATTACTTTTTCGGTAATCATTTTGTCGACGGCAACAATTTTGTCGAGTTTTTCTGCCATAGCGATAAAAGAAGCCGTTGGCAGCATTTCATTGGTTGCACTTAAAAAGCGGGCAAGAACTTCCCCATACACTTTATTGTTCCGGCTATTGGGTTTAATCGGTTGAACGAGTAATTTTATACGTTGATTTTCTAATACGTTGTCTATTTCTTGTCGCCAATTTTGGTTACCATAACTAGCGCTAGAGCTTTGCAAAATATCAGAGTCAGTTTGAGAAAACCAAGAATTCAATTTATTAGTTTGGGCAACACTGATGCCCGTATCGGCAAGGGCGAGCAATTCCCCAAGAGGTTTGTCTTTATCGAAATAAACTAATCCAGTATAACCGACAGAGTCTAAGTCTGATGAGTGTTGATATTCATTAAATTTACTGGTGATTAGATCCGCAGCATTTTCTGCTTCTTTTAACGTTACGTTTGGTAGTAACGTGGCAAAGTCAGAACTGTTAAGCCGATAAATATTCGCTCCACGGTAGCTGGTAGTAATGCCTTTGATAATATCCGCTACGCGACAAATATATTTATCACCCTCGTTAAATCCATGTATCTGATTAATTGTTTGTAATTCTGAACAACGTGTTATTGCAAGCACCCCAAAATCGACCTTGTTATCGTCATTAGCAAAGAATTGAACAAATCGATTTCGATTTTCAAGCTTTGTTAAATAGTCAATGTATGCTTCTTTTTCAAGTGCTGAAGTTTCATTAGCATGGGATAAAATCAGAGCATTAACCTTTTTTAGACCCGTTGCTAATTCAGGGATATCAAGTACTTCATCGGTAGGTGTGAGTTCATCCGTTGATATTAATTGCGCTATACCGTGTTTTATTTGCTTATTCGCTATTAAAACAAGCTTTTTATAGTGTTTGTCGCTCAGCGAACTTGCAATGAATACAATGAATAAGCTTGCCGCAACTGACATTAATATTATTTTGAAGAATAACGACGTGACATCATTACTATTAATTTGATAAGTAACAGTAGAGTTAAGTTTAGTTTTAAAAACAGTTGGCTCAGGGACGAAAAGAGAAACGATGATGCTAGGGTTAGCAATGTGATAATTCAGTAATTCGTCAGAACCTTTATTTAAAGAAAGTAATCGGAAATTAGATAGGTTAACCAATTTTTTAAGGTCATCAATTTGGTTGTTTTTTTCTGAAATATCGACAATAGCGGAAAGTGAACTTTGCATGTCTATTTGCTTGTTCGACAGGGTAGCAACAAAAAGGTAACCCACCACTGTAGCGAGAAGAATATTAAAATAAACCCCTAAAATGACGTTGCGGGTTAACAATTGAGTATAGCTATACATAATAAATTGATTTACTACAAAATTTGAGATTAATACAATTTATAACATGCCTGATAAAAAAATACTAACTCGCTGTTATATAGAACGATATGTAGTATGAAGAGTAATCATCTTTATTAGTTCAGCTTTTATTGATTATCCTACTAAATAGGCTTGCGATTCGCTTGTACTGTCTATATAATTCGCACAGCTTAAATATAACAATATTTCACTGAAATTGATTTATAACTTTTACTTAAACTATTACGTAAAGTAAAGGATAAAATAATTTTATATTGTTGTATCGATTTGACGGCTTATTTTATAAGTCACTAGGTTAAATCAACATCGTGGGTTCAGTGAAATAAGCCCCGCGGAATGGGGCTTTTTTGTGTCTGGAATATTTTTCAGCACTAAAAGTTTTAAGAATTGCTGGGCTATAAGCCCTTTTTTTGTACCTGAATGTAGGTACCAAAAAACAAAGTAAGATTATATTTGGAGAAAATGATTGGCTAAGTTTGAACATAAATTAACAGACATGTTACGTCCTGCTGTAGAAGAAGTTGGCAAGGAATTATTAGGTATTGAATATATTAGCGCAGGAAATAATTCAGTATTACGTTTATTTATCGACCATGAAAATGGCATTGATGTTGATGACTGTGCAGAAGTTAGCCGTCAGGTAGGAGCCATTCTTGATGTTGAAGATCCTATCAGCAGTGAGTTTAATTTAGAGGTTTCATCACCAGGTTTAGACAGACCTTTATTTGATAAACCACATTATGAAGCTGTAATAGGTGAAGTAATTGAAGTAAAACTTTCTATACCTCTAAATGGTCGCCGCAAGTTTAAAGGTTGCTTAGTTGCTATTGAAAACGACACTTTAGTTGTGACCGTCGACAGTGAAGACTATGAGTTAGTACTAGGTAATATTGTTAAAGCTAATTTAGTCTTTAACCATAATAAAAAGAAATAAACCCAAAATAAAATTAATTAAATTTTAAATACGTAGTTGTTCAACATATTAGTGTTAAGGCACAAGTTGAACTGTTCAGGAAACGATTAAAAAGGCTAAGTAGCATGAGTAAGGAAATATTACTGGTTGTAGATGCCGTATCTAACGAAAAAGCATTACCACGTGAAAGTATTTTTGAAGCAATGGAAACCGCTTTAGAAACAGCAACAAAGAAAAAATATGAAGGCGACATTATCGTACGTGTTGCGATTGACCGTGCAAACGGTGAATTTGATACTTTTCGTCGTTGGTTAGTTGTAGCGGATGATGCTGAAACAGAAAACCCATTTGCAGAAATGAGTTTGTCAGCAGCGCAATACGACAATGAAGAGTTACAGTTAGGTGATTACATTGAAGATCAAATTGAATCAGTTAAATTTGACCGTGTAACTACACAAACTGCAAAACAAGTCATCGTACAAAAAATTCGCGAAGCGGAACGTGCTCTTATTGTAGAAGCTTACCAAGAACAAATAGGTGAGCTTGTTACTGGTGTCGTCAAAAAAGCAAGTCGTGATAGCATCATCATTGATTTAGGCAATAATGCTGAAGCTGTTATTTATCGTGATGATATGTTGCCTCGTGAAACATTCCGTCCAGGCGATCGTGTTCGTGGCTTATTGTACGAAATAAAAACAGAAACTCGTGGCGCACAGTTATTAGTTACTCGTTCTAAACCTGAAATGTTGATTGAACTTTTCCGTGTTGAAGTGCCAGAAATTGGTGAAGAAATGCTAGAAATCAAAGGAGCAGCTCGCGATCCGGGTTCACGCGCTAAGATTTCAGTTAAATCTAACGACAAACGTATCGACCCTGTTGGTGCTTGTGTTGGTATGCGTGGTTCACGTGTTCAGGCCGTATCAAACGAACTTGGCGGCGAACGTGTAGACATCGTTTTGTATGATGATAACTCAGCACAATATGTAATCAATGCAATGGCACCAGCTGAAGTCGCTTCAATTATTGTTGATGAAGACAAAGGTACAATGGATATCGCTGTTGAAGAAGGTAATTTAGCGATGGCCATCGGTCGTAGTGGTCAGAATATTCGTTTAGCTAGCCAATTAACTGGCTGGGAATTAAACGTGATGACTGTTGCTGACATGAACGAAAAGCATCAAGCTGAAAACGATAAAGTTATTTCTTTATTTACTGACAACTTAGATATTGATGACGACTTTGCTAGTTTATTAGCAGAAGAAGGTTTTGCTACGTTAGAAGAAATTGCTTATGTACCGGCTGCAGAAATGCTCGAAATTGACGGCATGGACGAAGATACGGTTGAAGAGCTTCGTGAACGTGCAAAAGCCGCATTAACGACACAAGCATTAGCAAGTGAAGAGTCTCTAGAAAATGCAGAACCAGCGGCTGACTTGTTAGCTTTAGATGGTTTAGAACGTCACTTAGCGTTTGTTTTAGCAAGTCGTGGTGTAATCACCCTTGAAGATTTAGCTGAGCAAGGCGTTGACGAAATTGCCGATATTGAAGAATTAGATGAAACCAAAGCGGGCGAGTTAATTATGGCTGCGCGTAATATTTGTTGGTTTAACGAAGAATAATCCCCGGGAGAATATAATAGATGTCTAACACAACTGTAGCAGAACTTGCTCAAGAAATTGGTACACCGGTGGATCGCTTAGTTAGCCAATTAGCTGACTCTGGCGTGAACAAATCGGCAACCGATTCTGTATCTCAAGAAGAAAAAGAATCTTTGCTAGAACATTTGAAAAAACAACACGGTGACGACTCAACAGCGGCACCGAAAAAGATGACACTTAACCGTAAATCTAAATCAACGTTAACTATGGGACATGGCAGTAAAGCTAAGTCTATTAACGTTGAAGTTCGTAAAAAGCGTACTTATGTTAAGCGTAGCGAAGTAGAAGAGCAGCAACAAGCTGAAGAAGAAGCTAGATTAGCTGCAGAAGCTGAATTAGCGGCTAAAGCAATTGCAGAAGCGAAAGCTATCGCAGATGCCAAAGAAGCTGAAAATGCAAAAGCAGTAGCAGCAGCTAAAGCTGAAGCAGAAGTGGAGCGTAAAGCACTAGCAAAAGCTGAAGCAGAAACTAAAGCTAAGCAAGCTGCAGTAGCGAAAGCAAAAATTGCTGAAGAAGCTCCTGTTAAAGTTGCAGAAAGCGAAGAAGCTAAAAAAATTCGTCTTGCTCAAGAAGCTGAAACAAAAGCTAAACTTGAAGAAGAAGCTAAAGAAGCAACAGCAGCAGCTAAAAAACTTGCTGAAGAAAATGAATCTCGCTGGAAAGAGCAAGAAGCTGAACGTAAAGCTAAAGAGAAAGAAGTGGTACATTTAACTTCTTCTAAATACGCTCAAGAAGCTGAAGACAAAAGTGACTCGGCTGATGAAAGTGGTCGCCGCCGTAAGAAGAAAAAAGCGCCAGCAGATCGCAATGCTCGTGGCCGTAATAATGGTCGAGGTAAGGGCAAAACATTATCTTCACCAGAAAGTTTAAAGCATGGTTTTACAAAACCTGTTGAAACGAAACTACAAGATATCCGCATTGGCGAAACTATTTCAGTAGCTGAACTTGCTAATAAAATGGCGAAAAAAGGTGCTGAAGTTGTAAAAGCTATGTTCAAAATGGGTGCAATGGCAACCATTAACCAAGTAATTGACCAAGAAACAGCGGCTTTAGTTGCTGAAGAAATGGGCTTTGAAGTAGTTCTTGTTAAAGAGAATGCTTTAGAAGAAGCAATACTTGCTGATCGTAGTCAAGCAGGAGAAGGCATTACTCGTGCGCCTGTTGTTACTATTATGGGTCACGTTGATCATGGTAAAACTTCATTACTTGATCACATTCGTGAAGCAAAAGTCGCTGATGGCGAAGCGGGTGGTATTACTCAGCATATTGGTGCTTATCACGTAGAAACCGGTCATGGTATGATCACTTTCTTAGATACTCCTGGTCATGCTGCTTTTACTGCAATGCGTTCTCGTGGTGCTAAAGCAACCGATATTGTTATCATTGTTGTAGCCGCAGATGATGGTGTAATGCCACAAACGATTGAAGCGATTCAACATGCAAAAGCATCTGAAGCGCCAATTATCATTGCGGTAAACAAGATGGATAAAGAAGGTGCAGATCCAGACCGTGTTAAGAGTGAATTATCTCAACATGATGTACTTTCTGAAGAGTGGGGCGGAGATGTTCAATTCTGTCACGTTTCAGCTAAGACGGGCTTAGGTATCGATGATCTTCTAGATTCAATTTTACTTCAATCGGAAGTTTTAGAACTAACCGCTGTTGTTGACACCATGGCAAGTGGTGTTGTGGTTGAGTCTAAACTAGATAAAGGTCGTGGCCCAGTTGCAACTGTATTGGTACAAGAAGGTACATTGAACCAAGGTGATATCGTACTTTGTGGTTTAGAATACGGCCGTGTTCGTGCAATGCGTGATGAAAATGGCAGAACGATTCAATCTGCAGGCCCATCAATTCCAGTTGAAATTATTGGCTTAAGTGGTGTACCTCAGTCAGGTGATGAAGCGACTGTTGTTAAAGATGAAAAGAAAGCACGTGAAGTTGCTTTATTCCGTCAAGGTAAATTCCGTGATGTGAAACTAGCTCGTCAACAAAAAGCTAAACTTGAAAATATGTTTGCTAGCATGGCGCAAGGCGATATCTCAGAAGTAAATGTTGTTATAAAGTCTGATGTTCAAGGTTCACTTGAAGCAATTAGCGACTCATTACTTAAGTTATCGACTGAAGAAGTTAAAGTTAAAATCATCGGTTCAGGTGTTGGTGCTATTACAGAAACTGATGCTACGTTAGCAGCTGCTTCAAATGCCATCGTTGTTGGTTTTAACGTTCGTGCTGATGCGTCTGCCCGTAAAGTGATTGAATCAGAAAACATCGATTTACGTTACTACAGTGTTATTTATGCATTGATTGATGAAGTTAAACAAGCCATGAGCGGCATGTTAGCACCAGAATTCAAACAAGAAATTATTGGTCTAGCACAAGTTCGTGATGTGTTTAAATCACCTAAAATTGGCGCAATTGCTGGTTGTATGGTTACTGAAGGTATCATCAAGCGTAGCGCACCAATTCGTGTATTACGTGAAAACGTAGTTATTTACGAAGGTGAGCTTGAGTCACTTCGTCGCTTTAAAGACGACGTACAAGAAGTTCGTAACGGTACAGAATGTGGTATCGGTGTTAAGAACTACAACGATGTAAGAGTTGGCGACCAGATTGAAGTATTTGAAACAGTAGAAATTAAACGTACTCTGTAACTTTATATTATCGTTAATGGGTTAACTGCGATGTTGACCTATTAGCATCAATATAAAACAGTATGTACTGACTGTTTTTAAAGATACTAAATGGGGGCTTTGCCTCCATTTTTGTTCATTATATTAAAGGTTTTAAGGTTAAAGTCCTTTTAACTAAGTTAGGAGAATTTCCTATGGCAAGAGAATTTGCCCGTACCGACCGTGTCGGACAAGAAATACAAAAAGAAATAGCAACTATCTTAATGCGTGAAGTGAAAGATCCACGTTTGGCGATGACAACCGTTTCCGCGGTAGAATTAACGCGAGACTTAGCTTACGCCAAAATATTTGTAACTTTTTTTACGAATGAAGACTCAGAAATAAAAAGCTCTATCGAAGTATTAAATGATGCGGCTGGTTTTATTCGTTCGTTACTAGCTAAAAAATTACGTGCTCGTATCATGCCGCATTTACGCTTTGTATATGATAGCTCAATGTCTGAAGGGGTTCGCATGAGCTCATTAGTTGATAAAGCGGTGGCAAGTGACAAGCATGTAGATGAAAACTCAGCGCCAGACGCGGCTACTGATGAGTCTTCAGACGTAGCTTCTGATTTAGATAATGACAAAAACTCATAGGGTCTCGAGTTAATGGCTAAACGCAGAAAAGGTCGCCCAATTAATGGTGTGATCCTACTAGACAAACCTTATGAAATGTCTTCAAATAGCGCTTTACAAAAAGTTAAGCGCATTTTTTTCGCTCAAAAAGCAGGACACACTGGTGCATTAGATCCTCTTGCAACGGGTATGCTGCCAATTTGTTTGGGTGAAGCAACTAAATTTTCTCAGTTTTTACTTGATACCGATAAAACATATCAGGTAACGGCAAAACTTGGCATTCGCACAACAACGAGTGATGCTGATGGTGAGATTGTTTCAGAGAAGAATGTAAATATTTCTAACGAACAGTTAGCGCTCGCATTGGATTCATTTCGCGGTACCACACAACAAGTTCCTTCAATGTACTCAGCTTTAAAATATCAAGGTCAGCCATTATATAAATATGCGCGTGAAGGTATTGAAGTACCTCGTGAGTCACGAGATATTACCGTTTTTCGTTTAGATTTATTAAGATTTGAAGGCGATGAAGTTGATTTAGATATTCATGTTTCTAAGGGAACATATATCCGCACAATTGTTGATGATTTAGGTGAATTACTGGGATGTGGCGCGCATGTTGCTGATTTGCGTCGTAGTGCCGTAGGGAATTATCCAACGAGTAGAATGGTGACACTTGAGCAATTACAAGCATTAGTCGACCAGGCGAAAGAACAAGAACGTTCACCTTCAGACCTTCTTGACCCTCTATTACTACCTATGACTACAGCTTGTGACGGTATACCCGAAGTATTTATTGATGATATGTCTGCAAACTTTCTTCGTCACGGTAACCCAGTACAGGCATCAAACATGCCTAATGAAGGCTTAGTGCAAGTTTTTGTAGGTGATAATGTTGATGACGGTGATTTTATCGGTATTGGACAAGTGGATGATGATGGCTTAGTCGCACCTAAACGTATTGTTGTTTTAGACGAGTTCTT
>Ga0209292_1003623_pt1 | contig 16846 bp, 13 predicted proteins | sample GOMGulsemesocosm_2_FD_184634 | JGI IMG/M metagenome (GOLD analysis project Ga0209292, IMG submission 184634) | Methane-oxidizing microbial communities from mesocosms in the Gulf of Mexico - GOM9C Gulf of Mexico (SPAdes) (version 2) | ecosystem: Environmental > Aquatic > Marine > Cold seeps... | reverse complement strand
TTATCGGCTTCTTGATATTGGCCTTGCTGACTGTGTGATTTTGCTAAGGCTGCTAAATCTTGATGATCATACTGCATACCATAAGCTTCTTCTTCAAGCTTTATTAAACTACCAAACGCTTTTTCTGCCATAGAATATTGTCCACTAACTAGGGCTAAATGACCTAAGCAGCTGAGCCACTTACCACTATGGATATCTTTGTGTAATTGTTTTTGTGCAATTGCAATAAGTTCATCGGCACGTTTAATAGGCAAACTACGTATTTTCTTTAAAAAATCAACACTGGGTGATTTTTTAAAGAGTGGTACTAGTAACTTATTTAATGGCTCTATTATTTCGTTTTCAGCTAATACCTTACAGTAGGCAAACAATACTGCTTCTCGCTGTTTGATCTTACGAGCAAGCTTTTGCCAGTTGTCTTGCAAGGCTTGGTTATCATGTTGGCGTATGCTTTCATTAAAGCTACCGTAATAGGCTTGTCTTTCCCATGCTTGTACTATGCTGTCGCTAATTGTCTTCTCTTTACGCGCAGCAGTTAAGTGTTGTACAGCTTGGCTATAACGTTTCTCTACCAAGCATAAGTCAATTTCAAGGGAGAGTAGTCGAGCATCGTGGCCTATTTGTTTATGATTATCATCAATAAGTAAACGTGCTTTGGCGTAAGTTTCAGGCTTGTCTTGGTTCATTAATAATTTAATGTTAACAATAACACTTTCTAAACCAACGTCTTGAAGCTTTAATGTTTCCTTGTCCAGTAAGGCTAAATAATGATTAGTATTACTATCAAGTGCTAACTTTGCTGAAGCTGAAGCAGCAAGTAAGTAAGCACTTTGTTTACGCTTTGATGGAATAGCACTTTTTGAAAACAACTCTTCTGCTTGGCTATAATCTTCTAACATGTAGGCGGCAAGGCCCTTGTTAAAATTAGCGATGCCACGACGTTGTCCGGCAAAAGCCATTTTGTTCCAAGTACCAAAACTGAAGTTTAAGCCACCACGTAGTATTTTTAAACTCAATATTAGTGCGATAAATAGCAGTGTTAACATGATACCTGCAGACAGTACTGTTAACTCTATGGTGGTATTACCCATAGCAATAAGAATGTAGCCTTTTTCATCAATTAAAAAAGGGCTAATTGCCATTGCACTCAGGAAAATGATTAAGCCGATAATAATGCGGATCATAGTTGGCCTCCGCTTAATGGTTTATTCTCTTCGAGCTTTTTCTTTTCTGGAGCTGGCGTTTGTTCAACATCATTAGCAACCGCTTTATTAGCTATGTTTGTATCAAGGCCCTCTATTTTACTTGCTGGTGGCTGAAAGGCTTGTTTGCTGTTATCAAGTAAACGTTTGATTGCTGCTGCTGAGCGTAAATCACTTGGGTACTCATAATAAATTGTTTGCTGTTTTAGCTGCTCAATCGCTTGATAAAACTTTTGATTTACCGCTAAGTCCATATCGAAAAATTCATTTAACCATTGTTGAATATCAAGCAAGGTTTGTTGATAAATATCTTCTTTTTGTTCGCTAGCAGCCCATTGTACAAGTTGCACTTTTAAGCTTAAATTTTGTTTTAAATGTTGCTGCTGATCAGGTGTCATTAACGGCTCAACCATACCTGTTCTACGGCGTACAGTAATAAAATCATTAAGAAATTTTTGCCAGGTTTTAGCTAAGTTTTCTTGCCAATCGTTTAGATCGTCAGACAGGACAAAATCCTCTTTTGAATCATCAAGTGCCTCTGTTAGGTTAACGCCGGATAATTCGAGTGTGTGTATCTGTTTATTTAGCGCCATTAAGGTTAATACCGCTTCTTGGTTATTTAAGGTCGGCATTAACGCTAAAGTTTCAATATCTTCATTAATTAACGCGCGTACAGGTAAAAACTTAGGCTGGTCTAATTCTTTTAGGCGATTGTCGGCATCACGCAGTAAGCTAATCGCTGCTTTAGTATCTCGCTCTAACCACATAGTTCGAGCCGCTATACGTACAAGGTATTCTGCCTCATGGATTAACCAATCACTGGGTTGGCGTTGACTTACTTGTTGCTCAAGCTGGTTTACTTGCGCAGTTAATAACGTTATTTGAGTATCACTATCAAGATGTGACTGTTTAGCGCTTTGCTGCGATTGACTAGATACTCTGCTTTGCTGTTGTAACTGACGATTAAACTCCGCTGTTATGCTGTTTTTCAGTTGCGCTTGGCTCTGTTGTATTACTCGCTGGTTTTCTTGACTCAATGTTAGCTGCTGGGCTGAATTTTGCTGCTGTTGCCAAACATAATGACCGATAGAAGAGAAAATACTAACCACCGCAAGGGCTATAGCAATAGTCGCTGTTTTGTTCGACTTCTGCTCTGTTTTTGAGGTGCTAGTCTTTGAGGCCACTTGTTTAGCCGTTTTCTCAGATTTTATACTTGTCGGTGCAGATGATTTTTTATCTGCTACAACAGTATTGGTTTTAGTGTTGGAGCCAGTCGATGAGGTGGCGGCCTCTTTCATTTCGGTTTTGTTATTTTCCGAAAGTTTTTTTTCAGAGACATCTTTATCCGTCATAATTCTATGTTCCATCGTTATTTACTTTATAGGGCTTACGAACAAGATATTTTTTGCAAGGTCTCACAGAGTATTTGAGAGCTGGCACTATGAGTGTTCATCACACGAGTTAAGCCTAAGGCTTTAGCATTCTGTTCAATACGTTGACTGACTACTACCCACAGACATTCTGTTTGCCAATAATTGTCTGTGTTATCAGTTGCATTAGCTAGGTATTTTATTAATGCTAATAATATATCGTTACTGGTAACGACAATACAGTTAATTTGTTGCGCTTGCCATTGCTCGGCAATATTTTTCGGTAATGTTCGCCATACACGCAGGTAGCTTTCCAGGTAACTGACCTTAGCACCACGCTGGCTTAAACCGTTGGCAATATGTTCTCGACCACCATTACCACGAAATATCACTACTTTTTTATCATTAACATCAGCTAGTTCAGCTAATTTTAGTAAACCCTCGCTATGTTCTTGCTGCGGTGGCGGAGATAATACCTGAGTTACTCCTATCGCTAATAATGCTTGTTTGGTGGCATTGCCAACAGCAAAAAACAATTGCGATTTATTATGAAGCAAAGGGTAGCTGGCGTGGGCAAATTCAACCGCGGCTACACTGACAAAAATGACTATGTCGGCAGATTTTAACGCTGTACTTATTTCTTGTGTGCTGGCGTAGGGTTGATAATCAAATAAGGCTTGGCAGGTGTTGGTTATATCTTGCTCATTAAGTAATAAGGCAAGTTGTTGAGCTTTCGCTTCAGGGCGAGTGATTAATACCTTAAGTGGTTTAGGCATAAATTGCGCAATATGTGTCGCCCCAAGAGCAGGCTCTTGAGACGTTTTTGCTATCTTTCTAGCTATTTTTTTAGCCTTTTTCGTCATTGTTTACTGAATAAACTTCTTTTAAAATTTTGTCAGCACCCCGGCTAAGTAGCTCTTGTGCTAGTTTATCACCTAATGCTTCACCTTGCTCAACAGGGCCGGTGATTTCACTTTCAATCATTTCACTGCCATCTACTGCGCCAACTAGGCCACGCAAGTGAATTTCTTTGCCATCTTCAGAAATAACGCCGTAGCTAGCAATAGGAACTTGACAGCCACCTTCAAGGGCTTTATTCATCGCACGTTCAGTTAATACGCGGATACGGGTTGTACCACATTCTAATGGTGCTAATAAGGCTTTAATTGTTTCGTCATCAGTACGACATTCTATACCAACAGCGCCTTGACCATTTGCAGGTAACATCTCTTCAGGCTCGATAAATTGGGCGATACGCTCACTCATTTCTAAACGAATTAAGCCTGCAGCAGCTAAAATGATGGCATCGTATTGGCCTTCATCTAACTTTCTTAAACGTGTATTTACATTACCACGTAAGTCACGAATATCTAAATCAGGACGACTCGCTTTTAACTGACATTGGCGACGTAAGCTTGATGTACCAACAATAGCGCCCTGTGGTAATTCACTTAGCGTTTTGAAAGTATTAGATACAAAAGCGTCACGAGGATCTTCACGTGGACAAATAACCTCTAAACCTAACCCTTCAGGAAAGTCTACAGGAACATCTTTCATGGAATGCACAGCAATATCAGCACGGTCTTCAAGCATTGCCACTTCAAGTTCTTTTACAAATAAGCCTTTACCGCCTACTTTAGCCAAAGGTGTATCTAAAATGATATCGCCCTTGGTTGTCATTGGCACTAATACAACGTTAATACCGCTATGAAAATGCTCAAGTTGAGCTTTAACGTATTCTGCTTGCCATAAGGCGAGGGCGCTTTTGCGTGTTGCAATTCTTACTGTGGTGTTAGTCATTAGAGGTATCCAAATATAAAATAATTACTGCGCGTAAAGTGTTAATTCAACTTCCGCTTGCGTGCTTACCGCATTTGATAAAAACTGCCAAAACTCTTCGCCACTACGCTTATCGGTCCACTTTTCATCTATTAGGACAAAATGGTGGCCATTGAATTTTGTTGCTACCCACATTTCATGTAAGGGGGCTTGTTTGTTTATTATCACTTTGCTGGCATTGGTAAAAGTCAATGTTAATAATCCGCCAACGCCTTCGTAATCTATGTCGACACCAGAGTCTTCAATCGCTTCTTCTATAGCGAGAAGAAGTTCATCGGCGATCAAGTTGTATTGGCTATCGTTCATTGCCTATCCTTTAAATATCATTATTTCTCTAAGAGAGTAATATTTGTCTAAGTGAGTATTATTGTTGATAAGCATGTGAGTATAATAGCAATCAGACAAAATAAATATAGATATAGAGCGGTTAAGTTAAGTGAAAAAGCTTGATTTAAACGACTTTCATGGCGAAAAAGCATCATGTGTACCAAAAGACTGCATTACTTACTTCCTAAATTGAAGATTAAAACACACCTACTGACTTTTGTTGCCAGCCTTTTTTTATCTGCCTGTGGCATCAAAGGTGACTTATATCATTCGCCAGAGCAGCCGGTGACTGAAAAAGAAACTGCTGAGGTTGATGTTAGTCAAGAACCAGTTGAAGAGCTAAATAAGAGCCTTGAGTCAGCAAAACAGCCTGTTGTTCAGCAACAAGTTGAACAGGTAGACAAACAACCCATTAAACCTGCACTTGGTCCAACAGCTGAAACAGTAAAAGAGCCCCAATAATGTTAGTTAATTTTTCCAAAATGCATGGTTTAGGTAATGACTTTTTAGTGCTTGATAATGTCACGCAAAACGTTTTTTTATCGCCAGAGCAAATTACTAAATTTGCTCATAGAAACTTTGGTGTAGGTTTTGACCAACTACTTGTTGTTGAACCGCCTTATGACCCCGATTTAGATTTTCACTATCGTATTTATAATGCTGATGGTAGCGAAGTCGGGCAATGTGGTAATGGCGCTCGTTGTTTTGCTAAATTTGTTCGTATGAAAGGTTTATGCAACAAACATAAAATTAAAGTCTCAACCAGTACCGGCAAAATGAGCCTGCATATTGAGCGTGATGGTAATATTTCCGTCACTATGCCAGTGCCGCAATTTGAGCCCAATAAAATACCTTTTACTGCACAAAAAGCGGAAGGCACTTATATTCTGCGTAGTGATAGTGAAACGGTTTTATGTGGGGTAGTGTCAATGGGTAACCCACACTGTGTGGTAACGGTTGATAGTGTACTTGACGCACCCGTAGAAATACTTGGGCAAGAGTTATCAACCCATGAACGATTTCCTAAAGATGCTAATGTTGGTTTTATGGAAATCGTAGCACCTAATTATATCAAATTAAGAGTTTATGAGCGTGGCGCAGCTGAAACTTTAGCCTGTGGTAGCGGTGCTTGTGCTGCTGTTGTTATTGGGCAGATGCAGAAGAAATTAGCCAAGCAGGTAACGGTAGAATTACCTGGTGGCAAGTTACGTATTTTTTGGCAAGGACCGGGTCATCCAGTGAAAATGTCTGGGCCAGCAACTCATGTTTTTGATGGTCAATTTTCGATTTAAGCCGCTACTTTTCAGATATTCCTTAGCGATAGAGCCCTATGAAAGAAGAATTAAGTAAAATGAATGATATACAGCAGAGTATAAATAGTGATGAACTGCCACTAACTGATGAGTTAGTTGTGAGTTACTTACAAGATAACCCTGAATTTTTTAACCGCAATAATAGCTTAATGACTAGTTTACGTTTAGCTGATGAACAACGTGGTACTGTATCGTTAGTTGAACGACAACAGCAGCAGCTTCGCCAAAAAGTACACGGCTTAGAAGATGAAATTACCCAGTTAATGTCAGTTGCTAATCATAACGAACAGCTTTTTGTGCTTTACAGTGATCTCTACTTACGTTTAATCGACTGCCAATCGGCGGAAGAGTTACTTGACTGCTTACATCAAGCGACCACCGAGCTACTGTCTTTATCATCCTTCAAACTATGGCTAGCGCCTTCAGGCGGTGCTAACGTTATTCATCACAGTCTTTCGGAAAATGATTGTGGCGGCGTGATGCAAAACCGTCTAACCAATGACGAGTACTATTTTGGTCGCTTGCAAGCTAGCGAACAGCAATTGATTTTCTCTCATCAGTGTTCCGGCTCTGTGGTGTTGATTAAATTGGTTCATAACGAGCAGGCTATCGGATTTTTAGCTATTGGTAGTGAGGATGCTCACCACTTTGATCCACGTATGGATACCTTGTTATTAAGCCAGTTTAAAAGGCTTGTTGCTAAGTTATTACAACAACACTTAGCACTTTAAAAAGAAGACGAGATGAAATGCAATTTTATAGACGTTTAACCGCAGTTAAAGCCATTAGTTTTGATCTTGATGACACCTTATATAATAATCGCCCCATTATGCAGGCGATTGAAAAAAAGATGCTGGCTTACTTCACTGAAAAATTTGCTAACTTATTACCAGAGATAACGACTGAACAGCGTCTTAAATCAAAGCCAATTTATAACCGACGTTTTTGGGCACCTTATCGCCAACAAGCTATTAAGGCAAACCATGAACTTAGCCATGATGTAGTGATATTACGTTTTGAAAGTTATCGCTTGGGTTTGTTAGCGCATAATGTACCTGCGGATGAGGCTGTGCGACAAGCACAAGCTGCGGTAGACTATTTTATTAGTTTACGTAGTGATTTTATCGTTCCCAAAGCGAGTCATGAACTGTTAGCAAGTTTAAGCAAACATTTCCCTTTAGTTGCTATCAGTAATGGCAATGTAAATACTAAGGCATTAGGTATTGATCACTATTTTCGACATATTTACCATGCCGGCTTTCAAAAGGGCGATGGCTCAACAGAAAGTGAACACTTACTAAAGCAGAAGCCTGCGACAGATATGTTTCACTTGGTTTGCCAGCAACTAAATATTTTGCCTGAAGAGTTATTGCATGTTGGTGATTGTGGTTATGCGGATATTCATGGCGCGTTAAATGCGGGCTGTCAAACTGCTTGGTTGCCACATTACGGGGTTGGAAAGCCGCTAAAACAATTACCTCACCTTGAACTTAGTAGTGTGAGCCAATTGCGTAGCTTATTAAATAATTAGTCACTCGGCTTTACTCTAACTCACCGTATTCTCCAGACTAACTGAGTCTATTTTAGTGTTGCAGGAATACTAATGGTAAAGCCAATACCTTGTTGTTCTTGTTGAATGTAATCAATACTTCCTAACAAGGTTTGGGTAATTTGATTATAAACTATCGACATACCTAATCCTGTACAATGTGTATTACGTTTTGTGGTATAAAATAAATCAAATATTTTTTCTGCTTCGTCCTCAGCCAAACCTAAGCCATTATCGGAGTAATCAATGACAATTTGTGTCTCCACTTTCCTGATATTCAAGCTGATTTTCGCTGAACCGTTATCGGAAAATGCATGAGTTAGTGAATTATCAATAAGCTGGTTTAATACATCAACGATGACATCCTTATAACTATGCATGATCACTTCACTATCAAAGTGAAAAGTCAGTTGAGTGTGGTGCTCTTTTAGTATCGCTTGGTATGAATCACTTAATGACTGTATAAGCTTATTAAGTGAAAACTGCTGTATATCCTCAGATTGACTGATGGTTGAGAGTGATTTGAAGTTTTTAATTAACTGAATAGATTTACTTAAATTGCTATTAAGTAGTTCTCCGCCTAAACGGCATGCCTCTTCACTACGTAGCAACTCGCTACGAGTCACCTTCTGTGATTTTATTTTATCAAATAATTTTTCAATTTCGTTTTCTATTTGGCTAATGGAAGTGACCATTATACCTAAAGGAGTGTTCAGCTCATGAGCAACACCTGTCACTAAACTCACCATTGAGGCCATTTTTTCTGAGGCAATTAATTTTGTTTGTGTGTTCTTTAAACTAATTAATGCTGACTCTAGCTCTTCGTTTGAGGCTGCTAAGGCTTTTGTTCTATCGGTCACTTTGTCTTCTAAGTTTAAATTTAGCTCCTTAAGCTGTTGGCTTTTTTCTGTTACCTTGTGTTTATAACGCTGAAAGCGGTTTTTGATATTATTGGCGAATGTTAGTGATATGAAGAAAAGAATCAGTGAGATAGTTGCACCTATGGCAAGTGCTTGAATTAATTTTTGTTGATTTTTTTTGTGCAATGCTAATTTTTTGGTTAGTACCACATTTTCAATATCATCTAAATAAGTGCCAGAGCCAATAGCCCATTGCCAATCTTTGAAGCCTTTAATAAAGGATGTTTTATTGGCAGGTAAGCCGGTGCTAGGTTTAATCGTGCCAATATAAGAAAGGTAATCTTCGCCACGTTTTGCTGCCGCGATAATTTCTTGGGTTATCAACACGCCATTATTATCAATAAGATCTAGGCGGTTTTTACCTATATATGCTTTTTCAATGTGATTGAGGTATATCCCTGCTTCATTAACCACAAATATATAACCATCTTTGCCATATTTTACTCGGCTGATACGCTCTAGTATTTCTTTTTTTAGTTCCTCTTCATAGTCTAATACATAGTCACCAGTACCAATAAACCAATTAAAAGGGGCAAAGTGTTTACTGTAACCAATTTTTTCATACTCAGTTTTGGTATCTGATGGCTTTTTCCACCACCAGCGTAAAAAGCCTTCATCTTTAGTGGTAGCTATATTGCTAAGGTCACGTATCACATAGCGGCCTTTTACATCTTGAAAGTCCCATAAATTAGTATTTTGTAAATGGGGTAAGATAGGATGCATGACAGATAAACCATCGTTTTGGTAAACAAAGAAGTAACCACGACCTTTATTAAAACGGATATCTCTTAGGGCATCACTAATTAGTAACTTTATTTCACTTTCATCTTTGTCTTGGTTATTTCTATAAATTGAACTAGCAATGGCGTGAGCTTCGCGAACTCTTTCTTGTAAGCTCGTCTTAATTTTTTTAATAGACTGAGCTTTTTCGCTTTCGATGAGGTTATGGACTTTTAACACCTCACTTTTAATAAGCATGGTTTCTTCGAGGATAGAGTCGGTTCTAATCCTTTCTACTTCTGCATTAAAGTGATTGTTATTGTTTTTAAGAATAAGGGTAATAGCAATAAGCGATAGAACTAAGATAAAAAGGGGGGCTAGCTTCACCGCTCGAAGAATTTTAATTTCATCTCTATCAAGCATGGATATCTACTCTGATAAGCACTAAGAACTGCTTTTTAATTGGTGAAATTTGTCTCATTATTTTGAAAGTCAACCGTGGTTGATTTGGTTTAATCCCTTTGATTAATAGACTTATTTATCCTTTTTTGATGGTATTCACTCCATGAATAATTAACATGAGTGTAGCGAATTTATTGAACAGTAGCGAGATATATTGATAGTCTTTTTTTAATAACCAAATATTGCTAAAAAAGTAACGATTGAGCTCGATAGGACAATTTGATAAGCGTGTTGCAGTAACTTAATATCTACTGTAAAAATACACAGCAAACTGCAACACCTTATATTAAATAGTGGTATACTTTTGCCCCTATATAGTACCGTTATCTACTCCGCCACCGAAAGAAAGGTTTTTACTCCTATGGACGTTTCAGAATTACTCGACTCTTTAAATGACAAACAACGTGATGTTGTTGCTGCTCCTAAACAAAATATGCTTGTTTTAGCTGGCGCGGGTAGTGGTAAGACACGAGTTTTAGTACAGCGTATTGCTTGGTTGATGCAAGTAGAGAAAGTCTCTTCTCATAGTATTTTAGCGGTAACTTTTACCAATAAAGCCGCTGCTGAAATGCGCGCTCGAGTGGAGCAAGTGGCTCACGGCAATACTCACGGTATGTGGATAGGCACCTTTCATGGCTTAGCTCATCGTTTATTACGTATGCACTTCCAAGAAGCCAACCTACCACAAAGTTTCCAAGTAATTGATAGTGATGATCAACTTCGTCTTGTAAAGCGTGTAGTACGTTCATTAGAATTAGATGAAAAAAAATGGCCACCGAAGAAGTTTGTTTGGTACATCAATGGCAAAAAAGATGAAGGTTTACGTCCGCAGCATATTGATGCGCAGTTTGACCCAACAGAAGCGCTATTTGTTAAAGTTTATAAAGCCTATCAGGAAACCTGTGATCGTTCTGGTTTAGTCGACTTTGCCGAATTATTACTGCGCGCTCACGAGTTATGGTTGAAAAACCCAGCATTACTTGAACATTACCAACAACGCTTTGGTCATATCTTAGTGGATGAATTCCAAGATACTAACGCCATTCAATATGCTTGGTTAACCATGTTAGGCAAAGCCCGCAGTAAGGTGATGATTGTTGGCGATGATGACCAATCTATATACGGTTGGCGTGGTGCAAAAATTGAAAATATAGAACGATTTTTGAAAGAGTATGATGATGCACAGACCATTCGTTTGGAACAAAATTACCGATCGACTGCAAACATACTGAATGCATCTAACCAATTGATTGGTAATAACACAAATCGTATGGGTAAAGAGTTGTGGACTGATGGCGAGGCTGGCGAGAAAATATCAATCTACACAGCTTTTAATGAAATAGATGAAGCACGCTTTATTGCTGGTCGCATTAAACAGTGGCGTGATGAAGGTGGCAAACTTGACGAGATAGCTATTTTATATCGTTCCAATGCCCAATCTCGTTTGCTTGAGGAAGCCTTATTACAAGGACAATTACCTTACCGTATATATGGAGGTCAGCGCTTCTTCGATCGACAAGAAGTTAAAGATGCTTTGGCTTATATGCGTTTGATTAATAATCGAGATGATGATGCGGCTTTTGAACGTATTATTAATACACCAACACGTGGCATAGGTAACCAAACTTTATCATTGGTGAGAGATGCTGCACGAGGCTCACATGTAACCATGTGGCAAGCGTGTCAACAAATGATTCAAGCAGAGCAATTAAAGGGGCGTGGAGCTAAAACAATTACTGCATTTATGCAACTTATTGAGCAGCTAGAGGATGACACCACTAATTTAGATTTAGACCAACAGGCTAACTTTATTATTAGTCATAGTGGTTTAAAAGCGATGTACCAAGCTGAGAAAGGTGAACGTGCCGCTCAGCGAATAGAAAACTTAAATGAGCTAGTCACCGCGTGTCAAACACATGTACCTGATGCTGACTTACAGGAAGAGCAAACTCCGTTAACGTCGTTTTTAACGCATGCCTCATTAGAGTCAGGTGAATCACAAGCTGATGAGTTTGAAGCTGCAGTGCAGTTGATGACAATGCACTCGGCAAAAGGCCTAGAGTTTCCTTTGGTCTTTATTGCAGGTCTTGAAGAAGGCATGTTCCCATCGCAGCAATCGGTAGAAGAAATAGGGCGCTTAGAAGAAGAACGTCGTTTATGTTATGTCGGCATGACAAGAGCGATGCGTAAGCTATACTTATGCCATGCTGAAAGTCGACGTTTATATGGGCAAGAAAAATTCCATAAAGCTAGTCGCTTTTTACGTGAGCTACCTGAAGAGTGCATAGAAGAAATTCGCATGCAGTCGCAAGTAACTCGACCGAGTAAAGTAGGTAAGTTCTCTAATACCTTTACACTTGAAACCTTTGAAAATACAGGGTTTAAGTTGGGGCAGCAGGTTAAACATGCTAAGTTTGGTGAAGGTGTGGTACTTAACTATGAAGGCAGTGGTGCTCAGTCACGAATTCAGGTAAATTTTGCTGATGTAGGTAGTAAGTGGCTAGTCGTTGAGTATGCTAACTTACAAGCAGTTTAACTTTAGGTGAGTGTACTGAAGCGCAGTAAAATTTATAGCCGGTAAAGTTGCCAATATAAAATTTAAAAGGTGTTGTGATGTCTCAAAGATTATTAGTGGTAGAAGACAGTAAACCTATAGCGACTGTTATCAAGCAGATTGCTCGTTCATTGAAGTTTGAGGTGGTCATCGCTACGAGTTTGGCTGATGTGGAAAATATTTTATCAACAGATACTGACTTTTTTGCCGCAACCATTGATTATGCGTTACCTGATGCTCTTGATGGTGAGGCGATCGCCTGTGTGTTATCTCATGGTATTCCTGGCGTTGTTATGACCGGTAAAATGGATGATGAAACTCGTCAAAAAATACTATCACAGCCAGTTATTGATTATATCCCGAAAGAAAATAGCCAAGCATTTTTATATTTAAAACGCGTGTTAAACTGGCAGCTTACGAACAATCAAAATACTATTTTAGTCGTTGATGACTCCTCAGCGGCACGAAACCATATCGTTGAATTATTAAAGCGTCGTAACTTTACTGTTATCACTGCTAATGACGGTGTACAAGCGTTAGAAAAATTGACCCAGCATAAAAACATTAAAATGGTCATTACTGATTTAGAAATGCCTGTTATGGATGGTATTGAGTTAACTAATGAGATTCGACGCATTTATACTCGTGAACAATTAGCAGTAATAGGTATTTCAGGTGCTAGTAATGGTATTCACTCTGCCCGGTTTATAAAGAATGGTGCTGATGATTTTTTACGTAAGCCATTTTGCCCTGAGGAATTCTATTGTCGTATTACGCAAAATATTGAAAGTTTAAATAATATTGCTAAGATTCAACATGCAGCGAATACTGATTACCTCACTGATTTAGCCAATAGACGTGCCTTCTTCAGAAACGCAGAATCACGAATTGCAGAATATATCAGTAAAAAAGTACCTTACTGTTTAGCGATGATTGATATTGATTTCTTTAAGAAGGTTAATGATAACTATGGTCATGATGCCGGTGATCAAGTGTTAAAAGTTATTGCGCTGTATATGCGAAAACACTTTGGTGCAGGACTTACAGCACGACTCGGGGGAGAAGAGTTTGCGGTATTACTACACGGAGTTGATACAGATAATTTGTACAATAGGTTAGATGATTTTAGGCGAGAAATTGCCGTCTCCACTATCCCGGTAGGTGATGTGTCAATAGCTACCTCATTGAGCTTAGGTGTGGTATTTGATAGCCGAGAATCACTTTCTAAACAAATGAATGAAGCGGACACTGCACTGTATTCAGCAAAAGAAAATGGTCGTAATCAAGTGGTTATTTCAGGCGCAGAATCGGAAGACTGATCGAGGCTTAACCTGATGTCAGTTTAGTTATTGAAAACATATGAATAACGGTTGCGCGAGTATGAAAATACTCGCGCTTTTTTATGCCTGTGCGCTAAGCGCGTTTTTTAAAAGAATCAAAACTATAAAGAGCGAGTGCAACCCAGATGAAAATAAAGGTTAGCAACTCAGCATCTTTCATGGTTTCTTGGTAATAAAAAGTCGCTAATAAAAACATAATACTTGGGCCTAGGTATTGGAAAAAACCAAGCGTTGATAATGTTAAGCGTTTTGCTGCCGCAGTAAAGAATAACAAAGGCGCTGTTGTGACTAAGCCTGCCATGATCAAGGTGAAATTTAGGCTACTAGCATTTATCGCCATATTACTGGTACTGCTATCAACAAAAAATATCCAGTATATTAGTGCAATAGGTAACATCAATAGTGACTCTACAAATAGTCCTATGAAAGAGTTAACAGGTAGTTTCTTCCTTATTAGACCATAAATGGCAAAAGTACTTGCTAGCGCTAAAGATATGAGTGGCAGGGTGCCCAATGCAATTAATTGCACTACTACCCCAGTAAGTGCTAAACCGACTGCAATTAACTGGTTTCGACGTAAACGCTCATGAAAAAATATCATACCCAAGACAACATTAAAGATTGGATTAATGTAGTAACCTAAACTGGCGTCGAGCAAATGGTTGTTGTTAATAGCCCAGATAAACAAAAACCAATTAACAGCTAGAAAACTGGCAGACAGGGTGAGTTGTAGTAATAATTTAGGTTGTTTGAAAACTGTGATTAGCTGCGACCACTTTTTCATCGCAACAATCATCACCAACAAAAATACCGTTGACCAAATAACCCGATGCATCAATATCTCACCCGCAGCAATATCAGTCAGCAGCTTGAAGTAGATGGGGGCAAAACCCCAGAGTAAGTAAGCGCTTAAAGCACTAAAGGCTCCATTACGGCTGCTATTATTTTCAAGCTGATTATCTGATATTGAACTCATGGGTTATGACGTGACACTAATATTAGAATGGGCGCGAATAATAACATGTCAGTTACCTCTTACTGGCATTAAAGGTAAAGTATATTAAATTCACTCTGTAAATCTTTGGGTACTTATTTTGTATGTGAACCTAATCTACCTCTATGAATACCTGCTCTGGAGCTCTGTAAATAAACATGATATTTCTATCCTATTTACTTTAGTCTCTGTTATCGATTATTTTTAAGAGATACAACAAAGAGGCTTATCAAAAAAAATGATTTCTGTGTTAGCTATTCACTGCTGGGCTGAGTTAAAATAACGTTATTATTCCCAATACAAATTATCGATTGTTCCTTGAGTACCTCGCTAACAACAGCAAAAACTAGCTCTGATCCTAATGCATTACTGCTGGAAACGTTAAAACATCACTTTGGTTATGAAAGCTTCCGTGTGGGGCAGGCCGAGATTATTAATACCTTATTACAAGGTAGGGATTCACTAGTCTTAATGCCTACAGGTGGCGGTAAGTCATTATGTTATCAATTACCTGCGGTGTTATTACCTGGGGTTACTGTTGTAGTTTCACCTCTTATTGCCTTGATGAAAGATCAGGTTGATGGTTTAACAAGGCAGGGAATATCTGCAGCATTTATCAATTCTAGCTTAGAGCAAACAGAAATAAACGATATCTTTGCTCGCTTGGCACAAGGTAAAATTAAGCTACTTTATGTGGCACCAGAGCGACTTACTAATTATTACTTTTTACGAAACTTGAGTGACTTACCATTAAGCTTGTTTGCTATTGATGAAGCGCATTGTATCTCTCAGTGGGGTCATGACTTTAGACCTGCTTATACAAAACTACAGTGTCTAAAGCAAAACTTTCCTTCAGTGCCAGTCATGGCATTAACGGCAACAGCTGATGTTACTACCCGTAAAGATATTTTAAATCAGTTAACCCTGAATAACCCTTATATCCACCTTGATAGTTTTGATCGCCCTAATATCCGTTTCACCTTGGCACCTAAATATAACGGTGAAAAACAATTGTTGGGGTATATCAAAAAGAAAGGTGAAGATAGCGGTATTATTTATTGTAATAGTCGTTGGCAAGTTGAAAAACTCTCTAAGTACTTAGGGGCAAGTGGCATTAATTGTGCGGCTTATCATGCCGGTTTAGAAACTGAAATACGCTCTATGGTGCAAGAAGGCTTCACCAAAGATAATATTCAAATAGTTGTCGCGACTGTTGCTTTTGGTTTAGGTATCAATAAACCTAATGTACGCTATGTTATTCATTATGAACCACCACGCACACTTGAATCATATTACCAGGAAATTGGTCGAGCAGGTCGAGATGGTCTAGAAGCAGAAGCACTATTTTTAGTTGACGATAAAGATGTAGCTCGTATCAAGAAGCGCATTAGTGAAGGTGATAATCCACAGCGAGTAAATGTTGAAATGCAGCGTTTTGCCGCCATGGATGCTTTTATTGATGCACAAACTTGTCGTCGTCAAGTTGTACTTAATTACTTTGCTGAATATACCGAAAAAGGTTGCGGCAACTGTGATATTTGCCTTGACCCACCGAGTCAGTTTGATGGCACCATAGAAGCACAAAAAGTATTGTCATGTGTCTTTAGAATCAAGCAGCAAGGTGATATTAATCATGTCATTGATGTACTGCGTGGTGAGGCAAGTGCAAAGGTCAAACAACTTGAGCATCACGAAGTTTCAACGTTTGGGTTAGGTAAAGGGAAAACCGCAGGTTATTGGTTTACCATTATTGGTCAGCTTATTCATTTAGGTTACTTACAGCAAGACATAGAGCAAGAATCTACTTTATGTTTAACTGAAGCTTCACGTAGTGCTTTGAAAGGTGAAGAGCCATTAATGCTGGCAAGTCCACGGTTGCAAAAAGCGAGTTACTGGCAACAAAAAACACCACAAAAGAGTTATGACCGTGTGTTATTTGCTAAATTACGTGAGCTACGTAAAGCAATCGCTGATGGGGAAGATATTGCACCTTTTATTGTTTTTAATGATGCGACTTTGTCAGAGCTTGCTCGTATTCAGCCAAAAACCTCGAGTGAAATGCTTAGTGTCAGTGGTATAGGTGATGTGAAACTATCTCGTTATGGCAAACCATTTTTAACTTTGATTAAAGAGCATAACCAAGGCTAATATTATGTTTTTTTAGATTACTTTCATAAATAGAACGAGTTAGCTGTCTGTTTTTTTTACACCTTTATTACAATAGAGAAGTTAAACATTAACAACTGATTTTATTGT
>Ga0209292_1003621_pt1 | contig 16848 bp, 7 predicted proteins | sample GOMGulsemesocosm_2_FD_184634 | JGI IMG/M metagenome (GOLD analysis project Ga0209292, IMG submission 184634) | Methane-oxidizing microbial communities from mesocosms in the Gulf of Mexico - GOM9C Gulf of Mexico (SPAdes) (version 2) | ecosystem: Environmental > Aquatic > Marine > Cold seeps... | reverse complement strand
ATGATGCCCATACGTTCCCGAAGGACGAGTTTTAAAGGATTATACCCGTTACCATTCAAGATGCACGTTTCAGAGCACTTTGAATAGTAGCGGGTATATACATTTATCAAGCTATTTATAGCTAATATTAGAGTATATACTCTATGGCGCTAACGCCCCCTTTACGAGTTAGAAAGCTATATCGAAAACACCCGCTCCAAACGACTTAAAAACCTATAAAACGAAGGTCAGTTTCACTCAACCATAACATACCTAGAAGATGCCATTCTCAATTTTAAAAGAGGAACTTTAGTATCACTATTACACTTTGATAAATTCTGAATTTCTGTCCATCAAATTAGTTCTATAACCTAGCTCAGTCTACAATGTAGTTATAACGAAAATGCTATGATATATTATTCTCTTCCATCTTCCTTTAACCATTTATTAAATGGTTATAATACCAAAGTCATGAATTACAATTTGTAAAAATCAATATATTTTCTATTTTAGAAAATGTTACTTCGAAACCAATAGAGATTCCAATTTAAATTCTCTGTAACGTTCGGGCTCTATTACTACACCATTAATAACAAGTGATAATTCATCTTGCTGTTCAATGTTAAAGAGTAAAGCCAACTCTGTGGCCCTTTTATTAACAGCCCCATCAGAGCAAACAGTACAAGATTCTGCAATGTACCAATTATAACGGTAGTCACTTTTTAATTTATCTTGTAAGGGGGTAGTATTCTTTTTATCCGAAACAAAAATGATGGCATTAGCCAGACCTTGGTGTCCATTTTGGTCTAATTTTAATTTTTGGTAACGCTTCCAATCTAATTTAATTGATTGAGTTTCAGTTTTATTTATTACTTTGAAACGGTTTAAGGTACTTAACCTCACCTTTTGTCCTCCAAAATAATATGAAGGAACAGATTGAGGATTATAATTTTCGACTATTTCATTATTTAATGCCTTAAGCTTGTTATTTCCTTTTTCAGCCTTCGTACACTTTATTTTTTCACGGTTTATAACTGAAAGAATAACCTCGTCACCACTCGGTTTTTCACAGTCAAAAATAGCCTCTACTTGACGTTTACTTGAGCTCCCTAAAATAGGAGCCCAAAACATATAAACATTGTAGTTTTTATATTTATCTAGCCTTTTAAGCGCTCTAATACAATAGCCACAATTAGGGTCTTTAAATACCAAAACATTAGCGGCATTTGGCTTCCAAGGTTCAATTAAAAATTCACTATATTTCTCTTGTGTTGGAATTATAAAATTTTCAGCTTTTACATTACCCATAGCTAAAAATGAGCATAATATAATTAAAAATCTCATAATTCGTTTTTAGCCAACTTAACAAGAACTGCTTTTTTGTACTCATCACTGCTCGCTTTTAGTTTTTTCGCAATAGCCTTTCTAGCTTCTGGATCGGTTATTGAATCTTCATAAGCGGCAATCAAATTATCAATTTCAGCTTGTCCCTCTTCAAGCGCTTCATTTTCGTCAAAGTCAGTGTCTTGAGTTAATTGTGAAGCTTTAATAATAGTTTTATTTCTCAGATCATAATCAGGTAATACTGTCTGAGTTTCTTTTACAGGCACATCTGAAAGTATTAATTCGGATGTAGAGCTATCTGTAGTTTTATTCTCTATCACTGTGTAGTTGTTAATTGTCACGTAATAATATAAAAAATAAAAGGTGAGTAAGAGCAATAAAATTGCACCTACTACTTTTGTTGATTTAAATGAAAGTTGCATTATTTACCCTTAATTCGCTAAAGTTACAGTGGTAAAGCTAGCACTATAAGTGGTATAACCTCGGTTACCCACTTGGTCATAATAACTATTATAGTTCGCACTTGCGTATATTAATGTACTGCCCGGTAACGGGTTGTCAGGTGTAAACGTTAATACATTATCAATGAGTGAATAAGTACCACTAATATCACCGGCAGAGGTATAAATACGTACCAGGCCATCAACATTGCTTGCATCTATGGTTTCATTAAAAGTAATGACTATATCACTGGTAACAGGCACATCAGTAGTGCCTGAAGCTGGTAAGAAAGATGAAACTCTTGGCGCTGTGGTATCTACAGAGTCATTTGTTGTGAAAGTTAATACATCTACGCCATTAGCGCTAATAACATTACCCGCAACATCTAATACGTTGTTTAGACTTAAGGTATATTGTGTATTGCTCTCTAAATAATCAGTCGGTGTAAAGGTCAAGGTTAAGCGGTCAGTGCTTAAGGCAAGCGTACCGGCAATATCATTAACACCATCAGATAAGACAACCGTAGTGCTAGTAACGCTGTGTGCTGCTACAGCTTCATCAAAGGTTAATTTAATCGGCGCATTAATAGCCACACTATCAGTATTGGCACTTAAGCTATTCGTATTAACGTTAGGACCTGTATTATCGACTTGGTCACCCGCTGTAAAGACAAAGGTGTTGTAACTGCCATTACGGTTGCCCGCGATATCGAGTAAAAACACACCATAACTAACGTAAACACGGTAAGAATGCCCAGCTGTTAAACCGTCTGTCGATGTAAACTGAATACGTCTACCATCATTCGTTAAGGCGATATCCCCTGAAACATTACGTCCTTCCGTTTGGTTATATAAACGGAAGCTGTTTGCATTTATCGATGTAGGGTCAATGCGCTCACTAAAGTCTGCTGTGACAAGTGCATTTAATGCCACATCAACCGCACTATTACGAGGACTATAACTGCTTAATGTTCCTTGTTGAATATCGATTCTAGCTGCAGTAGTAAAGGTTAACGCTTGCTGAGCTGTTTGACTATTTCCTGATAAGTCTTTAACACCTGTAACCGTTAACGAGAGTTCAGTACTTGCTGGTAACAAGGTTACTGGCGTTAATGTTAATAACGTTTTGGTCGAATCTAACGAGTAAGATATAGCTTGATTTATACCTGCCGCACTAATATTTACATCATTAAGTGATAATACATCTACTGCTTCACTAAATTGAATGCGGATACGACTGTTAGTCGCAACGTTAATTAAACCATCATTAACAGAGGTATTAACAACGCTAGGAGCGAGATTATCTGTTTCTAAATTAGTATCAAAATAGTATGCATCTGCGGAGTTAACATTACCACTGATATCAGCCACATTACCTAAGTAAGCATAATAGCGACGACCAACTAAAAAGCTGTCTGTTGGCACCCAATGAATGGTTTTACCGTCACTTGCTAGAGAGACACTACCTGGAACCAGTGCCCAGCTATTAGAAGTATCATATACGTAGACGTTACTCGTAGTAATACTAATTGAGTCAATGGCTTCATTCATGTACCAAGTAATTGAACTATCAACCCCAACGACACTGTTAGAGCCTGGCGTATAGCTTTTATAGTTAGGTGCAACTACATCAGGAGTCTCTCCAGTAGTAAATTGCTCACTGTGACTAACCACCTCATTACCCGCGACATCAATAACAGCTGAAATTGTTTCTGTGTATTCGGTATTGGCAAGTAACGGTGAATAACGAGAATATATAATCTCTTCATTATTAGCACTAAAGCTCACATTCATGTTTTGTGTTTGCGTAAATGACAAGGGGTTAATTGGCTCATCAAACAATACATGATAACGAGGGTTTAATGGTACATCCACCATGCCTGTGCTCGGCGTCATAGCAAGAACGACAGGTTGTTGTAAGTCTTCAACGCCATCCACAGCAGTGGTAAAACTAAAGTTACGAGAGTAATACTGTCTGTCACCATCGGTGTCATAAATATTGCCAGACAAACTTACATAATAATAAGTCTCAGCGGTTAGTAACACACTAGGCTCAATGGTGACGGTACGATTATCTGTCGCTAAAGTCACTGTTGTTGAAATTACGTTACCGCTATTATCACGTAAAACAATCAAACTATCGTTGATGTAGTCTGCATCCATCTCTTGGTTAAACAATACATGTAACTTAGGATTTAATACGACACCTGTACTACCATTACTCGGCACATAAGTACTTGGGGTTGGTCTAACACCAACCGTTGTTAACGGTGTAGCGACAGTGAAGTGCCCTTGATAACTATTAAGTAAATTACCCGAAGTATCTTGTGCACCAGTATCTAGATAAACATGCACTAATGCGCCATCAGCAAAAGCATTGTCAGGCGTAAACTCAATGGCTTGACCAGAAGCCGACAGGTTAAGTGTTCCTTGAACAATCACGCCATTTTCAGCGACATGGAAAGCTTCAGGTAACGTACTTTCGTTCATGGTTTCTGACGTGTACATCACAATCGTACTCGTATTGGGTACGCTGGTTGCTCCACTTGTTGGGTATAAGCGCACGACACTTGGGCGACTATTATCTATATCGACAATCGCAGTAGTGAACAAGCTAACAAAGTTATTTAATGCATTACCGCTTAAATCTTTAACATCATCAGTGGCAATAACTGAAACAGACTGACCTGCAGGCCAAGTTCCGCGAAGTGTTACTGTTTTACCGTCTGTTGAACGATATACCGATGGAGAAATAATACTGCCATTACTATAAAGTTTGAAGTTAGTATTATTTAAGCTGGCTGCATTTAATGACTCTGTAAACTCTAGCACTATTGGTGTATTCACACCGATATCCATAGCGCCGTCTTCAGGGCTTATCATGGTTACAGTAGGTGATTGAGTATCAAATACCGCCTCAGTGGTAAAGCTAGCACTATAAGTGGTATAACCTCGGTTACCCACTTGGTCATAATAACTATTATAGTTCGCACTTGCGTATATTAATGTACTGCCCGGTAACGGGTTGTCAGGTGTAAACGTTAATACATTATCAATGAGTGAATAAGTACCACTAATATCACCGGCAGAGGTATAAATACGTACCAGGCCATCAACATTGCTTGCATCTATGGTTTCATTAAAAGTAATGACTATATCACTGGTAACAGGCACATCAGTAGTGCCTGAAGCTGGTAAGAAAGATGAAACTCTTGGCGCTGTGGTATCTACAGAGTCATTTGTTGTGAAAGTTAATACATCTACGCCATTAGCGCTAATAACATTACCCGCAACATCTAATACGTTGTTTAGACTTAAGGTATATTGTGTATTGCTCTCTAAATAATCAGTCGGTGTAAAGGTCAAGGTTAAGCGGTCAGTGCTTAAGGCAAGCGTACCGGCAATATCATTAACACCATCAGATAAGACAACCGTAGTGCTAGTAACGCTGTGTGCTGCTACAGCTTCATCAAAGGTTAATTTAATCGGCGCATTAATAGCCACACTATCAGTATTGGCACTTAAGCTATTCGTATTAACGTTAGGACCTGTATTATCGACTTGGTCACCCGCTGTAAAGACAAAGGTGTTGTAACTGCCATTACGGTTGCCCGCGATATCGAGTAAAAACACACCATAACTAACGTAAACACGGTAAGAATGCCCAGCTGTTAAACCGTCTGTCGATGTAAACTGAATACGTCTACCATCATTCGTTAAGGCGATATCCCCTGAAACATTACGTCCTTCCGTTTGGTTATATAAACGGAAGCTGTTTGCATTTATCGATGTAGGGTCAATGCGCTCACTAAAGTCTGCTGTGACAAGTGCATTTAATGCCACATCAACCGCACTATTACGAGGACTATAACTGCTTAATGTTCCTTGTTGCGTATCTATAAGTGCGCCAGTGGTAAATGAAATAGTCTGCGGTTGAGCTAACAAATTACCACTTAAATCTGCAGTACCATCAATAACTAAGCTATAAACAGAATTAGCTTCTAGGTTGATTTTTGGTGTTAAGGAAAATTGTTTCAGATCATTGTTAACCACTCGATTAACAAGTACTTCAACGCCTTCTTTAAATAACTTAGTATCTTTAATCGTATAGCTGTTAACGGCTTCGTTAAAGCGCACGTTAAGTTTAGCGTTGAGTGGAACACTAACCTGTTGGTTTTCTATACTTGTAGAGCTTATTATCGGAGCAACACCATCTGCTTCAAATGCAGTAGTGAAGTAATAATACTTATTATTTAGGGTGTTGCCGAATAGGTCTTTTATTGTAGACCTTAAGTAAATACGGTGTTGGCGACCGACTAAAAATGCACGGTTTGGTGTAAAAGTAATTGTTTGACTATCATCTTTGACATCAATTAATCCATCAATTAATTCACCTGTTGAATTGTCTTTTACATAAAAAGATTCGGCGGTAATTGTTTCAGGATTAATACGCTCACTCATCACTACCGTTAATGCTGCGTTGACAGGGATGTTAGTTGAATTTGACGCAGGATTAATAGAGCTAACTGTCGGCTTAACCGTGTCAACAGTATTGCCTGTTTCAAAAGTAAAAGTATATTGTTCTGCTATTTCATTACCAGCCAAGTCTTTAATATCATTAACCTGTACCGTATAAGAGGTGTAATCTTTCAATAAGGCAGAAGGAGTAAAAAGTAACTGTTGATCACCACCCATTAAGCGTGTAGTGCCTGCAACTGGTACAACGCCTGTTTCTAATATTGAAATAGTAGTTACTTTAATTGACTTTTTAGAAATGACTTCTGAGAAATTAATAATAATCGAAGAATTTTCAGGCACTTCAGTTTCGTCAAGAGTAGGTTCAGTAGATGAAACAACCGGTTTCGTTACATCAGGGTTAGCTGGGTCAGTGCCATTCTCAACTTCAAGCCCATCTTGCAAGCCGTCACCATCGGTATCTGAAGCATTAGGGTTAATCCCTCTAGCAACTTCTTCCCCGTCAGAAAGGTCGTCATCATCAGAATCATATTTAGAAGGATCGGTTAGCCAAACATTAACTTCTTCTTCATCACCTAACCCATCACCATCTTCATCGTTTTGTACGTTCAGCGTTACTAATTGTGATTTAGTGGTTGTTCCCGCTAAATCGACAGCATCGGCTCTTATGGCAATATTATCAATATTTTGTGGAACGCTATAAGGTATTGAGTAAGGAAAGGTACTGTCTTGACCAATCTTTAAGCCATTTACATAAAACTCAACCTTCGCGATGGCAATGTCGTCTTTCGCATCTGCAGCAATTGCTAACCTTGCCCCTTCAACCGTAGCACCATCTTTAGCTGGTTGAGTTAATGTAATTGTTGGCGCAATACCATTTTTATCACTTAATTCCCGGTACTGAGCAATAAACAACTTTGTATTACCTGTTGCTTTATAGTCACTGCTAACAACAAAAGACTCTTCGGTGATAAAAGCATGTGTTGCATCAATTGCAATTCCTGTACCTGCGTAATCTCCTAATGGTGATAAATTTATGGTGTCTTGAAAAAATGGATTGTCAGGATTTTTAGTATTTACATAGGCAACCACATTTGGAAATAGCTGTTCAGCAAAGAAAGTAAAGCCATTAGTTACTGCTACATCGCGAGGGACAAAAGTAGCGTCACCGCCTTTAAGTTCTAATTGATTAGATTCACTGATTTTGTATACACGGTACCCTGTAGAATAAGCTGCGACATACACATAGCCATTATCAATAACAACATCTTTTACTTGTCCAATATTAACTGCCGTTAGCCACAGAGGATTTGCTTTATCTTCAATATCGAAAAGTGCTAACGAACTACCTCCTACAGCAACTAAATATGAGCCTTCAACGGCAATGCCTTTAACATCGGTCAGTTGTTCGCTGTACCCTACAGAAAATGGCTTAGATAGGCTACTCACATTAATAACCTCTATACCCGAATTACCATTAGCAATAAATACAAAATCACCTTGTGTTGATATATCTTGCGCAGTGCCATTGGTTTGAATCGAGGAAAGTAATGTTGGAGCTGTTGGATTAGTGACATCAATAATTGCTAGACCGGAATCGCCGTCAGCAAGATATAAAGTGTCCCCCACAATTTTTACATCGATTGCTACACCGGTAGTATCTAATGAGCCAATAATTTCAGGTAACTCTTTATTACTCACATCTACAATTTGAAGCCCTTTATCACCAGCTGCTACGTATGCTAAATCACCTTGAATATCTACGTTATTTGCATAACCAGGAATGGATACCGTTGATAGTCCTACTGGATCAAATTCAGTGACTGCAATGGGTACATTGAAGCTTTTATCGCCATTTGTCACTGTAATAGAGGTATTTCCTGACTGACCCGCGAATATTTGTCCATCGGTAAGACCAAAACTTGCTGTGGTAATGTCAGCGGTACTATATCGAGTACCCGAAGCTTGATCGGTTAAATCAACAGGAGAGCCGTCGAGCATATAGCCAGTAACAGTTAATTGAGTACTCGTTTCTCCATCAATGCTGTTATAGGTTAACGCTACATTGGCAGGTGAAACAACAATGAAGTCTAAATAATCAGATAAGTTACCACTTGAAGCATCATTGGGGTTTGAACCACCAATAATTTCTAAGCCGTCAGCGATACCATCACCATCTGAATCGGCTAATAGTGGATTGGTAATAATGCCATTAGTGCCTAAGGTTAACTCTTCTAAATCACTAATACCGTCACCATCTGTGTCAGCATTGAATATATTTGTACCTGCCTGGTATTCTTCAATTGCAGATAAACCATCGTTATCTTGATCTTCTAAAGCGTCGATAGGGTCATTAGGGTTTAAACCTAAACTACGCTCTACTTCATCAGGAATACCATCACCATCGAGGTCGCCACCTAAAGAAATTTCAACTCTACGACTAGCCAATACGCCGTCTTTACGTGCACTAATTAATGCAATGCCGTTAGCTTTGGCGGTTACTAAACCATTTTCGTCAACGGTGGCAATAATACTGTTAGTACTACTGTAGTTAACACCTGTAGCGGCAGTAGTAACATTTTTAACCTGATTGTCAGTATAAAAGCCAGTAACGGTTAATTGAAATGTCTCATCAACCTTAGTGAGTAATAATGTGTCAGGTGTAGAGAAGGTGATAGAACTCGGGATAGGTTCAACTTCTTCAAAGGTGATATCGCCGGTTTTAGTTTGCCCGTTACGAATAACATTGAAATACTCACCTTGGCCAGAAATGGTTTGGCCATCATCCAATAAACACGTGGCCCTTGCCCTAATCTGTCCCATGTTAGATGGAACATTAGGCAACGCCCAACCGCCGTCAGCGCTAACTTGGATGGTGCGGTTAAGTATGTTAATTACACACTTGTCGTCTAGCTCTATTGCTTGAATTTTATTAGATAATAAAATTATTCCAAAACCGCAGATTATTAGAAGTTTAGCCTTTAATTTACCTATATTCATAACTTTCCTTATTTTTTTCGTTTAGCTACCGATTTAACCCTTGGCTACTAATTTTTACATTCTGTGTTAATCACTATAAGTAATCGACGTTTGACTTTTTTTAACTGATCTAACTTAACCTAGCTAATTAGATGCATAAATAATGAACTTTTATTTATATTCATAAGCGTTCGTTTACTCATAGCTATCACCACTTCTTAGGCTTTCACAGGAAACACCTAAAAATTTTGATAATGAATTTGCATCTAATTGTATTTCGTATCGTTCACTATGATTCATTATTATTACCCTTCGCCTATCAAAGGTGCAAAAACTCAACTCGAAGCTAGTATACGACTTTTCTGATGAATAAATTTCTTTGCTTATCAGATATAGTTTTTCAATTTCTGAAATGTTAATCGCTAATTTATTATCAAGTCTTCTTCCTGGATAATAAACACCTAGGTTTTTATCAAATTTATGAATTTTTCGAATTCGATAAAAAATATAACGAACAATGGCACTGAAACTTAAACAGAATATTGTGACGAAGGTGATGAAATTCTTCGATTCAGGGTTTTCATCATTCAAAGCGATACTTATCATAAAAATAAACGCTCCCCAAGCTAACAATTGAAAAAAAAACTCAAATAAGTAACTTTTTAGTGATGGGGTTACTGTGGCAATGTTGTTTTCCACACTTAACTTTGAATCTTTATAACTAGTTCCACTTAAAGATACAGGATGTATTTTATCGCCAACTTGAAACATAAGCTCTATCGTTCTCTTACAATATCATTTAGTTTTTGATGAAAAATTGCTGAATAAATAGTTGTGTGCAGGGCTTTATTTTTAGGACTCTGCTTTAGTTTATAGTCTGTGTTATTAATAGCAAAAAGGATGAGTTCTGAACTATTTTCATACTTTCCTTTACCAATAATATATGTTTCACTTTCTGCATGTAGATACCCTAATACTAAATATGAATCTATTTTAGTCAGCTTTTGAATATAAGCAGAGGGAAGGTAAGTGCTCTTTTTAAAATTTTTATTTTGATCAAGTACACTAAACATTTTTCTAGGATTAAAATCTAACCAATTTTCACTAATTGCTTTAGTTAACCCTGCTTTTTGAGCCTCAACAGAGCTTTGTTGCGCATTTAACCGCCAAATAGCTGTAAAAAAATCAGATATTTTAACTAATTCTTTTACTGTTACTTTTGATTTTGTATTTTCTTCCGTATCATTGAGAGAAATTACATAAGGCTTTTTCAACCAATCAATTTTAAATGATATATCAAGAGGGTGTTGCTGCTTAGTCGCTTTGGTGTCTGGAAGTACGGCTAATTTATATGGAAATTTAGTTATTGATGAACCAACAGACTGACTAGAAAGCTTGATAGCATCGGCATAAATACCACTGTTTTCATCTCCGTTGATCATAAGATTACTAATAAAACATTTGCTACCATTTTCACAATATACTGAGTCATACCAACTCATTAACTTTTTATCTTTCGCAATATACCAATCAACTACATATATATCATACCCCCCCCAAAAGAGATGTTTTGTGGCATCTACTTTATGAAGCTTTTTAAAGCCAGAAAATTTATCTGGAATAGCTTTAATCTCTCTATTCATCCAGTTTAAGGATCCATCCCTCCCATAGGATATCTTTTTAATTTCACTTGTATTATTTTCTTTTCCTAGAGTGTAATAATACTCTAGGGCATTTATGCTACTACTATTATTAACGGTAGTCTGGAGTTCAGTAACTTGAAAATCATTGTTAACAAAAACACTCCCGATAACTGTCTCATTTCCCAAGCTGTCACTTGATATAGTGAAATATTCTTTTTTTTCTCCTGCAGTTACAAAATACGAATTAAAAAGAAATATTATAAATAAATTACTAAGCTTAATTTTAACCACAATCACCTCCACTTCCACCTTCACCTAATGTGACAGTAATATCATTCTGATATTGATATTTATATATACCCGCAACTTCTACTTTATATTGTATTTCACTTTTGAACTCAGATTTTCCATATTGGTAGCTGTAACAGTCGGCCTTTGTACAACCTTCGCCTTCAAATTTCTTCCCTACAGCATTCGCACTGAAATGAAAAGCGCTTGCAGCTTCAGCCTCTCCAACAACTAATTTATCGCAATCTTCATAATCAAAAATATTACAGTACTCAACTTTACCTGCTACTTTAAAAAAGACACCTATAGCTGCTGTACCAGCAACAGTTAATGATAACTGAGAACAATTATCCGTATCACATTCTGACTTTTCAGTCTCGCCAGCAGCAGAAATGCCCAAATTCCCTTTTGCACCTGGACCAAATTCAACGGCTCCACCAAGCTTAAGTGGACCATAATTTTTAGGTTCAAGTTCATAAATCAACCCTAAACCAGGAACTATAAATAGTGCATCTAGACTACCAGCTCCTTTGATTTGAGTTTTTGTATATGGCTTAGGTTCAGCACCTTTGGAACAATCTTTACAACATTTTTCACCATCCTCGGTTGATAAAGAAAATGAACCTTTCAAATCTAATTTAACATAAGGAACTTTTGCTTGAATTACATGCAATGCTGCAAATAAATTATGATCGCCACTGACCTCTATGCTTTTTGTGGTTTTTTCTGATGATGCATCACAATGATTTCCACAACTACCATCTTTACAAGTGTAACATTCCTTAGTTGGTGTTCCATCACCGCATTTAAATGGCGCGGCGGGATCATTTTTTGCTTCATCAACTATTTTTTCACCACCTGAACAAGTACTACATTTTTTATCATCTTCGGAAATATCATCATCATCAGGTACATCAAATTTTTGAGATTTACCTTCACAGCCAGGTTTGCGACAATCATTTTCGACATCCTTACTTACTGGAATATCATTTGGATCAGCTTTACTCCCTTTACACAAAACCGTTTGACAATCTTCAGGCGTTTGCTTCTCTCTTTCCTTGCTATCTTGACCAGGATCATTTTTACACGAACTACCTTCACATTTTTGACATTCAGGACAATTATGCGCTGTACCTGAACCGCCTGGTTGAGCGCCACAATGCCAGCCAGCCTTAATAACACCTACACCTGGATTTGACGATACAACCGAGCCATCTTCACTTACTGAACCTAAGCCAATCGCTACAAACTCTTCTAGGTCATGGTCAAAAGAATACATTTCAACCTGAGCACCAGGAAGGTGCCCGTCAACATTTGGTAAAGTTAATTTTGCAGCAGGTGAAAAGGTAGCTCCAACAGGTTGTATGGTGACAATAAACTGCGGTTGCATACCATTAGGTGGTGCCATTGGAATTTTTGATGCATTTACTGAGGTGACGGATATGGTTCCTTCGCGTGAGCCATCAGGAAAAGTCACGGAATCTTTGGCGATTTCAAGCTTAAAGCCAGGGAAGTTATCTAATGTTAAAACAACATCCTCCTTACCGGCATAAACACCATTTTCAGTGTCTAATTTCACCATATAAACAGGAGCAGACATTGGGTTTTCAACACCCGCTACGGTAACTAAGTGATAACTTAATGCAGGATATTCACCCGCAAGAGTTGCAGTTGAACCGTCAACAATGATATGAACAGGGCCGACAGGGGCTTGTTCAATTTTAAAGCGGCCTTCATTATTCGTTAAAGCTGTTCGGTCAGTATTTTCTATACGTACTGTAACACCAGGGATGGGTTCATCCTGGTTATTTAGTACCACACCATTGATGCTGGTATTACCTGGGTCAGCAGCTACAAATGCAGTAGCTGAAAAACCAGCCATTAATTCTGTTCCATCAGGGCCGTCAAGTAGAATTGCTTCAACTCGTTGTGCGTCAATACCTGTTAACGTACCTAGGGTTAATTGAGCTGTTGCTCGTCCATCAGTATCGGTAATTGTTTCATAACTCGCTTCTTCATTTTGAAAGAGTCCTTCACCTGCGATAATGTCAAAGCGTACTCGTGCACCTTGAACCACGTTTGCTCCGCTGTCGCTAACCGCGACTATAAAAGGAGCCGGTAAGGGTTGACCAACAATACCGCGTTGATTATTGCCTGAGTTGGTACTGATTTTGTCACCAGTAACGCTGGTAGCAGAAGCAGTAAAAATAACCTCGTTTTCATAACCTACTACTTTTGCTTTCACTTTATGATTGGCTATACCTGAGCGAAACCCTAGTTGAAACTTGGTACTGGCTTTACCGTCAGCGTCGGTACTAACAATAATTGCTCTGCTAGGTTCACTCGATTCTGCACCGACATTACCGGCGCCCTGAGTAACCCTAAAGACAACAGTTTCGTCTGCGATACCTATATTGTTTGCGTCAACTAACTGTACGGTTAAATTACTTGCTAAAATAGAGCCTATTTCGCCTGATTGATCTTGTCCTGAGACTAAGTTTAATTTACTGCCCGTGATAACTTTATAAATGACTTTTTGCGAAATGGACGATTGGTTACCTACATTATCAACACCTGTAATTTCAAGCGTATTAATTCCTTCAGTAAGTGGAATATTGTGCGCTGCATAACCACGGTTTGAAACTTCCGCGTTTACACCATTCACTTGTATTCGAGCTTGCTCATTTTCAACGGTACCACGCACAATATCGTTTACTAAGCCCGTAACGGTTATGTGGTCATCGTAAACCACTTGCTCTGCTTTATGAGATTCTATGGTTAAATAAGGAGGTGTTAAATCTAAAGATATGGCAATTGAGTCGGTAATCTGTTGACCGTCAGTAGTTGTGGCTCTTGCTGAAATGGTATTAAACCCTTCAGTTAACTCTACAGCCGCAGTAAACTGGCCATTTTGATGGCTAACAGGGACCCCATTTACAGTTAATTGTGCATTTGCATTATTGATAAGACCAGAAATTTGTACCGGTGAGGCACCTACGGTTAGCAACGTTTCAGGGGTAACAATATCGACTGACAATATATTCGGTTGAACGATAGCTTCACTATAAACGCCACCGTTAATACTAAATACGGTCTTTCCACCACCAATAACCTTCATTTGCGAAGTTGTAACACTTGCCCCAACCGCTAATTCAGCTCCTTCGGGGATCAAAGTAAAATATTTATAACCTGCTAATATGCCATCACTACCATTTAACGTTAATGTATCGGGAGTAAACACCGTGACAACTAAACGTATAGGTCCAACAAGAGGTTCCCCACTCGTGTTTACAATAGTGGCATCTAGTGTTGCATCAGGAGAGCGTCGACTTCTGACGGGATTACTAAAACTAACATTAACGTTTTCATTGGCAACCCAGCCGTCGATTGGTTCCGCAGCTTGGGTAGATTGAAAAAACGCTGTACTCATGAGTAGTAAAAAAATGTATCTAAAGTATGTGCTTCTGGTGGTATTCAAGCTTCCTCTCCTAAAAGACCATAAGCATTTATTACTTATGGTTACATCCCTATAAATCAAGCTTACTGGAAGCTATCAATTAAATTGTTTGACTATTTTTGTTAACTATTTATTTATGAATTGATTGACTGTTTTAGTTCTTTATCTTTTTATTAATTGTTTTCTTGTTAATGCATACATAGCGAGTAGAAAGATTAAAAGTGTACTTGGCTCGGGAACACTTACTGAAGATGTTAGCTGCACATTGTCTAGTGAAAACATGGTATCAAACCCATCATTTTCGTCGTTAAGTTCAAATGAAAAAGCAACTGAACGCCCTATTAAGCTAGACACATCTAATAAAAAATTTTGTTGTTGAGAAGTTACCAATAAATCAGAGAAAAGCACATCGAATGAGAAGTCAAATGCATCATAAACTGAAAGACTTAGTGCATCATTTAATGAAGAAATACCAGACTCGCTTGCATCTACATCTTTCGAAGACTGCCACAAGTCAAATGATATCCATGAATTTTGAGCATCAATTAATATTGGGGAATTAAAGTTGAAGAATCCATCATCACCTTGAACAAGTACTGCTGAATACAGTCCTGTACCGGTACCTGTAGATAAGTTTGCAATACCATTATTTGAAACAACTTGACCAGTAAAGCTGGCATCACTCCAGTTGTCCAACCCATTAGTAAAATCACCATTTGCAATTACCCCTGCATATGACACATGGCTAAAAACAATGAAGTTTATTGTGGCGACTACGGTTACTAATTTTTTGAGTATTACATTTTTCATCAATCAAATTCCCTTTACTAACTGCTTTATTATTAACAAACTGCGTTTTGTGAGGTGTAATTTAATGGAACAATAACAACTAACTACATCAAGTTTCTCAAAAGTATACATTGATGTCTGTATATTTTGCAACCAATATGTAATAAAATAATACAAAGTGTTATAAACGTGTTAATACATTTTACTTAATAAAACGGTTTAATGTTCTCGTTTTGAAACAAGCTTATTCAAACAAAAAAGGAATTACGTTGAAGCACAAATTACCACAACATAAATTATTATATTCATTACTAATTTATGTTGGTTTTATCAATATTCATTATTTGAATGCAAGTGAAAATGCCTATCCTAAGCTACAAAGCCTTCACCAATCAATGAGTAGTAGCTCTGCTTCTTCAAAAAAACCACCAAGCGTAATTTTTGTTGAATCAGCCATCGAGAAAGGCATTGTATTTGAGCATAATGAACGTGATTATGAACTATCAGGCCTTAAAGATACTTTAGGCAATGGCGTTTGTATTATCGATATTGATAACGATGGCTTTGAAGATATTTTTGCTGTTGGCGGAAGAGGCGTTACACGACGATACGGAAAAAAACATTGGTGGAACAAGGATACGGCTTCTAAATTATTCCATAACATTAATGGCCATTACTTTTCAGACGCTACTCAAATAATTAATTCTGCTGATGTGATTTCTGGCTATGGCTGTGCAACAGGAGATCTAAATAACGATGGCTATACTGATATTGTAGTTGGAGGAAGGGGTATAATCACCTTACTTATCAACCAGCAAGGGAAAATTTTCAATAAAAAAAATATTAGACTAGATAAGAATGCTTGGCCCATGTCTATTACTTTATGGGACACGAGTGACGATGGCTATCTTGATATTTTGGTCGCTAATTTTGCCAAATTTTCTAATGACCTAAAAGTAGGCTCCTCAGATTATGGCTATCAATCTCATTCACAGTTCAATTCAGAAAGTTTCTCTGGCCAACAAAATTTATTATTAACCAATACGACTCCGCTGGAAAGGAATAATGCGGTGAACTTTACATTGAGTCATTTGGAAGGCTACGATAAAAGCTTTAGTATAGCCCCGTTAGCATTGTTAGATAGCAATACATCGACTATCCACTCTGGTGTATTAGTAGCAAATGCAAAAGGTTCAACGTCAATCATTCAGCTTAGTCATATTAATGATAAATCTATCAACACTGCTCTGTTTCCTTGGCTTAGTAATATAAAAACTCCCTTAGTTCAGGCGAGTAATATTCAGCTACTGAACGAATCAGCTATCTTATTAACTCAACATAAAACGGGCGGTTTTTTACTTTATAACATTAATAGCCCAGACGTTGATGACTTGTCTTGGCAATTAGGGCTAAATTCAGATCTGGATAATATTTCTCCCTCCTGGGCCACACT
>Ga0209292_1003615_pt1 | contig 16852 bp, 18 predicted proteins | sample GOMGulsemesocosm_2_FD_184634 | JGI IMG/M metagenome (GOLD analysis project Ga0209292, IMG submission 184634) | Methane-oxidizing microbial communities from mesocosms in the Gulf of Mexico - GOM9C Gulf of Mexico (SPAdes) (version 2) | ecosystem: Environmental > Aquatic > Marine > Cold seeps... | reverse complement strand
CACTATGCCAAGGTAAACCAGCGACTTCAGATAAACGCGGTGACAGCCCAAAAATAAACTCACGATCGGCGTCGTCAGCAGGGCGAATAATTAAATCGTTGCTCATGTTATTCCTTTAATAGTTACAACTAAAACCGAGTTCGGCTTAGTTAGGGTAAATATAAACCTCATTGTTATTGAAAAGACCCTCTCTAAACGGTGCTGTATAGAGAGGGTCTTTTCAATAAAATATTTTACTTACCAACTGGCCCAAGCAATGCGCCACCATAAGCCAAATAAACTGACATAACCCGTAGTGAAGTTAACTAGTTCACCTTGGTCAATCACCATCACTAAAGGTGTAACCTGCACACCTAATGACTGAGCAATGCTATTGTCATTGTCGTTGATAACGTTAAATTGATAATCTTCTTCACTCATATAGGCCTGTAATTTTTCATTATTACCTGATTGCATGGCAATACTATAAGTCGGGTAATACTGTGAAATAGTATCAACCGAAGGACTTACTACTGAACAGACAGGGCACCAAGTGCCCCAAAAATACATTAAAACAGGTTGCTCAAAACTTAGCGCCTTTAAATCAACGGTCTCGTTATTTATTGTCATGCCTTGTAAAGCAGGCAGTGCTTTTCGATCAATATCTTTAGTTCGCCATGTATCCACGGCAAAGCTCATGATAAGAAAAATCACACCAAAAATAGCAATTTGTTTTAACCAAGATTTCATTTATCTCACTTCTGTTACAACGATTTGGGTTACTACTTTAAACAAATGAAAGAAGGAAGAATATTACAATTTGTAAAGAATAAAGTATTTTGGCTCAGGCAAAATATAAAAAGTAAATTTTAATGTCATGGTTACTATATTCAGTGCTTAATCGGCTTATTGATAGTCATATGGAAATAATGATTATACTTTGAGCGTATTAATTTCTTTTGATGGTTCTTTTATACTATCAATTATATCAGTAAGGCAGTTATACAAAGGTTAATAATGAATACAGGACTCACGCAAGCGAAAGCAACTATCGGTTATTGGCCCTTCGTTATTTTAATGGCGATGATCTTTTCTCTGTCACCTTTTGCTATTGATATGTATTTACCGGCATTACCTAGCATGGCGGTTTTTTTTGACAGCTCAATCGATAGTATTGAAGCCTCTGTCGCGATTTACCTTATCTTTTTTGCCTTGGGGCAGCTAGTGTTAGGCGCGTTGGCCGATTCAATAAATAAAGCCAAGTTACTCAGCATTGGTTTAACTGTATTCGTCATCGCTAGTGCCATGATAGCGTTTACTACGTCTATTGAAGAACTCTATTTTTGGCGAGCAGTACAAGCCTTTGCTAGTGGTAGCTCTGTGGTCGTTTTTGCCTTAATTCATCATTTCTATGGCAGTAAAAATAGTAACCAAATTATCAGTTATGTCATGGCATGTGTCGTTATAGCACCTATGATTGCGCCAATGATCGGTAGTGAAGTATTGTTAATGGCTAATTGGCAGAGCATATTTTTAGTGCTGGCAGGTTTCGCCATTACCACTTTGTTTGCTCTGGTTGTCTTAATCCCACCTAAAAAAGTCAAAGTTCAGTTGCAACCCCTGAACGTAAAGACGTTACGTTCAGGTTATAAAAATGTATTTTCTAATCGCACTACCATGGCTTACATCTTAGCGGGCGGCAGTGCCTTCGCCGGACTATTCGCCTTTATCTCGGGATCACCGTTTGTTTATATGGAGTATTTTGGCGCCACGCCAGAGCAATTTAGTTGGTTAGTTGCTCTTAATGCAGTTGCTATGATTTGTATGAACTTGCTTAATGCGCGACTATTAAAAAATGTTGATGCCACTAAAAAACTTATTATTGCAGGATTTTTACTGGCTTTGGTTGGTGTTTATTTAGCTTTGATTGCTTTTTTGAACTTGTCACTGGTGTATGTGGTGCTGGGCGTTATTTTATATGTTGGTTTATTAGGTTTGACGGCTGCAAATGCCATTTCAGCTGCTTTAGCGAGTATACAGGGTAATACTGGAGTGCTTTCTGGGGTAAATGGTGTGTTGCAATTTGGTTTAGGGGCGTTAGCCAGTGCCGTGGTAAGTATTAGCGTGAGTATTGATGCCACTACCATGAATTACACTATGGCAGCATGCTCTTTAAGTACGTTATTTTTTGTCTCTGTTTTGTATTTCAATTCTCGCACCACAGCGATAGGGGAACTATCATGAATCGTTATCATACATAACAACTGTAAAGTTCAACTCATCATAAACTTAGAGCTAGATAAATCAAAAGAGGAAAAATTATGGAACAAATCACCCGAGTGAATCACTTAGGCATTCGAGTTTTTAGCTTGGCGACATCAAGAGCTTTTTATGAAAAACTCGGTTTCAAATTCTTGGTCGGCCCGGTAGGTCCTGAGCCTGTAGCTATTATGGAGCATGCCAGCGGAGTAAACATTAACTTTATTTTAAATGCGGCTGCAGCAACAGACAGTAATGTGTTGATGGATGTACCGGTTAAAGCTGCAGGGTATACCCATGTGGCTTTGGAAGTAAATGATATGGACGCTGTCGTTACTCAGCTTAATGACTTGAACATTGACATTAGCGAAGGTCCAGTCGTTTTCCCTACGGGTTCATCAATTTTTATTCGCGATCCTGATCGTAACGTTATAGAGTTCCATCAACCGAAAAGCTAACTTATTGATTACGACATTAGTGATATAAGGTAATTTGGAGTATTTATGAAAATAGAAGTGATAGAAAATCCAGAAAAAACGTTGATTGAGTTTCTTGATAAACAAATTGCGGATTTCAATTGGGCGAATTGGGAAGTCAGCAAACGTTTGCCATTGGCTGTACAAGTTAAAAATGATCAAGGAGAGGTTGTTGCTGGTGCAGCAGCTCGCACTTTTGGTGATTGGTTATTGATAGATACTTTATGGGTTTCAGAGGAGCTACGTGGGAAAGATGTTGGCAGCAAGATTCTAACAGAGCTGGAAATGGCCGGTAAAAAACGCGGTTGTGTAAAGTGCTTGTTGGACACGTTAAATTTCCAAGCAATGCCATTTTACCAAAAATATGGTTATGAAATACAGTGGACTCAAGAGAGCTATCCTAAAACTGGTTGTAAATATTTTATGGTTAAAGTGTTGTAAAAAAGCGACTTAGGAAGTTAGTGTTACTACCTTTGCACAACTTTACTGTTTGTTACATTCCCTGTTGATGGTAATCAGCGTAAGGTAGTGTGATAAGCAAACTTGAGTTGAACTTATGATATTGCCAATAAACAAAAAAACTACCCTAATATCTTTTGTTACTATTTTTATGTTGTCTGCTTGTGGTGGCTCTGATTCAACATCAGAACCAATACAAGAAATTGTACCAGATCCAGTCATTACGCCCGTTCCTGATCCGGCTCCTGACCCAGCGCCTACACCTGACCCCGAAAAGCTTTTGCCTGAGAATAATTTGACCAAAAATAGTGCAGGAGACATTTCCTACTTAACGCTAAGTAATAGGCACCCTGATTGTGCTGAATATATCGGTAATTATGCGGCGAATATCGTTGATGTTCAGAACAATGTCTTACTCGTAAGTCAGTTATCGGTTACCGCCAACGATACACATTGTACCTTCACTAGTAATAATATTCCCAACCATGATGTAGGCGGAAATACCACAACAGGAAAAGATTTTTCTACGCAGGTACAAACCAATACTAAGAATTATGTATTAACAATACCACGTCATCCTGAGCAACAAGCCTTAGCGGCTTATGTGAATAAAATAGGCGGCATGTTAACACTTAACGGTATTCTACTTAATGGTGTCGATTTAGATATGGACTCAGCTTTTTGTTATCACCCTGATATCAATGCGCCATTAAATGTAGGTCTTGGTACAAGGTCTCAGTGTGGATTAAATGCAGACTGGTATGCTGTGCCAGCAATTAACGGCGATACAGTAACCTTAGATGAATTTTCAGGTCATGCTTTTGACGGCCGATATCATTATCACGGTGACAATGAGGGCTTATCTTATATAGCAGATGACGCACTTTTGGCTCCGAGTACTGCTCAAGTTGATCCAAGTGGCTCTCCTGTGGTTGGTTTTGCGCCAGATGGCTATCCAATTTACGGTCATTATTTCTATGATGAGGAAATTGGAGATTTAAGAAAAGCGAGATCGAGTTGGAAAACCTACTCGGAAGAACGTGTTACTCCACAAGGTTCAAGCATTGATGCACCGTCGATTACCACCCATATTCGAGGCTTATTTGTTGAAGATTGGTTTTACCAAGAGGGTCTTGGTGATCTGGATGAATGTAATGGAATGACAGATGCCTATGGAAATTATGGATATTACTATACCGAGTCGTACCCCTTTGGCCCTTTATGTGTGAAAGGGCAGCCCGATGCCTCGTTTACGCTTGATTCATCAGCATTTGTTGGAGAGTAAACTCTTCCCTGAATACCTACAGCATGAATTACTATGTGTTTAGTGCATATTACTCATGAAACTAAGTCATTGGATCGGGATACCCTACTCAGCTACTATATCTTCAATGACTTAGTACAAGCATTTAATATAAATGCTTAAAGATTTAACACTAGGCTCCTAACATGAGCTGTTATAAGGAAATTAATATGAAATCGACTTCCAAAACTACTAATCACAACATGTGCAGTAACTTGAAAAAATCATTGATTGCATTATCAATTGTTACCGTACTTTCTGCTTGTACATCAAGCAACAATGAAACAGATAGCTCAACCACAGCTGATAACAGCATCATTACAGTAACTGAAGCTAATTTTGCTCATTCTGAAACAGCACGAAATTTTAGAAATTGGACCATGCTTGGTGCTAATAAAGATATCGCTCACATGAAGCAATTACCTGCAAGAGGTAAAGCTGCACCAACCGTACAGATGAATGATGATACCTTGTACTCGATTGTTATTGCTGAGACAGTTGATGGAAAAATTAATTTTTCTATTCCAAAAAGTGATGTTTACATGGCTGTTCAGGTGGTAAATGAAGGCGGCCATGGCGAGCATTATGTGGTTGCGGCTGGCGATTACAGCGTGGGTATTGAAAGTGATTTTGCGATGTTAATTTACCGCACAGGTACTGAAAAAGGTTTAGATGCAGCACGTCATGCTCAAACATTTATTAAAACAGATACCTTAAAATTTGGTACGTATAAAATTCAAAATTATGACTTTGATCAAGTTGAGGCATGGGTATCACGTTTAACAAAAGAAACCAGTGGCGCTGCGTTTGAATATACTTTCCCACGTACTTCAAAAGACATTACTGACCGCCACCAATGGAACTTGGAAAATGCAAATGGTTGGGGTGGCTCTTCGCCAGAAGTGGATGTAGCAAACAAATATACCAACTCGGTAATGCTTGATAGTGATAAGTGTTTATCAACCACCTTTGAAAATCCAGAGTCAAAGTATTTCACTTCAGTGACGGCTTATAGCCAAGATCGTTATTTAATCGAAGGGGTGAAAAATGTTAACTCACATACTTGGTCTGAAAATAAAAACGGTGCAGTAACGGTATCATTCAACTGCGGTCAAACAGCCGTTAACAATATTGATACTCAAGGTAATGATTTTACTTTTACCATGCGTTATTACGGAGTTAGCCAAAAAGTGATTGATGGTAAAATCAACCCAGAAAGAACGGTTAAAGAAGGTTAGCGCTTATTTCAAAGTTAGCTGTACTACATAATGTCTAAAGCCTGCTTACTTAGTGTACGCAGGCTTTTTTTATTGAAGAAAAAATATTTTTCTTGCATAGGTGCGACACTTGTCGCAGTATGTGCTGGTAATTCAATTATCAAGACAAAATATGCAACCGACCGCCCCTGAACTCGAAATATTAAAACAGTTATGGCATTCGCAGCCCAAAACAGCACGCGAGCTTCATAATGAAGTCGAAGATATACTCGGCTGGAGTTACTCATCTACTCGTAAAACCCTAGAACGAATGGGTGATAAAGGTTTGGTTGTGATGGAATTTTCCGGCAATAAAAAAATCTACTTTGCCCAAGTTGATAAGGTAAAAACCTTAGCGGCCTTTGCTCAAGATTTTGCCAAGCGTGTTTTTGAAATAGATGGACCCTTACCCGTTGCCATGTTTACTGATAGCCGCTTAATCGATGATGACGAAATTGCTGATCTTGAGAAATTACTGAATGATTTAGAGCAAGGCTCACCAAAAAGTCAACAAGGTGAATAGTCATGTTTGATCAACTACTCTCCGGCAGTATTTTATTTCAACTGGCCATTTTTATTCTTTGGAGTGGGATTTTATCGGGTGTCGCGTTAATTATCGGTAAAGTTTCTCCAAAATTTATTCAATGGTCACGATTTTGGCAAGCTTGTTTAATGATAGCGTTACTGCCGTTATTGCCAACTTTTCTCAGCCAAACAAATAGCATTATTCCTGAGCAGTTAAAAAGAGCTTTTGGCGACTCACAGCAAAGTTTATTGTCTCACTCAAATTTAGTTGTCAGCCAAATAGAGAGCAACGGTGAGCTGCAAGTATTTGTCTCTTTAGTCATCCTAGTATTAGTTGTTGGTGCTTGCTTTTCATTATTACGATTTTCTCTTGGTTTATTAAAAGTTAAAAAATTCATTCAACACGCGAGCCTTGTTACAGACTTAACAGCTTTTAGCCCTGCGCAGCAAAAAACTATAACGACTAAAAAAATAAAAGTATTGCTGACAAATCAACGGGTATCTCCTTTTGTTTTTGGTTTTTTCCGGATTAGTTTATTGTTACCCAAATCAGTTTTCACTATGCCTGTAGCACAGAAAAGTTTATTAATTGACCATGAATTAATGCATATAAAAAGGCAGGATCCTAAGGCAGTTATTCTATTCCGTTTTTGTTCATCTTTGTTTTGGTTTAATCCCTTTATTTGCGTTATGGAAAAGCGATTTTTACAAAGTATGGAATTGAATTGTGATAGCGCGGTGATCTCAGTCGCACCTAAAAATAAAATCAACTATGCTCGTGCGCTGATATCCAGCTTAAAGCTGAATAAAAGTACTTTTGATAGTGCTTTTACCAGCTACTTTTCCGGACCGGGCTTTAATAAACAAGACTTTGAAAATAGAATTAAATCGGCTATGTCGAGTCAGTCAAATATGAAGCTAGGTTGGTGTGCTCGCTTGACTCTAGTATTGATGTCTTTTTCTATTGGCTTTTTTGCCATGGCAGTTAAACCATTTTTTTTACTACATAACTTTGACCAGCTAAATTATGACGGTATTTTACCTGTGAGTAGTGGGCTAATTTCTTCTGGTTATGATGATATTAGTGATTTTCGAGGTAGCAGGCCGCATCAAGCCATTGATTTCGCTGCACCCATTGGTACTAAGGTAGTGGCCAGTTTTTCGGGGTGGGTGATTATTGCGGATGATGTTACCTTGCATCAAAATTATGGCAAAGTGATATTGATTGAGCATCAAGGGGAAAGCCAAAGTTTATATGCTCACTTAAATAGCTTTTCGGTTGAGTCTGGTCAATATATTTCAGCGGGCGAGACTATTGGCACCGTCGGTGCAACGGGGCGAGTGACAGGGCCACATTTACACTTTGAGTTGCTGAAGAATGGTAAACATGACAACCCCAATAAGTACTTAGATTTAGCTAGTTTAGCGAGTTCGGCAAAGCAAGTAGGTAAATTATGATGAAAAATCGCTTAGCTGGTGTTGGCTATTTTTTGGCTGGGTTGTTAATAGCAAATGTCTTTATAACAAGTCAGGTTTTAGCTGGCGCTTTATATACTGATTTTCCTGAAACAATTAAACCGACTGAAAAGTATGTTTTTTATTCCCATGGTTTAATTATTGAGGGCGATAATTTGATGCCGGTAGACAATCGTTGGGGAGTTTATGATTTTATTGCGGTAAGAAAAGCATTAGCTGATCCGCACTATAACCTTATTTCCTATCACCGACCGGATAAAACAGTGCCAGACGAGTTTGCTGAAAAGCTGGCCACTGATGTAAGAAAACTATTAAAGGCGGGAGTTAAAGCAGAGAATATTACCTTGTTAGGCTTTTCTCGTGGTGGTGAAATTACCTTACTTGCCTCTGATAAACTTAGGTTAGATAAAATAAATACTATTTTATTGGCTGTTTGTGGCGGTTTTGTTAAAGAACATAAAGAATACCAAGGCTATGGCAATGTTTACTCTATTTATGAAACGTCAGATTTTGCTGGCTCTTGTCAGTTCTTAACAGATAGAAATAGCAACATACATTCATTTCAAGAAGCAACTATCAGCACAGGCAAAGAGCATGGAGCTTTTTATCAACCATTGCCACAGTGGCTTCAACAAGTAAAAACCTGGGTAAAAGAAGTAAAATCCAAGCCGAACTAATGCTGAAAGTAATGATTCTCTAAAATTAGAACACTTCAGCAAACATAAACATCACCATTAATTGCCCTCGAAGAAGGGGCCAGAGAGTATTATGCTTAAAATATTAAAAGTAGCCATAGTAGTAAGTTGTTTTTACTCATTAGCGCAACCGATAAATGCCTATGCGGGGGCCATATTTGAGCGCTTGCCAATACAAATAAACGCCGATGAAAAATATGTATTTTATTCTCATGGCCTTATTGTTGAAGGCACAAACCCAACACCAACAAATCCGCGCTGGGGTATATATGATTTTCCTAAGGTAAAAGCGGCGTTAGCAAGTGAGCGTTACAATTTGATAGCTTATCACCGCGAAAAAAAGACTAAACCTAGGGAATTTGCTCGTAAGCTAGCAGCTGACGTTAACTTACTTATTAAGCGTGGGGTAAAGCCGGAAAACATTAGTCTAGTTGGCTTTTCTCGAGGCGGTGAAATTACTATATTGGCGTCGAGTTATATCAAATCAACGGCTATTAATATCGTCTTGTTGGCAACATGTTCACATTTTATGAAAGGTCACCCTGAGTTTACTGTGGTTGGTAACTTTCATTCAATTTACGAAACCACAGATGGTAATGGCTCTTGTCAGTTTCTAATTGAGCAAAGTGATAAGGTAAAAACCATGCAAGAAATAGCGATTAGTACTGGCGAAGAACATGGTGCCTTTTATAGACCCTTGGCTGAATGGGTTGTTCCGGTTAAAGCTTGGTTAGAAGGCTAAATTATTTTGTTACATATAAGGGGCTATTGTTGTTTTACTTTAGCCTCTACTATTGACGACTAGTATTATTTATCCAAATAAAAATAAGTGTTTATGAACAATTTATGAAGAACTCATCAATATTACAATCCGTCAGCATAACAGCAGTTATGCTGATAGCCAGCTTAGTTATAAGCTCTACCAGTCAGGCACAAACAGTTAATACTCAGGGGGCAGAGTGGGGCGAATATTTTAAGAAATATAACGCGAAGGGCACCATAGTTGTGCTTGATAAGCGTACCAAAGACAATAAAAGCTATGTCTTTAATCAAAAACGAGCAGCGCAGCGTTACTCTCCAGCTTCTACTTATAAAATACCTCATAGCCTTTTTGCCCTCGATGCTGGTTTAGTTAACAATGAGTTTCAAGTATTCCCTTGGGATGGTGTAGAAAGAGGTTATTCTCCGCATAACCAAGATCAAAACTTACGCTCCGCTATGCGTAATTCAGCTATCTGGGTATATGATATTTTTGCAGAGCAACTTGGCGATGAAAAAGCGACTAATTACTTGAAGAAAATAGCTTACGGCAATACTGATTTGAGTACCAATGAAGGCAGTTATTGGATTGATGGCAAGCTTGCAATCTCAGCTTATGAACAAATTGAATTTCTTGAAAAGCTTTATAAAAATGAACTGCCTTTTAAGGTAGAACACCAATTATTGGTGAAAGATATCATGGTGGTGGAAGCACAAAAGACTTGGATTTTACGTGCTAAAACTGGCTGGCAAGGTAAACATGGTTGGTGGGTAGGCTGGGTTGAATGGCCAACTGGGCCAGTGTTTTTTGCTTTAAATATAGATACCCCTGAACGTATGAAAGATGTCTATAAAAGACAAGCTATTGTTCGAGATGTATTGATGTCTATAGATGCTTTGCCAAGTAAAAATTTAGCAACTAGCAAGTGATGTTAGTTAATTAATAAAACAGCCAAGCAGACTATTAAAGCGTGGCTGCGTTATTGATTATTTAAGCGGTGAGTTAACCAATAATTATGTTAATAAGTTCATCATTATCAGGTAACTTTTCAGCCACTAGTTTTCCTGTCACACAATAATATGCCAAGCCAGTCAAAAGCTTTTTGAACACTCCTTTCATTACAGGTCGCATTATTAAATGTCCCATTAAACTACCTAATGCACCACCTTTCACGACAAAATCAGCTGACATGTAAAGTTCACTGGTGTTTGCATCAATTTCTTTCACCCTCATTTCGGCAAACATACTTTTTAATGGCAGTGAAAACTCAGAAAGCTCCATTTTGAAACCTTGCCCCTCTTGGTATTCAATAATTTCCTCTACTAGGCTTGAGTCATCATTAAAGGTACACAGTCGCTTTGTTCCAAGACCTGACTTTATATCACTAACGATAGGAGATGACTTTATCGTTGTTGCAAATTTTTCAACACTGCTAAAATCTGCTAACACCTGCCAAATTTGTGCTGCGGGGATGTTTACCTTGATTGTATTTTCTGTGTGATGTGCCATAAAATTTACCTTATTTTAATTTAATATTTACAGCCACCAGAGTAGTGAGTAGCCTATGTGTTTAATTATTTCTCGGCTAACTTGCCTTTAAACCGCGAATAATGATTTCAATTGATGTGGTGAGATCTTTTTTAAAATTTGGGGTTAATGCTGCGAACTCTTCAAGTTGATAGATCTTCTTTAGTGCTTCGCTTTGTGAATTTGCAGCCCAAAAATTAGCCATCGCAGCATAACTTAGTGTTAAAAACTGAAAGGCTTGTTCACCTTGTATATCTGGATAAATTCGGCTGATCTCGATAGAAATTCTATAAAGTAAAATCATCGCTAACTTTTTAAATTCCAGCAATTGTTCAAAAGAACTATTTTTTTCAAGTGCGGTAAAAAGAATAGGGGTTAGATCAAGAAACTCTGGATGAGATAACAGTGAATTCACCCAGGTGTTGGCAAAATATTTTACTTGTGCGTTTTGTTCAAGTGCTTGAAGTTGCTTATTACAGTCCTCAAACCATGCTTCGAATAGCTCGGCAAAAACATTTAAAAAGATCTCTTCCTTGGAGCTAAAATAGCGATACATATTGGATTTAGTAAATCCTGCCTCCGTAGCAATACCATTGAAACTGACCTTGTCGTAACCATTCTTTTGAAATAAAGTAAAAGCGGCCTGATAAATAGCCTCTTTTCTCTCATTCTTTTTTTCGTCTGTTCTTGCGCGTTGCCAATTCATAATACCACTTAAGTGCCTACTGGTCTCTTATTTGTAGGTTAAGGGACTAGTGGTCTCTTGTCAAGGGGTGATATTATTTGATGCTACCAATAGCGTTATATTTTTAATTTAATTTACCGGACATCGAGGTGTTGTACTTGTGGAAAATTCTTATTATCAGCAGTCGTAGCGCTCTCATTGCACTCTCCATGAATAGTAAAAATTGTTTTATTTAAACTGCGTTTAAGCTCAAAAAAACCTTTTCGACAATAGTTATTATCCGCAAGCCTATCAGCCAAGCGCGTTTCTAATTCATCAATCATATTATTTTGTTGTTGTTGTTGTTGTTGTTTTTTATTTGGATGCTGCTGCGTTGGTTTATTCTCAGTGTTACTTTTCTTACCTCGACCTTTACCTTGTCTCGTTTGCTTATGATTCTCCTCTAAACTTCTCTCCTCAATCTCAGCTGATTTTGATTCAGTACTTCTGACAAAAACTATCGAAAAAGTAAATAGTTTGGCGTTATTGGTAGCAATGCTGCTACGAAATACCTCGGTTATTTTAATGTCACTTCTACTGCTGCAGCCAGTGATAAAGAGCAAACTTAATAACGAGACAAGCAAAGTAATTTTCAATAACATCATAGGATTCATCAATAAATAAGAATAAACAAGTGACTATGATAGCTATTTATAGGTAAAGAAACGTAAAGGTAAGGTAAAGCTTTCATGTTCTTGAGTGGTAAAATATTTTGACGCATATAGTAGGTGTGATTTCTGCGTTAGTCAGCAGGAGGTTGATGGTGAAGTACCATTGTGGCTGACGGGTAATTAAGGCTTTAATGAACCAAGTTAATTAAGTGTTCGAAAGGGCAACCAAAAGATATTTCTATAAAAAAGGCAGCTACTAAGCTGCCTTCTTGCGACAAAATTACTTGTTTTTACTTCTTATCGTATTGATCAAATTTATTGAACTTGATAATTGACGTTAGCTCTTCACCGTAAAGAGCTCCTTTTTCAGAGTAACGATCTAATTTTGTTACTAGTACAAATGGATCATCTGTTTGCATTCTTGTTTGTCTAAACTCAGCAAAAGCACTACTGCGACCTAAAGTACGGTAGTAATCTTCAACCGACGCTTCAACAGAGTCATACTTCTTTACCCAAATAGTTTTGTCGCCACGTTTTTGCAGTGCGGCAACTCTAGGCTCATCTTCGTCAAAAGACCAAACACCGAAAATATTGTAAGCGACTCTAAAGAAGCGTGAAGTAGCCCAAGAGCTTTCCATAGCTGCTTGTGCGATGGCTATACTTTTTGGATGAGGTTTAAGTGCCATGAGCAGTTCGTCATTGGTGGTCGCTTTATATTCTACTTTTAATTCATCTATCTTTGCAGATGTTTCGCCGGCATCAAGCGTTGCTTTAATGCCTTCATAGCGGATCATTAGCTTAGCGTAAACTGCATCAACAGCAGGAACAATTAAAGATTTGAATCTGGATTTTTTCTCTTGTACCGTCATTTTAGGAAGCTCGGCTTCCTTTTTAGTTACTGTGTAGATAACTGAAGCAATAATAATAAGTAAAACTATGGCGATAATAGCTTTGATTTTGTTTGAAGATAATTGCACTAATACACTTCCGAATTGCTTGTTAAATTATAGGTTTAAGTACGAATTGTAAGATATAAAATCAGTAAAAACAAAGCTGTATTTAGTTGGGGTAACTATTTAAGGTAGGCGGGTGATAAAGTAATCACTTAGCAACATTAGTTTATAGTTTGACTGAAAGAGGGAGGGGTTTATGTTTGGATATTTTTTGTTAGCACTTTTGGTGAGTGTTTTCTTTGGGTTCTTTTTCTTTTTGGTTGTTGGCCAACCTAGCGGTGTGGGTGTATCCGCCTTGCTGATACTGCTTGTCGGAGGAGCCCTTTGGCATTTAAACAGAAATAAAAAAAAGAAATAGCCTAGCTCTGATGAGAGAGGATTATAGGCTATTTCTTATTGAGGTATAACTAGCTAGGCATAGTGATTACTAAAAGCATCAACCCCAGCTTGCGCACAGCCTAAGTCTTGCTCGGGTGAGCCTGAACTCACGCCAATTCCGCCAACTACCTTGCCATTGAAGGTTATGGGCAAACCACCACCAACGATACACATACGGCCACCTAAAGCGGTATGAATACCAAATAAATTATTTTTATGACCTGGAATACAGGCTTTGTTAAATTCATGCGTACCTTTGCGTGCAGATGCAGCGGTAAATGCTTTATCTTGTGAAATGGTAATACTATGTACCTTTCCACCATCCATACGCTCAAAGGCAATTAAATTACCTGATTCATCTACAACAGCAATACACATGGGTATACCCAGTTCATTGGCTTTATTTACTGCTCCGTCAATTATTGTTTTAGCTTCCGTTTGATTTAATCTGTTTATTGTCAACATTTTATCCACTCTTTAATTTTAAAACTTGTTCATACCCAAGGCATTTTAAAGTGCGCATGTTTAGACTACGGAGTCTTGCATCTTGAAAAGGATTGGGTATACAGCTAAAGGTGAGTTAATCCTTCAGCTGTGTAAATCTATTTAATTTGAGTTAAGGGTATTTAACTGACTTTTTTAATAGGTTGCTCATTTTTCACATAACCCAGCTCAATGGAGATTGATTTACCGGCTTTGACTAAGTCTTTTATCCATTCATCTCTACGTCGTTCAATAGGTGCTGACACAGATAGTCCGGCAACCACTTCACCGTATCTGTCATATAAAAGCACCCCAATACAACCGACGCCTATTTCAGCTTCTTCGTTATCATAGGCAAAGCCTTGTTCAACACAGCGCATACATTCGCGCTCTAAGCTTTCTATTTGTGAAAATGTTTTACGTGTGTAGGTTGGCAAGTTTGTGCGAAGTGCATAACCTTCAATACCCTCATGACCTTCCATGCCCAGCATCATTTTACCTACACCTGTGACATGCAGTGGTGCGCGGCTACCAATAATTTGTTGAACATGCATCATTCGGTTGGGAATCGCTTTTTCTACGTAAATAACTACGTCGCCTTCACGTGCTGTAAGGTTAATGGTTTCACCAAATTTATCCCGCAGCTTTTCCATGTAAGGGATCGCTATTTTCTTAAAATCAACGTTTTGGTATTGATAATTACTAAGTCTAATGAGCCGGCCACTTAACTGATACTTACCTGTGTTGTCGCGGTCAACAAAATGATTATCGATAAGCGAATGTAATATGCGAAAAGCAGTAGATGGCGCCAAGTTGGTATCTGCACTAAGCGCTTTTAATGTTACCGGCATGGTATAGCGTGATATAGCGTCGAGTAATGTAGCTGCTCTATCGATTACTTGAATGCGAGATTCTGGTTTAACTCTAGTCATAATATTACCGCTTATTTTTACTGCTTAGTTTAGGAATCTATTTAATATCAATAAAACAAACTAAGTGATCATTTTAAATGGTTTAAATCTTCCACAACGTCGTTGCTTTCAATCCCAATAGCCAGCTATTGCTCAATCAAGCGCCTTGTTCTAGAACATTTACTTTCATCAAAAATTGAACCATTAATTAATTTTATAGATATAACATCCTCTTTCTTGACTCTTGTGTCAACTTTTGATTTAAATATAAATCGAAAAGCCTCAAAAACCATCATTAATTCTATTTTGCAGGTTTCACCATATGAAATATTAACTTGGGATGACTCGTGGAGTTTAAAATGTTTAATTAATTCAGAGGCTTGTATCTTTAATCTTGTGGGGAATTACCGGTATTTCATATGGTGAAATCTGTCTTGATTGCCAGTATTGGCTGTTTTCCATAAGGTGAAATTGAATCGATAAAAACAGAATATTCTACCGAGTAAGGCGAGTATTAAGACACTTATTAAGAAATAGCACTTCGTTTGCACACCTAGCCAATAAAGGGCTGGCATATGTTTGTTAGATAAATAAAAGGCAAGCTGACGAGTAAAACGAAAAACCGTGATCAATATACGGTTAATAACGAAAAATATTAAGAGGAACCTATGAGCAGTTCACCCAAACCGACCATGATCATACCAAGCTACGAAGATGTACTCGTTGCCCATGAACGTATTCAACCTTACATTCACAAAACGCCAGTGCTCACGTCAACTCGTTTAAATGAGATGACAGGAGCTGAATTATTCTTTAAATGTGAAAACTTGCAAAAAGCGGCAGCATTTAAAGTACGTGGTGCCTGTAATGCCGTTTTTGGTTTAACAGATGCTGAAGCAAAAATTGGTGTTGCTACCCATTCGTCAGGTAATCATGCGTTATCACTTTCTTATGCAGCAGGGCGACGTGGTATTCCCGTTACTGTGGTAATGCCGCGTACTGCACCACAAGCTAAGAAAGATGCGGTAATCGGCTATGGAGGAAAAATCGTAGAGTGTGAACCTTCTACATCTTCCCGTGAAGCGGTATTTGCTGATGTTGTTGCACAATCAGGTGCTGATTTTGTCCACCCATACAACGATCCTCGTGTTATTGCCGGACAAGCGACTTGCTCTAAAGAATTGCTTGAGCAAATAGATAATCTCGATGCAGTAATTGCCCCTATCGGTGGTGGCGGTATGATTTCAGGTACCTGCCTAACTATTTCCAATGTTGCACCGCAAGTTCAAATTTACGCAGCCGAGCCTCTAAATGCCGATGATGCAGCGCGCTCTTTTAAAGCGGGTCACATTATTGCTGATGATGCGCCAGACACTGTTGCAGACGGCCTTAAAGTACCTTTAAAAGATTTAACTTGGCACTTTGTAAGTAATCACGTAACCGATATTTTTACTTGTACTGAAGAAGAAATCGTTGCGGCGATGAAACTGGTTTGGAAAACGATGAAAATTGTTATCGAGGCAAGTTCAGCAGTCACTGTAGCCTGTATTTTGAATAACCCAGAAGTGTTCAAAGGCAAACGTGTAGGGGTAATTATTACTGGTGGCAATGTCGATTTAGACAAACTGCCGTGGATGACTTAATAAACACGGCAATACGAATATCAAATTAAGTAAACGCAATTTATAAAAAATTATTTAACAAAATTTTAAAACTTTGGAGAAAATCATGTCAAATGTAAGCGATTTAGAAGTAGGTTATGACGTTCCGGCTCTTCCTGGTATGGATGAAGCTGATATTCAAACACCTTGTTTAGTAGTCGATCTAGACGCGTTAGAGCGTAACATCGTTAAGATGGGAGCAATGGCTAAAGAAATGGGCGTTCGTCATCGCGTTCACGGCAAAATGCATAAGTCAGTCGATATTGCTTTATTACAAGAAAAACTGGGTAATAGCTGCGGTGTTTGTTGTCAAAAAGTTTCTGAAGCTGAAGTTTTTGCCCGTGGTGGTATTAAAGATGTTTTAGTTTCTAACCAAGTACGTGACCCGAAGAAAATTGAACGTTTAGCGAAAATGC
>Ga0209292_1003611_pt1 | contig 16864 bp, 18 predicted proteins | sample GOMGulsemesocosm_2_FD_184634 | JGI IMG/M metagenome (GOLD analysis project Ga0209292, IMG submission 184634) | Methane-oxidizing microbial communities from mesocosms in the Gulf of Mexico - GOM9C Gulf of Mexico (SPAdes) (version 2) | ecosystem: Environmental > Aquatic > Marine > Cold seeps... | reverse complement strand
CGAGTATTTTTATTAGTGTTGATTTACCACAACCATTAGCGCCAATTAAACCGTAACGATTACCGCCACCAAATTTTTGCGAAATGTTTTCAAAAAGAGGTTTAGCTCCAAATTGCTGGGTGATGTTATTACAAATTAGGATATGTAATTCCTTAATAATTTTTTATCTGATATCTAATGGGGGTGATTATACAGAAGAGTATGAATGAATGTAGTCTTTTTTGAAGGCTATAGGTGTGGCATACACCCACTCGTATAGCCCGTTTTGTATGGCGAAATCATTTTATTCAAGCATCTAATACTGATTTAGAATGCTATTATTGCTTCAAGTTATTATGGGTGGCATAGTTAACTCCGACAGTAAAAGCTGAGATAATTAAAGTAAAGGGAAGTTGAGCGATATGTTTGCTAATAAATCACAAAATACAAAGGTTGGTGATAAAAGCACTGTAGTTCAAATACAGGGGGACGATGCCTCTGTCACTATCATCAATAATGACGAATTGGCAATGCAGGCATTCAACGCCATGAAAGCACAGTTAGAGGCACTGACTTTAACTGGACAAGAGAAAAGTCAAACCATTAAATCTCAACAGGAAACCATTGCAAGCCTTGTTCAGCAAAAACTACAGCCAGATAATGTCTTTGATGTCGACGCAGCATTACGTGATATCACACAAAATGACCTGTCCAAAGCGGATGCTATTTTAGCGGCTGTTATTGATAAAGATGAAATTGCTATCTATGAAACAGCCAGACGTTACCGTCAAAGGGCCTCTTTATGGTTTTCCACCAATACGGATAAAGCGATAAACCAATACCAAAGAGCAACGGAGCTTGCGCCTGATAATGCAGAAGGCTGGAATCAATTGGGCCTCCTTTATCGAAGGCATGGTCGCTTCAAAGACGCCCTAACTACCTATAAAAAAGTAGCTGATATAGCGCTGAAAAAAAGGGATGACATTCTCAGTTCTGTTGCCTACGTCAATATCGGCACAATCTATCAAATCCAAGGTAAGCTCGATGAAGCGCTGTCTTTGTACAATCAGTCCTTAGCCATAAATGAGGAGTTGGGATATAAGGAAGGAATAGCCAGAGCATGCAGCAATATCGGCAATATTCATCAAACGCAAGGTAGGCTAGATGAGGCACTATCGATGTACAGCCAATCTCTAGATATTAGTGAGGCACTAAGCTATAAATCAGGAATGGCAACTAATTATAGTTGTATTGGCTCTATTTATAAAAGCCAAGGTAAGCTCGGTAAGGCAATGTCGTTGTACAAAAAGTCCTTGTCGATTAATGAAGGGCTGGAAGACAAGGAAGGAATAGCCAGCTCATACAGTAATATCGGCAATATTTATCAAGCACAAGGTAAGCTAGATGAAGCGCTATTTATGTACAATCAGTCCTTAGTTGTTAATGAGATGCTCGGTTATCAGGAACAGATGGGCAGCAATTTTGGTAGTATTGGAATTATCTATCAAGCACAAGGTAAGCTAGATGAAGCGATATCTATGTACAGCCAATGTTTGGTCATTTATAAGGCGTTGAGACATAAGGAAGGAATGGCTAGTTCATACGGTAATATCGGCAATGTTTATAAAGACCAAGGCAAGTTAGATAAGGCCCTGTCAATGTACAACCAATCCTTAATCATTGATGTCGAGCTAGGGCGTCAGCGAAACATGGCCATAGGGTATTCTAATATAGGTGTTGCATATAAAATCCAAGGTGAGTTAGATAAGGCGCTGGGAATGCACTACAAATCCTTAGTTATTAATGAGGCGTTGGGATATAAGGAAGGAATAGCTAGTGACTGTGGAAGTGTGGGGCGCATCTATCAAAGCCAAGGTAAACAGGATAAAGCGAAAAATACCTTATTAAAAAGCCATGAACTATTTATAGAAATTGGCGCAACACACAAAGCTGCATTAGTTAACCGTTGGTTACAAAACCTAAAATAAACGATAGAGGATTAGGAAATGATAGATTGGATTGTGGAGTTATCGGTTGCAGAAAAAACTGGTTTGTTTTCAGCAATTGTTGGTGTGTTAGGGTTATTAATAACGGTGGTGAAATTATTATCTAAACAGATGGCATCCCAAAATATTCAAGGAAATGCTGAGAAAGTAGCTCAGGTAAAGGGTGATAACGCCAAAATTGATATCAAGTAACGGTAATTATAGCTTTTTCAAATTTGCAGTGTGCACTTAGGGTCGAAGTGTAAAGGTGATTGCTTTTTATGTACTTGTGCGCTAAAACCTTAAATATTGAAATATATTAAAATCAAAAAAATAAAGTAATAAACCACCAACTGAAAACCAAAACACGTATTTCAGTATCATTTCTTTAAGTGTTGTAGGAGGTAATCCAGCGTTAATTTTATCCTCCTCATTTTGATAGGACATAATTTTTATCCTTTGATAATTAGACTTACTGCAGAATATAGATTTCCATGCTTATTAAGGTACATAACGCCTCATTTAGAGACAAATAATTGTTGGCTATAATAGCGAAGCAAGAGCAAAGCCAACTGTTATTTGTTCCGCTGAAATGACTTGTTAGGCCTATTTAAAACCTCTGATAAAGAATAATGGATAAAATAGCACACAGTATCATTTTGTGGGCATCTTCCATTTCATCTATATGGTATTGCTCTCTATCTAAGGCAGCCTTTATCCGTCCTGAAGCAGATAAAACTAAAGCCTTCTGCCCATGGTCATCAAAGCTCCCTTGTTCAAGAATAGATTTATATTCTGCACCTTCCCAAAAATGTCCATTTTTCTTAATAAAATCCCAACTTTTAGTTTGGAATAACGCAACCTTATCTTCATGTTCATGATAATTGACGGGTGCTTTAGCTTCTGCTATTTCATTAATTAAAGTATTTAATTCAGCACCAAAAGAGTCTTCTTCTTCCAAGTACTCATCACAATCCCAGATTACATCCCAATTAGAACGAATATGCTCGAGTGGTTTTAATACATAATCTAAAACATCTTCGCTATTTGAGAAAAAATTTATGACCAATGCGTTCATGTAACTCCTATAGACCTAACACCCCAATAAGAGGATTTAATTGTTAGCTAAAATATGAAGCGAAGCGGAACCTATCCAACTGTTAAGGGTCCTGCATGAATAGCTTATATTTCGTATTCAATTTTATGATTGTTGCTCGCTTCAATTGATGGAGAACCCAGATAACCGAATAGTCCATCGAGTGATACCTCTACCAAAATCTTATTATAATTATTCGGAAGTAACTCTTCTTTAACACTTTTTATTGTCGATATATTACTACCAACCAGCTCAATATTAAATTTTTTCTCTTTCATGAAATGAATTATCATTGAAGCTTCCATTATATTAGTTGCATCTTCAATTGATAATTCCGATTCATTCCTATGAGTCACATTTAATCCATCTAATTGCTGATTCTCAATATATGACTTATCTAAACTCATAAAATAAATGAGCAGCTCATCTGTGCTTTCATGAAACTCCTCTATTAAACCCCACTTATTGTGGTTATATATCCTTCTCCACGTATCATCATTGCTTTTTCCAATATAGATTATTTCGAGATTTCCGAGACAATCCATTTCAAAGAAGTTAATCAATTGGTAAGGGGTTAAAATTAATTCCTTGTTTTTTCCGTTCGATAAGGCTGTGGAAAGAGCACAGTTTATTCTTAGATAGTTCTCATTTGACTTATCTAAGTTAATTTCTGATGAAGATATGTATTTTTCAGCATTACTTGCCCCCTCAATTTCAGGGCCTCCCCATTGGGACATACAATAGTCAGTAAACTTATCAATATCCTTGAATTTTTCTTTTATTACTGGGGCATCAAACCAAATTTTGGCAGCGTTGAAGATAACATCGATTGTTTTATCATCAATTAGAAAGCTACCTCTTATGCAGAAATTATCTACGATTTCAAATGAATCAATTATGAATTTAACTTTAGGAGTCTTAACTATGAAATAGAGGGTCGCTGAATGTCTATTAAATTCACTTACCCTTTCTTTATTGAATTCATCGTAAATACTCGATTTTGGAAAAAATTGGTACTTATCTATATATCCGTGAAATGCTTTACTCAAATGATACTCCTTAAAACTTAGCGCCCCATTTAGCGGTTTTTAATTGTTGGTTAAATGTGAACGAACCTTTACCTAGCCAGCCGTTAAAAATCGTGCTGGAATGACTTATTAGGTGAATTTACATACCGAACTTCACTATAGTCATTGTCTAGCTCTATCATTTCAAGCTCTTCTGACTGTTCGACCACACGACCGTTTACCATTTTTAAGTTTGACCAAGAATACCAAACATTATCGGTTTTACGACCTGAGTTTCTAGTTGAGTCCGATACAAAAAGTATTTTGTCTTCATTTCGTCGCCTAGGAGTAATATCAATTAAAACACCATTTTCTTTTATTACAGCATGAAATTCAGCTTCAAAAAAACCTTTTTTTCTATCTTCCCAAAGAGTCCAACCATAAATGACTTGGCATCTTATTTTATTTTTTTCATCTTCGCAGTTGTTAAAGCAATATGCGTTGCGGTATTCGTTTGAACGATTTATAAAACGCAAGTATTCAGCTTTTGAATTAGCCACACCCAATTCAGAGAGTAAAGCCTTAATATTTGAATTGATTTTTTTTGGTGTCTTGGGATTAATTGATACTTGCATACTTAATTTATTCACCTAACGCTCCGCTAAGAGGTAATGATAGTTGGCTAAAATAGAGGACGAAGCGAACAAAGCCAACTGTTATCTGTCCTGCTTGAGTGACTTGATATGTGTCTTTTTTGTAGTGATTAAATTTAGCAACATAAGTTCCTCGCCACTGAATAAACCACAAGACCAAACATTTGTAGCACCATCTACCGGAATCAGCTTTTCATCCTCCAAATCTTCCAGCAACATATTTCTAGCGTTTCCGCTTATGATATCTTCAATTTCTGATATGTCCCAGTTAAAAACTCCATTGTATAACGCATTCTCTTTACAAGAAGCAAAACACTGTGAGATGAAGGTGCCACCTTTATAATCAATTATTAGTGTATACAAATCCATTTGATAAACTCCAAAACACATAAAGCCTCATTAAGAGGAAAATAACGACTTGTTAGGCTTGATTTTCACTATATAGTTCAGCCATTGTTTGATTAGCTAACTCATCTAGTTCTCGTTGGGTTTTAGTTTCTAAATTTTGTACTGACTTCAATCCAGACATAATTAATACCCCAATAAATACAGTAATTTTTGGAGATTTAATAGCACATATTAGATAGGCTTCTTTACAATCATCTTTTGCATACCAACTGATTGCATCAGCCCAAGATTTTTTTTGATTTTTATCTAAAGATGCAATATAAGATTCAAAAGAAAAATTAATATTTTCTATTTTATGAGCTAGGTCATTTCTTAAGCTTGAGAATACTTTAATGAATTTTCTTTCATTTGAATTCAACAGACTTAGATCCTTAGCCATTTTTAGTTTACTAGCTTGACCATCTGAAAGAGGTAACCTTTCTATAGTCGATTTAATTCTATCATCAGATATTTGAGTAATAATTAACTCAGTTACCATAGCCTCAATAAATGCATGAACTTTAATTACAAATGACCAGTCATCTTCTTCTACTAGTTTAAATAATATCTCTTTATTTTCATCAAATTTTAACAGTAGCTCAGAGTGAGCTTCCTTTACCATATGAATTGCTTCATCCTTTGAAACGTACATCTAAACTCCTTTTGAGACTAACAGCTTAGTTACGGGGGCTTCTCAGTAATGTCCGCCTCACAAACTTTATTTAATTGGCATTAATATCCCATAATTTCACGGTTTTATGAAATATAAATATTAATTTATTGGTGAAAATTGGATGATGCTGAGAAATATTAGTCAGTTAAAGGCTAGATACTTGTCAAGTATCTAGCCTTAGAGATTTAGAATCATGACTATTTCGTCATTTATATTCTTGTGATTTAATATTTAGCAATGATTAAATTGAGGAATTAAACATGGCTTTCATTAAACGAATTCAGTGTAATAATCAAAGTTGCTCTAAAGAAATTGTGGGTTATACACTTGAAGCTTTTGAAGTTTCCGTTGAATATATTATTACATGCACAAACTGCAATACCAAAAATAATTTTTATAAAAATTATGGCTTTGCTTGTAATGATATACCTATAGGTGCGGTACCTATAGGTTATAAGTGAGGCTTGATAGGATCTTCAAGCGAAATAAGCCGGTAGAGCGAAGTATAATACTTTCAATAAAGTACATGATTTGTGGACATCTAGATGTCCGTTTGGTACTGTTGTGTTTCGTGTTACTCTGCAAGTAACAAAGCGAAAATAATCACGGTTTAATAGAGGTATTAAACAACGGGTTGACTTATCAACCATAAAACATAGGAGAACAAATAAATGAACACAGAAATCTCAATCGAGCCAGAAAACAACCTGTACAGGCTAAAGGTAGTCCGTAAATCATTACAGGATTCATGGAACGACCACTGCCCCATAAATCAACATGATATTAACGAGCGAAAACGCTTAACTGAAAAGTTATGTGATATAGAGAAATTTCTCGATAATAAGCATCAATACCATATTCAACAAGTCGTTACTCTACTTCATAGGCGAAAGGCTTATACTACAACCTTAGATAGCATTAACAAACAGGGTTATAAAAAAATAACCGAAAACATGAATGCTAAGTGTAAAAAGTTTTTAGGTGGTATTCATTCAAAAATGGCACTTCAGAATAAGAAAAGTAAGAACGATATATTTTATAATTATGAGTTGATGTTTTTTCGTAATGGAAATAAAAAATGTCCCGATAATATAATTGTTCGAATTGTTCGCGCTAAATCAGGCATAGACGAGGCGCTAATCTGGGTAGGTTTAGTTGATGGTAAATATCACATTTTCTATTAAATAGTATAAAAAGTGCTTGGGGTAAGCAAAACCCTAAAAAGTCTTGCTTACCCCTATCACTTTTTTGATGTAAGCCTTGTTTTAGCTGGGATATTAAGTGAAAAAGCTGTTTTTTCCCCAGTTAAATACTATGAAAATATTGCAAATGGCTTTAATCAAGAAAAAATTAAACATCAAATAAACAAACTGGAGCGCGAGCGACTCCACGCAGTGGACTATGCCTAATATTAAATTAACATATGTCATTTGCTCGCGTTGCTCGATTCGCTCCGCTCAAGGTTAATTTGATTGTGATTGTTTATATTGGATAACATCAAATAAGGATATTAAATAAAATGACCAAAGAAGAGAAAGCCGAAAAATTAAAAACTGAAATTCAAGAAGCAATTACCAAGCATCAGCACAAGGTTACAAATGCATATTGTTCTTTGTTGCCATATGATAAAAAGCATAATTTATTATCAATAAAAACATTCAAATCAAAGTCAGGCGCAATTCAAATATTTACAAACTTTGATTTTCCATCTAAAAGACGTAGAAAGTTTTATAAAATGATGTCTTACCCTTTAAGTGTTAGAACATCAACTTTGAAGGGATCAGGCAAGCCCAATTATAAACGTTTATTCGTTTCTGACATCATGGCAAAGGAAACGCTTTTGCACGTGTTAGAGTCGTTTTACAGTCGTGTGTTCTTAAAAGAGTGTCAAACACAAGATTACGAATTGAAAGCAACAATTAACAGGCCGACACAATTGAATGACTTGTTGTTTAGGGACCACTTGCAAGCACTGTATTTGAAATCATGTCCCTTGATGAACATGATTGAGCGGTTATTGTTTGAAAGTGTACCAACCAATCGCAAAGGTGAGTTTAATCATAATGGTTTTATATACCGAATTAAATGCAATGAGTTAATAGTAAATCAACCAAGGTATGTTAGCGGTGAATTAAAAGAGCCATTACCAGAAGAGTTTAACGAGGTGTTTAAAATGTTCTGGGGAATGTCAAATAAGGGGGAAATGTACAACCGCCCCCATAACATTTTAAACGGGAAGCATAAGGCCCCGACATTAGAATACATGGAGCACAGACAAAGTATAATGGGTTACCCATAATTAACACCCTGAAATTATGATTTTTTAAAGCCCTTTAAGTCAATGACTTAAAAGGGCTTTTTTTGTTGAGTGTTAGGCTGTATTGATGTGAAGAGATGAAATGACTTTTTGGCTGGTTCAAGGGGCTAAGCTATTAATTCATAACAATCGAAATATTATAAACCCACATTTTAAAGGAGTTTGGCAAAATGCTGAATATAAAAACACGGTTATCATTATTGCGCGGTTCAATATACGCCCCAGACTTTAGAGATAAACAGCAACAAAATAAATGGTATGCAACTGTAACAGCACATAAGGATTCGATTCTAGTTGGTTATGGCAATGCTGAGTTATTCAAGGAAGCCGCTTACTTATGGTTACAGGCTGATAATATGAAATACGCAAACCAAGATGACATAAAGCAATTCAAAATTAATGCCTTTAAATTGACGTTGGTTTTGTAATAAATGAATGCTTTGTTATTCGTTTTTTTAGCTCGTCGATTACGTACATGTTAGTAACAAACAAACACGGATGCCCTAGAATATTGTCTAAATAATAATTCTCGATAGTGATATCAATAGGCTACCTATAAGCCTTAGAGTCAACCGACTATGTTCTATTGATAACTATGTGTTGCTATATGTCTATTAAGTATCAAGCAATCGCTTACACGGATCCTAGGGGGCTATTGTAATAATCTACCCGTTACCAATGATTAACCCGTGATGCCATAATATTCGCCGAGATTTGAGGTGATAAGCATCTTACGAATTGATATTTATTAAAGCAGAATGGCATGAAATCGTTCTGAATGGCCCGTTTTATCTGGGCTTAGCCGGAATCGTACAGTAATAAACATTTATAGCAAGATATAATTTTATTGTATCAAGTCGATATATCAACCATTTACTCCTAATTATCTTATTAAATCACAATGTGCGCTTTTTGCGATGCGCCCGCTTTCATTGGCTTGTGCTTGATAATTACTACATAAATACAAGGAAATTTCACAATGATAATCATACAACCGGATATTGAAACACGTGATATCAATTTAGTTATAGGCGAATACGGTATTTCGTTAAACCCTGAACTAGTTTACACGGTCAAACCATACGAAAGTGACGCCCAAGTATTAAACGTCGACGAGTTGAACGAATTCGAATGGGACAAGTATTTTAATATAACTGATTTAGACACTATGTATTGGGTTATACATGGCCTAGTGCTTCACGGAGAGTTAGACGGTACGTTTACAATTCAATTTAGCGAAGTATGCAGAGCCGAGGAAAAAGCCGACGGTCTAATATTCACAGAAAGTAAACCGAGCGATTTAGAATCATATCAAAGTTTATTCAAATCCGCCGCGTCGATTGTTGCTCGAAATGATGAAGAAAATAACAATCCATTAGCGCAAGCACTGAAGCAAAAAGAGCCGCCGACAAAAGAACAACTTTACCCCAAAAAGTCAAACGCAAAGAAGTATTTGACGCGTGTAAAGTACGGCAAATTTCAGCGCCGAGTTGCTGACAGATTAGTAAATGAATTCCATGAGAAATACGGCGATTGCGCCTTTCATATGGAAGTAAGGGAGGTCGCGTATTTCATCTATAACAATAATTCATTCGACGGATACCAAGAAAGTAAAAACAGAAAATAATTACGATTTTGCATGGTACAAATTAGCGAGTAAAGGAAAAAATAAGCATGGCACAAAACGAGGAATCATTCAGGAACAAGCCAAGAGAGAGTCACGCCAAAAGCAAGTTAACGAACAAGAGCAACGAAATAAAATTCATCGTGTATTTGAATCTTATAACACGTGGTAGTGAATAAGAATAAGAACAAGACACCGTAAGTCTATAAAAATAGCGTGGCGTCCTCACGTAAAGACAAAAAACCTTTCGAATCAATCTTGCAGTGGTGGTCCACAGTAAAGAGGTTCAATACTCCAATTCTGGAGAATCTAAAAATGTTAATTATCAAAAACGAATCTCAATTAGCCGACGCACTTGCTCAGCTAATTGCAGCGAAAAAATCTAAAGACGAGGTTGAATGTGAAAGTATTCTTTCAGCTTTAAAGGCTTGTCCGCAATGGCTTAAAGATGGTGAAGCAGACCCCGAAATCAAATTGAAATCAGGCGTTCAGTTTACCCGTATGTCAAAAGAACAAGAAGCTGAGCACAAAGAAAAATTTCAACCTAACCCTATTTTATCAAAACTTTCAAAGGAGCCTTTAAACGTGAAAACTAAATCACAACAATTCAAACAGCTGTTAGCCGACCTATTCAGTACAAAAACAGTATTGGCCGACGTACAACCAACTATTGAAGAGCATTTAAGCGCCGATATCATTAAAGCCGACGCACTAAGTCAACCGACTTTTGAATCTATCGAAATTACAGAAGCGTCAACGGTCGACGATACTCAATTAATTCGTTTAAACGCGGGTCAAGTTGGACACAAAGCCGAGCAATACGGGACCGACCCAATCCAAGCACAAGACGGAAAGCCGAAATATGTTCGGGCCGAGTCTCAGCATAGTGTCATTAAAAGTTCACATGTAATTAGTCGCGAAGCAGTAAATGACCCGAAAGCAGATATTTTAGCCGATGTTCTAACCGGAGCGGATGAAGAAACGAGCGAGGTTTTAGAGTACGAGTTGTGGGCCGGAATTGGTAGCACAGGCGCAGAGCCAGAGCTTTCAGGAATCAACACAATCAAAGCGGATTTATCTAATAGTTACGCCGAAAGTATCAAATCAGATGCAGCACGCAACCCGCAAATTTTTAAAGTTTCATTATCTGGTATCGATGGCGAATTAGGCGATTCTGACCCGATAGCGGCTAACAATACAGTTGATAATTTAACCGAGTTAATTTCAGATTTGCCCGTCAAATTTAAAAGTAAATCACGTTTTTTTATGGAGCCAAGTACCTTAAGCGAAATCATGAAACTGAAAGACGTATCAGGCGAATTAATCTTTAATAAAAATAAAGGTTTATTACTTGGGTATCCAGTTACGGAGCTCTTAGGCTTCAGACCATCAGACGAAAACGGCGATTTTGTAAACGCAAATGATATCCGTGTCGGTTTTGGCTTACTTTCTGAAGCACTAGCAATCAAGCACGTAAAAGTTAATGGTCCCGAGCTAATCGTGGATGAGTTTAGTCGTGATAGTGCGTTAGTCCTGAAAGGTCATAAGACGTTTATCAGTTATACAAAGATAAACAAAGCAATGCGTTTATTAGCCGCTAAAGCGTAGTTTTAACCGCATAAAATCGAAAGCCTAGACAAACACTAGGTTTTTACTTTCTCAGCCCTTAGTAGGGCAATACAAAAGGATTAGAAAACATGTTTAACAACAAAAAGAATAAATCAAAAATCAGAATGACTTTAATCGGCGGAGAAAAAAAGCAGTATTCGCCAAGTGATGAAAAGGAAGATAAATTAACATCTATTTTCAATGAATTAATTAAACGAAGCGATTACAAGTCATTTAATTATCATTCAAGCGAAACGCGCACGCCTTACCTGAAATCTGACGAAATGGGACGAAGTGATAAAAGAGCGACTTATTATGATATTCATAAAACCGTTTTATATCATTATGCGGTGACTAGTCAGACGGCTTCTAATACCAACCACAAAGAATCACGTATCGTTACACGTATCATTAAAAAATATAATGGCGAGGAGCTTTCCCGCTCGTTTGAATTCGCGCCGGATATTTTAACACTTCAACACATACCGAGACCAGACTTAGCAAAAATTGAAGCAGAACATGCAAGACTTCATAAAGAAAAAGAAGAACTAGCAACCAAAAAGCACGCATTGTTTACGGTCCGAGCACAGGAAGAGGCACGACGAGACAAAGCAGAAAGCTTTTTACGCTCTCGCTCAATCCCCTTTCATAATCAAGCAAGCACTGACGAATTAAATCGAACGTGTGAAGTTATATTGAGTATTGAAATCGCCGCCGAACTATAAAGAAAATCGGCCTCGTATTATATAAATAGTACGAGGCTATAAACTTAGGCGTTGATGGGATTTTAAGAACCAACAAGTTCTAAAGTTTTTGTTGTTCCGCATATGCGTATTAAATCACCGCTCGAAAAAGTGCGAAGGTGAAGGCGAGTAAGCCTTCAGGTTTACATCGTTAAGAAGCCGCTATAAAATTTAAATTACGCTCTTTATTTGTGCCAAACAAAAACTAAAGGCAAGAACGAGTTAGGTTTTGTCTCGATGATGCACCATTAATAGGCATTTAATGGTTGGTTAAAATGCGAACCAAAGCGGAACGCATCCAACTGATATGTATTATTGTTAGCTCAATTATGCAACAGAGTTGATTAACCTCTCTGGGTAAACTGCTTTTCCATCATTTACACCCTGAAGCCAAGATTCACATAGAGCGCTAGCTAAAACACTCTCTTTAATTTTTGAGAAACCACCAGCGAGCTTCGATGATAATACAGCATCATCCGTTTTAGCTACTTCATTTAGGCATACTGAAAATGTACGTTGTAGTAACACCATCGCAGTATGGCCGCGGCAAATTCTGGAGCATATTAAAACATTTGATTTATCTACAATAGGAAGATATTTTTTATATTCAGTATAAAACCCTTCGGCTACTTGGTTATTATTAGAGGATTTCCATTCATCAATATTAAAAACTAACTTATCTGAATTTATACTGAAATTATGCCAACTAATCGTACCTGCAGGGAATGAACACTTCTCTATAGCTTTGGCTGCTAATGTTACAGTCGCGATAAACTTTAATGCAGAAGAAAACACTTTTCTGTACATATCTTCAGCAGCATCTTTATACTCTGAGCCACATAAGAACCTGTATGCTCGGCAAACTATATCCTCTTTAATGAAATAGTTTTCCAACGAATGACCGATTGTCCAATTTAAATTGCCATCAACCTCTGTTTCAGACATTAAATCATTTATGTGGTCTGTGACTTCAAACCTAAAAAATTCTCTATCACATAAGAAATGTAAATTTTCATGATTTGATGATTGCTTTGTAATTCCATGAATTTTTTCTATTTTTGCTCTGTTATTTTTAGCTGTTATAGCGCAATCCCCTTTGAGGTTCTCTGCGGTATCAACTTTTACTTTATGACCTTTAGATGTAACATTAAGAAGGTTTTTGATGTGTGATTTATCATCCTTACCTTCAACTAGTATTCTTTTTTTTGAACTCATTTTGACACTAGCTACATAGTTAGGAATATCATATTTTAAATCCATTAAAATAAATCCTCATCATCTTCAATATCTTCCAATTGATTATAATTTAGGTCATTAAAAACTGGTTTGACTTCTTTCATATATTCGTCAAAATCTGACGCGATAGCTGGTGAATGAGTACAAACGATAATTTGACGGTTACCGAGTTGCTCCATCATTTGACCAAGCAGCTCTTCTTGCCAATCAATATGCAATGAAAGTTCAGGCTCATCAATTAAGACAGCTGAATTTCCACTCATTTTATTGACAGCGTACAGCATTGTAAGAAGCTGTCTTTCACCTGAAGACATAACCTTAATACTACTCCATGTTTCATCTGGAAATTTCAAACCTACCTTTGGCATTCTCCTGTTTTTATCTAAAGCATAAGTGAGTTCTTTTTTATCGAGAAATGAATTCACAACTTCAAAGTATTTATCAACTTCCTTAAATGCTTCTTGTTGAAAATTTTGACGTTCTTTTAATGCATCTCGGTATACAGACAATGCTCCAGCAGCAGAGGCTGCAAGCTCGTTAGTTCCAGAGCTTCTTGTAACTAATCGCTGTAGGTCTCTATAAGTATTAGAATTCTCTTCAAAGTGACCTAGTTTACTGTTAGTCGAATCGGATGTTAACTTAGATATCTCTGCTAATAATTCTTCAGTATTGGAAACAACGTCACTACCATCTAATAGTGCAGAGAAAACTTTTACAAAAGAATCAGAAAAAACAGAGCTTTCGTATCTCGCAATACTTATTTGGCAATCGCGAATTTCATCTCGTAAATTTCGTTCAATTTCGAGAGGAGATGGGTAATTAATTGTTGGGAGAAATTGACCAAATAACTGCCTAGAAAATGAAGTCGCTTGCTTGGTTGATACCCGCGTCACAAACCTCTGGCTTTTATTTTTCATTTCTCTTTGTGAAGACCAAGCTTCAAGCATTGTTCTAAATGCTGGGAAGTAAGAAGTTTCAATATGACCAATGTTATTTGAACTAACGAAAAGATGAATTTTTTTTGTAAGCTCTAGAGTATATTCATGTACATATCGTTCATCTTCAATTTCTCTGATTTCGGTAACGGCTTCTCTTTTATAAAACTCAAAAAATTCACCAAGCTGAGTTTCGATTCTTATTAATTTATCATCATCTTTGTCAATTTGTGAAACATTGATGTAAGCATCATTTGAATATGACACACGGATACTACTAAATTCTAAAAAAGCGAATCTGATAAAGTCACAGTTAGCAATATTAGCGATTATATGTATTAGTGTTGATTTTCCTGTCCCATTTTGACCATGAAGTACATTAAGTGATTCATTAAATGAAATATCCAAATCATACCTTTTATGGATGGCTTTGAGTTCCACGCGTTTGATAAAAGTATTTGACATTTTAATATCCTTATTTACATTTGAAAGAGGCTACTTCCCTAAAGTAAGTTAATAGCTTACTTTAGGGACATTATCGGTAGTGTCCGCCCCATAGCTTGATTTGCTTTGTACTAATATCCCATAATTTCAAAGCTTTAGAAACTTATAAATTTCTTTTTTGATAAGCTTGGGTATTACTCAGATTCATAGGTGATACCTGATATGGAATTCAATGAAATTACGAAAAGTATCAATAGAATAGAAAGCTAATCGATGTATTTTCCTTATTGAAAATAACTTCAGTACTATGCCATATATTATTCTTTAGAAAATATATGGCATTATTTAAACTTCAATTTAGGCAATGCTCACTTTGAGGTCGTCCTAAGGTGAATATGTGAACGACCGCTTTGATGGGGTTCTCGGCGGCCAAATTCGATAAAAGCCAATATACCCAAAGTGTCAATTCAGACTTGAGCTAATGCGATTTATCAGATTTGTTGTTTTGCTTGTGTATGATTACTTCTTCAAATGACTCATTTAAACAAGTGTACTCACCTTTAACTTGGTTAAATCTTAAATACTCCAAACTAGTATTGTTTAGCCACATTTTATTGTGTTTTGCTTGTATGGCATAGCCAACACTTTTTAACATACCATTGAGCTTGTTATCGTCGCTTAGGATCTCATTTATGCCCTTGCTGAATGTTTTGCTTGTTGACTTTACTAACTCAAATTTTGTTTTTGTACTTACTGCGATGTTTATTTTGTCTAACTCTAATTGTTTGTATTCTGCTGTCATTTTATTTAATTTTTTTTGCATTCTCGATGGGTCGTCGAGTGTTAAAATAAAATCATTAGCCTTATCAATCTGTAAATCTAAGTCGTTTAATTTTCCGTCAATACCTATCAGCTCGTTTTCAACTTCCTGTTTGACTTCATCACCCATAATTCTATATAAATATTCAATTTGTGTTTTATATCTGAATTCATTTAGTATCGCTAAGGGTATCGATTTTGTGTTGCTACAATGTGTTTTCCCTCGCTTAGCTTTTCCGCAAAACATTACAGGCGCACTATGCTTGTGATTTCTAACACTGTAGTTGCTGCCACAATCTGAGCACTTTACAAGTCCGGCTAAAACGTGACCACTAGCCGCACCTTGTACTTTTCCGCCACTCCTTTCTTTTAGTTCCTGTTGTGCGATATAGAATGTTGCGTCGTCGATTGCTGCGGGATATATTTTGTTTTCTTCCCAATAGCCAATACAGGTTTTACTTTGTATCCATTGTCTAATTGATGGGTGGCTAGTGGATTTAAATCTATCGTCATTTAAACCTCGTAAGTAATCAACTATGCGAGCATATGAAACACCACTGTTAAATTGCTTAAATACTTCGTTTAGTATTGATTTATCATTATCTGTTAACACATCAAACATATCGCTTTCTGGGCATCTTGTGAGCCACCAAAACGTTTTTCTTTTTATCATGAGGCCTTTGTCTGCTTTTTCTCTTTTATCCTCCCAAGCAGTGCTTATACGTCTAGATAGGTTTTTAGAGTATTGGTGAGCCATATCGATTTTACCTATTAAGTAATAAAATATGCCCCCATTTAGGCTTATAGCTTCTTTTGAGTATTCTTGATTATCTTCAAGTGTGATTATCTTAACGCCGCGATTACAAATTCTTAATATCATTTCAGCGCCAACGGTTGTTTCTAGGCGTCCTATGCGGTCTATTGCTTCTACGAGTATATAATCGCCAGCTTTTATTTTGTCGGCTTCTATAGCGTCCAATAATCGCCCGAAGTCATGCTTTAAGTGATTTCCGTGGTAGCCAGATAGGCCGAGGTCTTTAAATGATAGGTTTGATAGCTCAATATCTGGATTTTTTATAAGCCAGCTATTAATCATATCTTGCTGGCGTTTTAGGCTGGTGCCTCGCTCTTGCTTGGTGCTTGAAAACCTAATGTAGCTGTGGGCTTTTGCCATGGCGGTAAACCTTAATTTAAATAATTGAGTTCATAATGTATTAAATAATGGTTGCGCGCAATGGAAATTATAGGGTGATGTTGTTTGCTTGGAGTATAAGGTGCTCCCTTGTTATGCTTTTAAGCTGATTTATCAATTGCGCGCGATTATACAGACACAGGGATTAAATGTGTAACTTAAATTT
>Ga0209292_1003601_pt1 | contig 16913 bp, 14 predicted proteins | sample GOMGulsemesocosm_2_FD_184634 | JGI IMG/M metagenome (GOLD analysis project Ga0209292, IMG submission 184634) | Methane-oxidizing microbial communities from mesocosms in the Gulf of Mexico - GOM9C Gulf of Mexico (SPAdes) (version 2) | ecosystem: Environmental > Aquatic > Marine > Cold seeps... | reverse complement strand
AATTTGGTGACTCCTTTGAATATTATAGAGGAGCTGTTATGTTGGGGAATACTTTTCTTAATTCTCCATCTGATTATTTTGATTTATTACTTTCTGAAAGTTCGCATAATCATGTTGGACACTTAAGACAATATACTGATTCATTGGCTTTTTCAGATACTACTGAAGAATGGTTTATGGTTAAATTAATTTCACCGCTTTCTGTATTGACGTTTAACTCCTATCTGACTATTAATTTATTTATGAGTGTTATCTCCTTTTTTGGAAGTTGGAAATTATTCAAAGTGTTTTCTAGTATTTTGCCTTACCAAAAGAATTATGCTTTTTATGCTGCTTTTTTAATTCCATCTATGATTTTTTGGGGAAGTGGTTTAATGAAAGATACTTTAACTTTAACTGGTATTAATTATATGATTTATGTACTTTACTTTGGTGTGGTAAAAGGTGGCTATAAGAATGTTTATTTATTAGGAACTATTTTTTGGTTTTATATCACTTTTACCTTGAAATCCTACATAGTTATTGCATTTTTACCTTCAATATTTTTAACACTATATTTTAAATATAAATCTAATATTCAATCTCAATTTTTACGTGCTTTAAGTACACCTATTATTCTTACCGCTTTTTTAATTATTGGTTTTTTTAGTTTGAAAGCTTTGAGTAACTCGAGTAGTAAGTATAATTCTAATCAGCTTGAAAGTAGAGTTAAAGGGTTTCATTCTTGGCATACGAGTCAAGGTGGTTCTGCGTATAGCTTAGGTGATGTTCAGTATACGGTGAGCGGTGCTTTAAGAAAAATACCAGCGGCATTAAATGTTACTTTTTTTAGACCTTATATTTGGGAAGCAAAGAATGTTGTTGTCATGTTAGGAGCTATTGAAAGTTTATTACTGTTACTTTTATTTCTATATATATTAGTGAAAACCAAAATTAATCCTTTTAGAATTCTTAAACGTACATTACTTATAAAATCGTTGCTTGCTTTTATTTTAATCTTTGGTTTTGCTATTGGTTTTACTACTTATAATTTTGGTGCATTAGGACGATATAAGATGCCTGTTATGTCATTGTTTACTTTTATCATTTTCTATTTAATTAATAACATTAAAAATGAAAATAAATTTTAAAATATTGGAGAATATAAGAGGTATAGCTGCATTATATGTAGTTATTAATCATTGTCGAGGGCATTTACTAATTGGAGGGAATGAGTTAAGTTCTATTCTACCAATTGAAGAATGGGGAGTGTTAACTAAAGTTTATTATGGTTTATTACAGTTTACTAGTTTGGGTTCTGAATTTGTTGTGATATTTTTTGTATTATCTGGATTTTCAATTTCCTATTCAATTTCCAAAAATACTAAATTTAGGCAATTTTATGTTAAGCGAATAATTAGATTGTATCCACCTTTTATTCTTGCTTTGATCTATGCTGCTATTGTTTTTCTTCTTATTCATGACACTGTTGTGCTTGATGGTAATTCTGTTTTTAATTCTGTTTCAACTGCTCTTAGGAACTTTTTTTATATGCCTAGTGGAGCTCTTATTCCCCAGTTTTGGTCTTTGCCTTTAGAGGTGGTGTTTTATATTCTGGCTCCATTTGTTCTTTTTTCCAAACTAACAAAGGCCTTTTATTACCTTTTTAGTATTGGATTGTTTGTTTTTAGTTTTTTTACTTCAGTTAATAATTTGGCTCATGATTATACAGCTATTAGTTTTCTTTTGGATTATAACATTTATTTTGTAATTGGTATTTTAGTTCATACTAACTTAGATAGAATTAGAAATCTTAAAATTTTTGAAACAAAGAAAATATTAATTTTAGGCTCGGTTATTATTATCCCATTAATGATCTATCTGAATTCAATTTTTGGCTATTATAATAAGTTCTCATTTTTATTTGCAGCTATTTATTCTATTATTTTGATAGTATGCTTCTTAAATTTAAAGATTCAAATTAAATTTATAAAATACATTGGAAAAATTAGTTATACGTTATATATATCACATTTTGCCTCTATATATATGTATTTGTATATATTAAAATCTGCTGATATTATTAATGATTTACCAATACAAAATCCATTAGTTTGGGTTGGAGGCGTTGTATTTTCTATACTACTTGCAATACCTTTTTATTATATTGCAGAAAAACCAACGATCTTACTTTTGACTAAATTAAGACAGAAAAATTAGTTACTTAATACTATTAAGTATTCTTTTTGATAGATATTGTATTATTGTTGGGTGGTAGTGTAGTTTACTTTCAGAGACTTCAGGTTTCTTTAATAAGAAATTATCTAAATTTGATTTTATTATTTCGTTACTTAGAATTTTAAGCCCTAAACAATATTGAATTATGGGGTAAGTGACAAAATTATCTTTGTTTGAAATTTTTGTGGTTGCTTGTGCTATAATACTCCCAGTATCAATTCCTGAATCTATATAATGTACAGTGGTGCCAAAGTTTTCTAAATCATCATTGTAGATCGCCCAATATCCACCATGAACACCTCTATATTTTGGTGTAATACCGACATGAATATTAATCATTTTAACATTTATTGATTCAATTATTTTTTTGGATATTATTCGCGTACCGTTTACAAAAATTAGATCAGGTGACATTTGATTAATTAGTTGAGATATACTGTCGTCATTAATTGAATTTACATTGACTATAGTTTTAGTAGAGATAGGTTTATCGTTCTGATTAGCTTCCTGAATAATTTGTTTAATTCTGTGTTTTGAGGTCCTATTTAATATTTTAGGTATAGTGACCATAAAGAGAACTTGTCCTATCACTTTACATATACCTAGTTTTTTAATTCTATTTTTCAGAATTATTTTTTTTGAAATGTTATTCTCAAGTATTACTTTTTGAACATTATAATGCTTAACTAATTGATTATATAATAAATTAGTAGTTTGTCCTTCAGTTGCTAATATTATGATGTTTTTTTTATTCAATTGATTTAGATATTTCGTTCATGTTTAAAGATTGAAACTGATATGTTTTGTTTAGCGCCCTGAAATACTTTAATAGGTCTTCTAATTGTCTAAAATTTTCTGTTGTATTCTTGCTGAAATTATGGGGGTGCCACCATAAATGATAAATTTTATCTTGTTGAGCTGCGGCTAACATTTGTTTTTTAATTCTTTTAATTTTTAATTTTTCGATTGTATTACTAAACTGATATGGTCTTAAAAAACGACTTGCTGGTATATTAATGTTTTTATTTTGTTTTAGAGACTTCCAATCTACAAGATTGTCTTTTGAAATTTTAATGTATGCATCCAATACTCTACCAGATTTCTTTAAAACACCCTCTGTTTTGTAGTCAGAATTTGCCCAAAATTTATTCTGTTGATTACCTCTGTATGTTATTTGTTTATTTTTAGATAAATAATTTAAATAAACTTCATTTACCTGGTTTCGTGGAAAGATGATACTGTCGATTTCTCCAATGGTTTCATTAAAATATTTTATGTCATTTTGAATGTCTTTTTCAGAGATTCCTTTTTCTAAACAATATAAATGACTAAATGTATGGCTTGCAATTTCTTGGTTAGGCGTAGATTCAATTTTTTTGATTTCATGCGTTGCTAAAAAAGTATTAGAATCTACGTTTTGAAGACTATATTTGTTTAAAGGAAAGGGTGAGAATTCGTTTTGTGTATAATTGATGTTTATTGGTTTTGAGTAGTTTTCTAATTCCTTTAAAGAATCGAAGTTTAATAAGCCAACAACAGCCCAAGTGCAGTGAATGTTATATTTTTTAAATAGTTCTAATAATTGATCTACTATGTGATTGACTTTGATTAAGTGTTGTTCGTTGTTTTTTAGGTTGGTCACATCATGAACGCCCCAAAATTTCTCAAAATCTAATGATATACAAAGTGCACCTGTTTTATTCATTATTTTTTGATTGAATCATTATAAAACGCGACTGTTTCAGTTACCATTCTGTCGAGTGAAAAATATGTTGTTAGCTTTTCTTTTGCACCATTACTTAGCGTTTTGCGGAGTCTCTTATTGTTGAATAATTCAATTATCCTTTTAGCCATTAAATCGGTATTATACTTTGGAATTAAATATCCAGTTTTGCTATCTGTTACAATTTCGTTAGTTGCAGGAACATCAAACCCAATAATTGGTAGATTGGCATTCATTGCCTCTAGGAATACTAATCCAAATCCTTCAGCAATGGATGGTACGAGCATAATGTCTGAGTTTGATAGATAATCGTATATGTTTGGTTTATAGCCAACAAATTTAACGTTGTCTTGTAAGTTGTTCTGTTCAATAAATTCCTTTAATTCTAAAATTAAATTTGTATCACCATGACCAATAATTAATAATTTAAAATCAGTGATGACTTCTTTAACTTTAACCAAGGATTTTAGCGCTAACATATGACCTTTAAAGGGAATTATTCGACCTAAAATAATTAATTGATTGTTATTGTATCTATACTTATCGTTTGGTTTAGTTTGTATTGTTGGGAAATCAAATCCGTGATGAATCGTTGAGATATTCTCTGATTTACAAATTTTAGAATCTATAAATAATTGCCTTAATCCATTTGATACAGCAAAAGATTTACTTATTTTCTTTTCAGAGAATCTACACATTCTGTAATACAGGTTCTTTTCTATTTTACCGGCATCAAATCCATTCTTTGAAATGTACATTTCGTCATATCCATGCTTTGTAGATACTATTGGACACTTTATAGCATACATTCGTTTTAAAATACTGGCCCAAAAATCGGCATGAATTAAATGAGAATGTATTAAATCAAATTTTCCTTGTTTTACAATTTGTTTAATAAATTTTAGAGTGGTCCAAATAGCTTTGTCAGAAGATACTTCTAAAACATGAATTTTTAGGCCTAAGTTTTTATAAGCAGTTATAAAGGGAATTGTTTTTTCTTTATCACTTGTATTATAAATACAAACAAATTCGGTTTCAATACCTCTTTTTTGTAATTCAGGAGTCAATTCTAAAAAATATTTTTCAGACCCCACTAACGCTTTTACTTTTTGTATAAATAGGATTTTCATATATCCTCTAACATTTTTTGATATTGTGCTGCCATTGTTTTATTAGAATAATTGTTTTCAATTTTTGCCCTAGCGTTTTTCTTTATAAAACCAAAGTCCTTGTGGTTTGTGATCACGTTTTGAATAACGTTTACTAGGTCAATTGGTTGTCCGTTTTTATATAAAAAGCCATCTATTCCGTTTTTAATTAACGCTTTATTGTTGTCAATGTCTGAAGTGATAACAATTAATTCAGTTGCCATGGCTTGTAGTATTGAAGTACTTAATGTCTCACTATAAGTAGCATGTACGTATAAATCTATTGATTGATAAAAAGTTATCATTTCTTCTTCATTTAGTAAACCAAGAAATTTAATTGAGTTTGATATGCCTAGACTTTTTGCGTATTCTTTTAAATCTTGTTCTAAATTTCCAATACCAGCTAAGGTTAAAATAAGATTATCTATTTTTAGTTTAGAAAAAGCTAAGATTAAATTCTTATGATCTTTGGTGTTGGTCATCCGAGCAGCCATGCCTATATGAGTTATATTTTTTCTCTCTCCTTTTTTCTTGAATTTAGTTATATTAATACCATTTGGAATGACAATTACCTTTGATTTAATAGTTTTAAACTTGAGCAATTCATTTTTATAAATATTATTTAGACAGATAACGGCATCAGATTTTTTTAATGCTTTTTTTGTTAAGTAGTTCTCAAAAATGGTTTTTGTATGAGTTGGTTCATGTTCAATGTATATTACTTTTGAATCATGTTTTTTTTTGAAGCGTAATGCTGGAATTAATAACTCACTATTATGAATCATTATGAATTTTGGCTGTTCCTTATTGAGTATTTTTTTAAATGATTTGAATGCTTTAATATACTGTTTTGGTTTCTTAATTAAGGAATATGTTTTGATTGATAGTTGTTTAGAGTTGTCGATATGACCAGGTATTACTTTATCTACGCCAAAAAATACAAGTGTATTGATATATTCATGATTAAATTTTGTTTCTAAAAGAGAGAAAACAACATTAGCATGCCCACCTAAACCAGAATATAAGGTTTGAACGATTTTAGGTTTTAGTTTCATTGTAGTAAATGTTTTATTATTGCTAAAGTACGTTTTTCTTTAATTACTTTGAAGGGATATTTAATACTTAATTTGAATATCGTTTTCAGACCTAGTCTTTTCTTCTTTCTTAAGACAGCAGATAGAGCTGCTAAAGAGGTAAGTTCAAAATACACATTGGTCGTTATGTTTTTTAAATCGACTGAGCTGAGTTTGTTTAGTTCATATAGTATTAAATTTCTTGACTGAATTACGTCATCAAAATTAGCTATTTCCATACTTCTACTGGCATGTTGTACTAATGCTGAGTTAACTTGATTAGATATGTGTAGTGTATATTTCAAGCCAATTTTTAGAATAACCAACCAGTCTTCACCAATTTTCAACTTTCTATTTTCAGAAAAAGGAAAGTTTAATGCAATGTCTTTTCTTAAAAAGAACTGACATGCCATCTTGTTTTGCCTTTGGCTCGTTTTCCAAATTGTATTTTGATTCAATATCTTTAATTGAACCGTTTTATTTGGGTAAACCTCTTCATACCTACTATGAAAAAATTCAGGAAAGTTTAATTTTGTTAGTTGTTCAAAAGCATGTTGTAAATGATTAGGGTAAATTAAATCATCTGAATCTAAATAAAACACATACTCTCCTGTAGTTTTTAGGGCACCAAAGTTTCTAGCTGCTCCTCTTTCTCCATTTTCTTTCCAGTAATAACTTATTCTTTTATCATTAAGTTTTCTAATGATATGTTCTGTATTGTCATTCCCACCATCATCAATGATAATTAATTCCCAATCTTTAAATTGTTGATTAAGGACAGATTTTATAGTAGGATATATTATTTTAGCTCTATTATAAGTTGGTATCACTATTGAGAAAAATGGCATCAGCTATTAATTAGATTTGATATGTGTTGAATTTTATTATCATAGGAATTATCTATTGCGTACCTTTTTCTTTTTTCACTTAATTCACTGTTGTTATATTCGCCTAAGTTTTTAATTACTTTTTTGATTAATTTTGGAATTTTTTCAATTTCTTGTTCCATTAGAATAATATCACTATCCGTTAATTTATGCTCATCTATATAGTTTGAAATAGTTAGATTGCCAGAGTAAAAATAGGCCATTAATTTATGTGGACTGCAGTGTGTAATTTCATTTTCCTTTTTGAACAGTACTAAATTGATGTCACATTGTGTTAAATAACTCATCAGCATGTTAGAGGGCACACTTCCAATGAAAAACACATTGTCTAAATTACTAAGTTTGTTATATATAGCGTGATCAATTTGATGTTCTAAGGATAAGTTTAGATTTGAATCAATAGTAGGACCTATGAGTATTAAGTCTAAATCTTTATTTTGTATTGCTAACTCAAATAAAACTGTATAATCAATCTGTTTATGAAAATTACCGGTATAGCAGGCTTTAGTTTTGTTGTTTCCAGGAACTTTAATTGATTTGTCAATTTTAAAACCATCAATATCGGCACCATGTCCAACTCTATTGATGTTGCTGGAATAATTTGATATAGATTTTATAACTAATGGTGTTACGCCAATAATTACGTCTGATGTTTTACAAATTTCCTTTTCTGTTTTTGATGTGTAATGAAAGTCGACTGTATGATATATGTTTTTTTTTGATTGCCAAACACTCTGGTCAAAATAACGGTTCGGGTCAAAACTCCAAACTAAATCAATTTCACCTAAGTTTTTTTTAAGCTGTTTTGCCTGTTGTTTATAGACTATTCGTTGTATAAAATTGGGTAAATTATTTAATTTGGGTATTAAATTTTTATAAGAAATAATTGTTAGGTTTTCATTGATTTTTTCTTTAGTTATTGTTAATTTACCGAATAAATTAAATTTAAATCCTGTGACTTGATTTAGAAAGTAAACTTTATTTTGTTTCGATAAATAATTCGCGTAATGATGTTTTGAAACAAAATTAGTACCCCAAGACTCAGGAGAAATAAGAAGAATCAATTTGTCTTTCATTGAATTGTTGTTATTTTTTACACCAATACTTTTGTAGACCATATCGGTATTCTGAGTCAATAATAACTAATCCACTCTCATCTAATAGTTGTTTAAAGGAATCTCTATCAAATTCCCAGATGTGATCATGATCTGTATAAATTAATTCCAATTTTTCTTTATGTCTATAGTGATTTAAATAGGATTCATCAATATCTGGTACTTCAATATAGAAGAAATCAAAATATGATTTGTATTTGTTTAAAAATGTTTTAGGTTCATCTAAATGTTCGAGTATATGTGACAAAATAATCACATCAAATTTGTCGTTATGATCTTTCAAATATTCAAATGCATCTGCATGAAAAAAAGATAAATTTTCTAATTTATTATCTGTTTTAGCTATCTTAATTGCTTTTTTATCATGGTCAACACCAATAACTTTTTGAGTTTTACCGGCGATTATATTACTTATTCGACCAAATTTACATCCCAAGTCCATTACTTTAAAACTTGATTGTAGTTTGGATAATAAAAACTCTAAATTTTTATTTCGCATAGAATTATCTGAAAATTCATATACTTTGTCAGCTTGCTCTAAAGATAATCTCCAAAATATCCAATTAAGATTTAGAAATAATTTCAACTTACCTTTACCACTCATAAACGGTAATTTAGATAACCTATTTACGAGGGAAACAAATAATTGTCTTGACTTTTTTCTTTCAAATTTGAATTTCATAATATGTAATTAACTCTTTTTGTTAAAAGTAATTGAAAACAAATATAGTTTAAAATAATCGACTATTGGGTTTTGTATATTTTTACTAGGTAAGTTTATGAAATTATAAGTATTTATTTATCATTTACTAGATCCATTAATTCTGAATAATACAACTCACCAACAGCTTTACTATTAAACTTTGATTGGCATTCTTTTGCAATCAATTCATTTTTTGTAGAATCATAATTCAAATATTTATTTTCCATTGCTAAAAACCAACTATTGACATCCAAATCATCTACTAATATCCCATTTTTCTCATTAATAAAATCTTTCATACCTCCAATGTTTGTCGCAATAACTGGTGTGCCAGTTATGAGAGCTTCAGCACAAATTACCGAAAATGTTTCATAATTTGAGGATTGACAGTATACGTTAGAATGATGTAAGGTATTAATAACTTCCTTCTTAGTTAATCTTCCTATTAATTTTACCGATTCATTAATTTCTAACTGAGATATTACTTTGTTCATTTCAGGTATTAGGCTACCGTCTCCCCCTAGAACTAACCTGACATTCGAATATTTTTTCAAAAGTAAATTAAAGGCTTGAATTAAGACTATTGGGTTTTTCATTGGATTCCAATTATTAATAGAAGTAAAAACAAAACGTGAATTGATGTTTTTTGGTTTGTACGTGAAATTTTTGCAGTCGATTACATTTGGTATAACAGAATATTTTTTGCTATAGTCACCGAGGAAACTTCTAATATCTTCTCCTAAAGCACGTGATACAACAATCAAAGGGATGTTATTGTTGAATATGTTTTCAATTCTAGATCGTCCCTTATGACCTTTAGGTAAATTAAACCCCATCCTGTAAGCTGACCAATGTTCTGTGAAAATAAACTTTAGATTTGAGTACTGTTTATTGAGTTCATTAATACCGATTGCATTTGGATAAGCTACGTGAAAATTTATGATATCATAGTTGTGATTATACAGTTTTAAATATTTTGCAATTTTTCTAGTCGCAATTAATTCTTTAAGCTTCCACTTATTTATAATTAGTTTAGTTGTTATTCTCGTTACGTTAATAGTATCTTCAATAACATGATGATCTATTTTGTTCTCTTTTCCAAAACAAACGTGCAGTACTTCATTTTTACAATGGTTGTTAAGTGCTTTTAGATGTTCAACAATGAATACACCTTCAATATCATTAATTGGAGAAGGAAACCATGGAACGATATGTAATACACTTAAGTTACTCATTTAAAAATAATTTATAATTTAAGTTTTCAATTCTATATCCGATTCGATATATAACATTGTTACTCACCCATATAAATGCTTTTATTGGTAGAATATTAAATAATAACCTTTGTTTTATAGAAACAAAGCTAAAAGGATCTTTTTTTAGGTATTCTTTTAATATAGTTATTATTTCAAATTCTCTTTTCTCGATAAGTAAATGTTTTGTTAACTCTCTGAAAACATAGCGGTATTCACGCTTTCTAGCTAGTGAGTGAACATCCTTATCATTGTCGTATTTTTCGTAAATTTTCCATTTTCCAATTAACATATTTGCACGTTGAAAATGAATTCCATTTTCGTGTATTCGATAGTATACCTTAGGGGTTGGGTTTCCGTAAATAGATTTTACCTTTTTGGCTATTCTTAACCAAAAATCCCAATCTTCTGTTCCTCTTAATTCTGTTGATTCATCAAAGTAACCTATTGAATTAAATAATTCCTTTTTTAAGAAAACAGAGTTAATATTAACAGCACAAGAGTGGTATAAGATTTTGAAAAACTCTATTCCAGAGTATTTACCGTAAAACCAACTGTAAGTTTCCGTTTTGTTTTTAATTCTATTTTCAAACAACATATATCCTGCTCCATAATAAAAATCGGCAGGATTTTCTATAATGTCAATAAAGTGTTGTGCTAATTTGTCTTTAGAATATAAATCATCAGAATCTAAAAAGGTGATGTATTCTCCTTTAGCATTTTTTATCCCTACATTTCTAGCTGCGGCTTGACCTGAATTGGTTTTGTAAAAGTATTTAATTCTTTTGTCTTTTTCTGTATATTGCTTACATATATCTCCAGAATTATCTGTTGAACCATCATCTATTAGTATTAACTCCCAATTAGTATAGGTTTGATTTATTACAGATTCAATGGTTTCTACTATGAATTTTTCAACATTGTAAACAGGTGTAATTATTGAGATTAATTTACTCATTTTTTTAAGTTAAGTAATTTTATAATTTTTTTTCTTTTTAGTAGTATTGGTTCTTCTATTAATTTTGTTGTGATAACGGCTACAATAAAAGAAAGTACTAGGTATAGTGGTAAAGCTAGGTATATAGTCAAGCTAAATTTATTTAGTATGATGTATCCTATTAAAGCATGCCAAAGATACCAGTTATAACTATAGTATGCTAAAATGCGGATGAAGTTACTGTTCTTAAATTTGAAAAATAAAGTACCTCTTATTAAGCAATAAAAACTTATTGGAATTAAAGTGTGAAAAATTGAATTTCGAAAAAAACTTTTTTCAGAAGTTAAATAAAAAAATAGTATTGATACCGTTACTAAACCAAACCCTATTAATGTGTACTTAATAGAATTTGAATTAATGATTTTTTCATTTGTTTCTTGGAATGATAATAATACACCTAAAAATAATGCGTCCATTCGCATGTGCGTGGCTGCGTATGTGTCCCAACCATAAAAATGGCCAGCTATTTTAAATAGTATCGATATTACTATAAAAGTATATATTGACATCTTTAGGGTTTTCATTTTATTTTTCATTACTGATATTGAGGAAATTATCAGAAATAAAATAATTAAAAATATGTAAAAATGTTCTTCAACGCACAAAGACCAGGCTAATTCAAAACTCCATGTGTAATTCAAGTTATAGTTTAGGTAGAATAAAATATATCTTGGAAGTTCGTTAATAGGGATAACTTGATCTGGGTGAGTTTCTAATAGTAACCATCTAGCTATTATTGTTCCTGCAATAATAAAAAAATAATAGGATGGTATTATTTTTGTTATTCGCTTAATGAAAAATAATTTCCAGTTAGTTTTTTCATTGTTTTCAATTTCTTTTAATAGACCCTTACTTACCAAATATCCCGAAATTACAAAAAACAAATCTACTCCAATCATACCAAAAGGAAGAATTTTATCAAAATGAAAGAGTATAACAAATAAAATAGCAAAACCACGGTATACATCTATACTTACGTTTCTATTATTTAGAATTTGAGTGTTGATTAACTTCATTTATTTGTTATATAGTTTTGTTTTTCCTTAAAATAGTAAAATCTATCATTTTGAATTTGAGTAAAAGTAATGTGAATGTTGTTATTAGTATTAATTTTAATATAATAAGATTAATTGGGCTAAAATTGTACTGAATTGTAATATAATAATTGACTCCAATAAATATAAAAAGGATACTAAAAAATAGTAATATCAGCTTGGTTTGATAAGGGGTTTTAAAAAGTTTTTGAGATATAGCGAAAAAAATTGTATTGTTTACAGTTATACTTATTAATGTAGCGATTGCTGCCCCTACTAATAAAAAAATATCAACTAATAGGTAATTCAAACCAATATTTATTAAGGCCGAGAATATTACAATAATTGGGATTAGTTTAGTTTTGTGCTTTAAATGAAAACCTGGAGAAAACATGCCAAGGCCCGTTATTAGTAATGTTATGTAAAATAAAGGCATAATATATTGAGCTTCATAATAAGATGGGGTTGTAAAGATGTATAATGTTTCATAAGAAAATACGGATAGAATTAAGACGCCTAATGTACCTACTCCAAAAAAGAGCTTAAAAAGATTAGCTAGTTCTTTTTTTGTAGATTCTTTTTCATGAATTTGATATAATATAGGGGCTAAAGCAGATTGAAATCCTAAAAGAATTATGCTAATTACTGACGCAAATTTGAAAGCGACTTCATAAACCCCATTGGCTGACATTGATATTTCTTTGATGAAAAATCTATCTGTTAAATTAAGCAATAAATAGGCTACAGCTGCGGGAATTAAAGGCGCACTAAATTTTAATTGTCGCTTTAATTCTGTAAAACTAAATTTAGGAATTAAATATTCTTTTAAATAAAAGATTTGTAATGTTATAATTAAAGGTGCGACAAGAAGTCCTGCATAAAATATACTGCTTAGGCCTAAATCATATTTCATTACAAAGAATATGATTAACAGAATATTGAAAATTGAATGTAAAAAAGTAGTAATGGCAAACTCATTTACTTTACGTAATGACTTTAATTGTGTACCAAAAGTGTAAAAAATAGAGTTAATAAAAACAGTAGATATAGATAGTAAAAAGTATCGATCTGGTATTCTTACGTCAGAAGATAGAATGTCAATAAAGAAATCTTTAAAAACATATGCGATTACAGAAAATAAACCATAAGCGAATATCGTAAATAAAATAGCGGTAGATGCAATCTGTTGTTTTTTTTGTAATGATACGTCTTCAGCTATATATCTACTTGTACCTTGATATAATTGAAAAGACACAATAGCACCTACGAACCCACCAAAAACACCTAGCATTCCTAGTATACCGTATTCAGCCTCAGTAAAATAATTAACATAAAAAGGGATGAGCATTAAGCTTACACCTTTTGTTAAAAGATTGGCGACAGTGTAGAGTCCTCCTTCTTTGAGTATGTCCTTAATCATTATTGAATTCAATTTTTCGAAAAAACAAGCCGCTATGACTATCTTTGAGAATCTCTACAGAATGGCTATTTAAATAACCATTAATTTGATTCTGTTCAACACCTACAAAATACTTGATCTTATTCGTGATTAGAAATTCCTTTAATAAATTGTCTTTGTTCATGTTTTTATGTCTGGAATAGAATGAGTAGTAGTTCGTTGGTCTAAAGCAAGGATTATTTAGTATCAGCAGTCTATCGTCTATGCATTCTAAATTAATTTTAGAATTATAATGTAACAAACTATTACCAACAGGCCAAACGGCTGGTTTACTTATTAAGATGGGCCTGTCTATTCTTAAAAAACCAACAAATCCAATATTATATGTTTCTTCCTGATCAAGGACCTTAGAGACATCATTTAAAAAAGTTTTAGTCACTCGTCTTTTTAAATTTAACTGATCATAGTTGGATGAAAAGTTGTTACTTATTGTAGAATACATATTATAAATACAAATGATAAGTATAAGAGAAGGTACAATTTTAAATTTATCAACCTTATCGCGTAGTGAAAAAATAAATAGCCATAGTAATACAACTGTTGACCCCATATTTATTGATGTAACCGCAGGTTGCCACGCTTCAGGGTGAATGCTATTAAGCAGGGTTGTTATAAAAATACCTCCTTCAATAAAGATTAAAAAGAAGAAGAAAAGGATTAACATAGGTTTTGTGTTTGTTTTTTTATAATTTTTAATTATTAAAATTAAAAATGGTACAGTCAAAACAAAATAATATTGAAAAGCAGTTGCGTTTGTAAAAAGAATAAACTTAATAGAATTATTAAATTTGGCAAAAATATTATCTAAAACTAAACTGTAATCAACATTCATTGTATCATACTCTGGTGATACCGCAGTTAACTTATAAAAAATAAAAATGGCGATTGTATTACAAATAACAGACATGGACATTGTAAGATACGTCTTATAATTTATTTTTTTATAGAGCAATAGAAAAATTGCGCCGCATAATACCGTAAACAGAACCATGGGGAGCATTAAGAAAAAAGTTGTTTGTAAGAACATTAGAGTTGCTACACTAAAAACATATTTTTCTTTAAAAAGATAATATGTTGATAAAACTAAGGCTATATACATTCCTAAAATTCTTGTTGGTAACTGATTTACTATGTTAATTGTAAGAGGATTCACTTTATTTAAAACAAAATCATCTGGCAGAACTAGAAAGCCGGACACGAACAGTAACAATATAGAAAGGATATACACTTTCGTGTTCGAATATTTAAATAGATCTTTAAACATATTAAATATTAAAGAACTGGCTAAAGTTAATAGAATTATAGGAACTGTAATAACATAACTCCAAATAGAACTTAGATTAACCATTGTACTGCATAGAGTATTCAGGTATATTTCAAAATAATGATAAGGTGTAGTCCCTCCTTCAAAATGTTCATTAAAATTTAGGTTAGCCAAATAATTTTCTTCTCCTGTTAAATATATTATATCAGTCATTCTTGCATAATGATATATGTCCCAATATAAATAACTAATTAAATCATCTCCAATGTAATTTAACTTTGTAATTAGGATGAATATAATACACCATAAGAAATAAATTATGAATAAACTCTTCAACCCTTTTAAATATTTTTTTTCAAATATTTTTGTCTTACCCTTTGTATGTTGAAAACTATAGATAATTAAGACTAAAGTTGGGATAAGGAATAATAATTGAACGGTAACTCCATTTGTAATCACTATAGAAAATAAAAAAACTATTAACAGAAGGCCTGTCAAAGTTGAAATAAAACTAGATAATAGTATGTTATTAAGCTTAAGTTTTAAAAGTACGAAATAGCCAATTGAATATGAAACAATTAATACTACTATAGGTATGAGATAATGCAAAAAACTAATATTCATAAGGGGTGCTTTTATCAATTGTTTGAAATACCATAGCAATACGAAAATACAATAATTTAAATTAAACCTTATAGCTAAGTGTAGCGAATACGAATTTAATTAAAATTTCAGTAATCTATTTGGTTTTTATTGTTTTTTTTGCTAGCTTTAAACTTGTTTATTAACTTATAAGGCCTAGTTTAGAGAGGTGATTTGTTTTTACCAATCCTTTTTACTTAATTTGAGTTATTGATTTTATAATATGGATTAAATTTTCATTTGACAATTCATAAAACAGAGGTAGTCTTAATAATTTATCCGTATATTTGTCACTTTCAACCAATTCTTGTCCTTCATACTTATTAACATAAAAAGGACTTTTATGTAAACTTAAATAATGAAAAACAGATAATATCCCATTATCTTTCAATTTTTTAATTATTGTCTTTCTTTGTTCTAACGATTCACAGACCATGTAAAACATGTGGGCATTATTAGTTGTAGATTTGGGTTGATAAGGTAAGCTAATGTTTTTTTCTTTTGCCCAAGTTTTCAAACCTTCATAATAGCTATTCCAAATTTGTTTTCTTTTATTCTGTATGTCATCTAAAGACATTAATTGGGCATATAAAAATGCAGACACAATTTCGGAAGGCAAAAAAGATGAGCCTATGTCTACCCAACCATATTTATCCACTTCCCCTCTAAAATAAGCTGACCTATTTGTTCCTTTTTCCCAAATAATTTCGGCTCTATGACTATAAGATTCATCATTTATAGCTAGCATGCCTCCTTCACCAGAAATAATGTTTTTTGTTTCGTGAAATGAGAATGTAGATAAGTGACCTATGCTTCCTAACGCTTTTACGTCTCCATTTGGAAAGGTGTAATAATTATCAATGGCTTGAGCTGCATCCTCTACAACGGCTATATTATATTTGGAAGAAAGTTCCATTATTTTGGACATATTACATGCCATGCCGGCGTAATGTACGGGAACAATAGCTTTAGTTCTATTTGTAATTAATGCTTCAATTTTGTCAGTATCTATTCCTGGGTGATTTTTGCTCGAGTCACAAAAAATAATAGTTGCACCTCTTAATATAAAAGCATTTGCTGTACTCACAAATGTATAGGAAGGCATTATTATTTCATCACCTTCTTTAATGTTTAAAAGAATAGCTGCCATTTCAAGTGCATCCGTGCATGATGTAGTTAGTAAGCATTTTTTAAAACCATACTTTTCTTCAAAAAGGGTTTGACATAATCTTGTATATTTTCCATTACCGGACAATTTACCGGACCTCACGGCGTCATGAATATAATCGGTTTCTTTACCTGTTAAATATGGTTTATTAAATGGTATCATAGTGCATTCCAATAGTGATAAATGTATTTTGTAAATATAACATTAAAACCATAGTTTTGATAAAAATT
>Ga0209292_1003600_pt1 | contig 16920 bp, 8 predicted proteins | sample GOMGulsemesocosm_2_FD_184634 | JGI IMG/M metagenome (GOLD analysis project Ga0209292, IMG submission 184634) | Methane-oxidizing microbial communities from mesocosms in the Gulf of Mexico - GOM9C Gulf of Mexico (SPAdes) (version 2) | ecosystem: Environmental > Aquatic > Marine > Cold seeps... | reverse complement strand
CCAATCAAGTAACCTTTAGCATTATCGAAATTTAGAACAGCAGTGGAGGAACCTTTAATCCCCATCTTGTCTTCAATTGAACCACAAGTAACATTGTTGAATTCACCAAGATTACCCGCTTGATCTGCCTGCACTTTAGGAACAATAAATAATGAAATTCCTCTTGTTCCTGCTGGAGCACCAGGTAAACGCGCTAATACAATATGGATAATATTGTCAGTTAAGTCGTGCTCACCTGCTGAAATAAATATCTTAGTACCTGAGATGTCATAAGTACCATCGTCATTTGGTTCAGCTTTTGTTTTAACTTGACCTAAATCTGTACCACATTGAGGCTCAGTTAAACACATAGTACCTGTCCATGTGCCTTCAGTTAAGCGAGTAAGGTAAAGTTCTTTTTGTTCGTCACTACCATGTTCTTGAATAGTATTCATTGCACCATGGCTTAACCCTGGGTACATAGCCCAAGACCAGTTTGAAGTGCCCATCATCTCTTGCTTAACCATACCAATAGATGGTGGTAAACCTTGTCCGCCATATTCTACAGGGTGAGATAATGACTGCCATCCGCCATCAACATATAGCTGATAAGCTTCTTTGAAGCCTTTAGGCGTAGTAACTTTTCCTTGATCGAAAGTACAGCCTTCTTTGTCACCACTTTGATTAATTGGCAGTAATTCGTTTTCACAAAATTTAGAGCACTCTTGCATAATTGCGTCAACTAAATCAGGAGTAGCTTCTTCAAACTCTGGATATTTCTCGTAATGACCGTAATAATCAAATACGTCTTCTATTAAAAATTTTATATCCATTATTGGTGCTTTGTAGCTAAGCATGGATGCACTCCTATATTATTTTGTTAAGCAATTTTTCAGATAGTAGAACATGACTTGGGAACATAAGTCAACTGGTCATACCACCATTTAAATAAAACATTTTCCAGGCTATTTTAAGAATAGGAGTAAACTTTAAGAATTAACAGCGAAGGTAATTGATATGTTAATTGAAATAAAAATAAGGAGTGATATAACTTTGCTAACAACTTATTACCTAGTTATCACTCCACTGAACAGCTTAGTCGCTAGGAAGGATACACCCTCCCTATAACTAGTTAGTTGCTTGTAGTGCAGCTAAAACATAAACCAATGGCGCATTCCAATTAATGGCAACTTCATTTGTTGAATAGCTACACCAATGATCAACATATGACAAAGCTGGTTCTTTATACGTATAAGAACATTGCTCTGGCTGACCAGGATATGAACCACCTACCATCATACCCGGAACCGGAGCTTCTACCCCATCTGCTTGAGAAGGTCTATGGTGTGGAAAACTTGGAGACTTCTGCCCAAAGCCAGTAACAAAAGAATAGCCCGTTGGGTTAAACCCTAAAATATAAGATATTGAGTCAACCGCCACATTTTTAAATCGTTTATCCCCCGTGAGTTTATAGGCCTGCATTGAAACTATTGCTTTATTAAGCACAACTGAATTACTCCCCCAAACAAAGTCATCGCGTAGCATAGGTGAATGGTAAGATGACAATTCGTAATTTTGTTTTAGTTGATTAGCAAGCGACAAGAACTTATTGCTAATAACGGCTTTAGTCGCAGTATCTATTAATAAATCAGTTTCATGAAGTAGAGAGATAAAACCTAGGGATGCAACATTACGCCACTCAGGAGTTACAAGCTCCGGAAGTTTGTCACTATATGATAAAAATTCTGTCAAATATGCCTCATTCCCTGTTGAAATAAACAACTCTGCTGAAGCCCATATAAATTCGTCAACAAACACTTTATCTTTATATTCACCACTTTTAACATCTTCAGGTTGAATATATGGGTTGTCTGGATGTTTTTTTGCCCAACTCCAGGCTTTTTCAGCTTTAGAGAGCCATTCATTTGCAATGGGATGATAAGTTTTACCGAGCGATTTAAAAACTCGACTACCTACAGCCATTGTTGCTGCGAAGTCGAGTGCGGCCGAAGTGGACTGGCCGATAACAAAGCGACGCCTAGTGTCTTGATGCGGCATTTCTTTATCAGGCCACTCTAACGTTGTCAGTTTATGGAAAACACCGCCATCTGGTGATTGCATTGTTGCTAACCAATCTAGGTTCCATTTGATTTCATCTAAAATATCGGGAATATCGTCGCCCGATTCAGGGATACCAATATCCCTATTAAAATAAAAAGCTCTATGATGATCAAATGCAGCAAGTAACGTATAAGTCGCAATCCCGCTATTAACTACATACTTCCCATAGTCACCAGCATCATACCAGCCTTTGGGTGAAGCAAAAGTACGGTTAGCTTTATGCATAGTGTCAGATGCTAAGGGATGCACAAACACCTGGTTATCTAGATGTCCCGCTGGTCTAGACCATTGACCCGCATAAGTTGCTTTAATATTCATTCCCGCTCGGTTTAAATAGAAAGACTTAAGTGCTGCATCATGAACATCGCTAAAGACTTGATCATTGATATTAAAGAAATAGGAATCACTCACCCCTTTAACTCTAATAAAAAAAGTGCCTTGCTGAGTAAATTCAGAAAAATCAGCAATTTTAAATTTCAAACCTTTAGCTGCATTCCAAGTTAGTGTGTCTGATAGATCGTTTCGATAAACTTCTTTTCCAGAATGGCTTTCTACTAAAATAAAATTAGTCGCTGACATATTTGGGATCATCGCTATTTTATTTTCATTTGGTAAGTAACCCAATTGATTCAGATTAATCTGATCAGCACTTCCATTACTTAGTTCAAATTTACTTACCGTATTCGGCTTAACTTCTGTATTAGCTATTTCGCTACCACAAGACATTAAAACAAGCGTAGATGAAATGACGCTACAAAGAATGAGTGCTTTAAACATATTTTAACTCTATTAATAATTTCCTTTAAATAAATGTAAGCGCTTTCATTTGTATTTTCAATAAAAATATCGATAAAGGGAAATTCAAGGAGTAATAATTAGAGAATTAAATATGAAATAGAGGAAATACAGAAAATTAATGATGAAGAGTATAAAAGATTTAAACATTAAAAATTGGCGGAGTGGACGGGACTCGAACCCGCGACCCCCGGCGTGACAGGCCGGTATTCTAACCAACTGAACTACCACTCCGCTATATTTTTAACACTTACATAGGTAATACTAACTTCAAATAAAATTTGGCGGAGTGGACGGGACTCGAACCCGCGACCCCCGGCGTGACAGGCCGGTATTCTAACCAACTGAACTACCACTCCGCTGAGATTTTATTTGAGATTGTTAGGCCTCACCTATTTTAAAACAATTGGCGGAGTGGACGGGACTCGAACCCGCGACCCCCGGCGTGACAGGCCGGTATTCTAACCAACTGAACTACCACTCCGCGATATTGCTTTATAGACTTTTTAGGTATCTTAACCTTAGAATAATTGGCGGAGTGGACGGGACTCGAACCCGCGACCCCCGGCGTGACAGGCCGGTATTCTAACCAACTGAACTACCACTCCGCTATCATTCTTGTAGAATTTTTTTCAGGATTCTTAACCTTAGAATAATTGGCGGAGTGGACGGGACTCGAACCCGCGACCCCCGGCGTGACAGGCCGGTATTCTAACCAACTGAACTACCACTCCGCTATCATTCTTGTAGAATTTTTTTCAGGACTCTTTACCTTAGATTAATTGGCGGAGTGGACGGGACTCGAACCCGCGACCCCCGGCGTGACAGGCCGGTATTCTAACCAACTGAACTACCACTCCACACATCAATCGCTGAACTCAACAACATGTCGTTGAATTCGGCGGAGATAATACGGTTATGAGATGTATCCGTCAACCAATTTTTTAATAAAACTTACTGCATGGATGTTTGACGAACAAAACGTTTGAAAACCAACCAATTTACTCCTCAGACTCTACCTTTATAGCCTTCTTTTTACGCCAAGCGAGAAAGAAAAAGATACCAGCCCCTACAAAAACAACAATTGTGTTGCCAACACCGACCATAATTAGCATTTGTTTTTGCGCTTCGGCTTCTTCTTTGGCAATTCTTGCTTGTTCTTCGGCTAATGCTGCTGCTCTTTCTGCTTCTTTTTCAGCAATAATTTCAGCCGCGGTTTTTCTAGGTACTAAAACGGCATTACCTTCCTCATCCATAGAAGGTACAAGTAATCCATTTTTATTTTCAGCATTAAATACAAATTCAGGCAGGGTTAACATAAACTCTCGACCATCTGTGGTTTTGCCAAACACATCAACCTTTACTCGGTGTAAGCCTGCCTCAGTGTATTCAAACTCTTTTAACCTACTTTCGTTTTCTTCTTCTAAAACTGAAAATTGAACGCTCTGTTTATCAGGGTACATTATTTTACCCTGGATAATAATACTATGCGGATCAACAAACATAGGATCTATTGCAAAAGTTAATAAGTGATTTTTACCTTCTTCATCACTGGCCTTAGCTGTAATTTTTATTGGCGCAGCTCTAACAATAATCGGCTTTTGTTTTAATTCACGTTTAACTAACGGCATTTTAATATGATAAACAGGTAGCCATTCCCCTGGGGCAAAATCTAAAACAAATTCGCCAGTGTAAACTCCATCACCTGCCTTTTCATCAAAATCACGACCATCATCTCTAAATGAATTGAGTTTGATTGGCTCGGCACCAAAGTTGTCATAATCTCTATTATTAGAACTAAAAAAATCAACATCCAAATTAACTACAGGCCTAAACAGCGGATCATCTAAAGCTTGTTCTCCATTTATTAACCGTCCCGTTATTTTAAGTGTTTCGCCCGTTAACAAAATGGTTGGCAGCGGATCGGCTTCAATATTAATTTCAGTAACAACAAGAATTTGGCTTTCGGGTAGTACTTGACCAATAGCCTGCCATGGTCCCGGCATAGGATTTTTCATTTTAACTAAATCAAAAGTACGTTCATCAAACCATTCTACCGAGCCATCGTCAGGTAAACTATTAATGCGTAATTTACTACCGTCTGGACGAACTAAAATAACTGGTTGAGAACCACTTCTTCGATAAAAAATTAATTTGATGTCTTTAATATGAGGGTCTATTTGAAAGCGATTATCAAAATAAGGGATTTGATTAGTGACATTATCAGGCTTGTAGTATTCAACAATTGGCACATCGCTGTCAGCCGCACTCGCAGGTAAAATAAAAAACAAAGTGAATACATAATATAAATGACTCCATTTGATATTTATTTTCCCCATATTGCTGAACTCCCCTTTTCTTCTATAATTGATAAACGTTCTTGATGTGCAGTTAGTTCATCGGCCGTTGCACTAACAATCTTTAATTTTGAGCGATTATTATTTACTCGCCTAATTTCATTTTGGTTTCCGCCCTCACCTTCTCCTGCATTCAAATTCAACGTCTCTTGTTTACGCGTCATTTCAATATAAACATACGCTAATAACTGAGCATCGATTAATGCACCGTGATAAGTACGGTCGACTAATTTGTCAACTCTATAGTACTTAGCAAGATAATCGAGCGTTTTAGGAGAACCAAATTGGTCTTTAGATACTTTTAACGTATCTGTTACCGTACACATATCATATGTCATCGGTACTTTCTTAGTTAACATTGAAAATTCATGATCCATAAAGCCAACATCGAACTTCGCGTTATGGATGACTAACTCTGCACCTTTAATAAAATCAATAAACTCGTCAGCAACTTGGGAAAATAGCGGTTTGTCACGTAAAAAGTCATTAGTTAAACCATGAATATCTATAACTTCTTGTTCCATCTCAAATCGCGGATTAATATAAACGTGATATGACCTTCCCGTTAATTGTCTATTCACCATTTCAACACAACCAATCTCTACAACTCGGTGCCCTTCTCTCGGGTTAATACCGGTTGTTTCCGTATCTAAAATGATTAAACGTTCGTCTTGTTTCTCTATAGCCACTATAAAACCTTGTTGTAAGTCAGCTTTATTTACTGATGTTAAATAAAAATGTTAAAAATTAATCTTCAATAAGTTTTTCTGGAAATTCTTGAATGTTTAGTTTCACTCGCTTATTGGTATACAAAAATACACTAAAAAGCAAAGTGAGTGTTAATTGCATAACCAACCATTGAAATGATAAAAGATTAAAATATATAAACCCGATCACACTCACCGAAAAATCAAATACCAAAGAAATGAATAAAAGCGTTCTAATATGCTGCCAACACTTTTTTACCCAAGCAAAGGTATCTGGTTTTCTTAAACTGATCAGTAAAATTACAAATAATCCAATAGATCCCGATATCAAGCTTAAATAAAACAACTTAGGATCAGGAAACACAAAGCTAATGGTATCCGTTCTATTTTGCATACTAGAAATTGAAAGCAGCCAAATAATATATCCTCTACACACAAATGCCAATAAGGCATAAATCCCTTTAGAAACCTTTAAACAATCGTATTTGCTAAAATCTTTAAGTGAGTAGTCTGCATATTCGTGCTTATCAGGCATTTGGATACCGGTTAGCTCTTTCAATTTCAAGATGTTGCTTTGCCGCAGTAATAGCTTTTACCGCTTTTGAGTTAAACTCACGATTATAAAGCGTATAAACAACAGCCATAGTCGCCAGAATAAATAGAATAGGATGAAAAAACCAACACATCACTGAAATTGAGAAATAATAAGCTCTTAAACCATAATTATAAGAATGAGCTGCTTGGTCTTGCACAATCGCCATTTGTCGAGCATAGCCCTGAAGGTTGGTATTTAAACCACTTTCATCTATGGGCGCCGCGCCAATCATTACATTTAAAAAACCGTATTGTCTCATCGCCCAGGTAAACTGGAAAAATGACATAACAAAAATTACCGCTAATACACCTAATTTAACCTGAATTGAAATAACTGTAGATTCAGTAGTGTAGGGAATAGTCATTAACACACTTTGAACTTGATCGGTTTGTGCAAATAACGTAATTACACCTGCCAAAACAAGCAGCGTAGTTGACGCAAAAAAAGCTATATTTCGTTCTAAATTCGCAATAAGAGAAGCTTCTCCAACGCGAATATCCTTTTTTATTGCTTCATACATCCAGTGAATGCGGTGCTGATGCAAACATCTTGCAATACAGTTTCTTTTTTTTGCCATTTTACGCGCAAAAATAGTATATCCAAGCCACGAAACAATTAAACAAATAAACGCAATATAATCTAAAAACAATACAGACATAATAGTGGTACCAAAAGAATAATAGGTTGCTCAATGAAAACTAACATTATTTGTAACTATTCAGTCAAAAAAAACAGAACGCACCCACAGAGGGCACAGATAACTCCGAGAAAAACATATTGCGCTTTATTTTCTCGGTGTAGAGCCGCGTCTCGGTGTTCTCGGTGGTGTATTATATAAGTACTGAAGAGTTACCATTATTTAAGTAATACACATTAACGTTAACACATTAAAAAATCTTTAATTAGTCATTCGACTGATTTCGAAATTAGCCAGCGTAAGAGTAATTTTATAAGAAGGTTAGGATTTGCTGCAATCAATTTTTATTATTTGTCAGCGGCTCAGGTCATTTTCAATACTGTTTGGTTTAAATTTCGACAATAGATGGATGTTATTATGTGATTAACTCATAAAAAGCCAAACACCAATCACAATAACTAATCATCCACTTTAATTAGATAATAATTCCAGTGTTAAAGTAATGTATTTTATCAGTAAAAGTCTTCAAAATGTTACAATCTCTTCCATAAATGTAAATTATGATTTACAATTCGTACATAATAAATACATTCGGTGTAAAATATAGCCTTAAAGTTATATAAATACTGTAACAAATGGTTGTATTACTTACTCAACTTTGTAACAATCCGCGCCGAAAAATATAGCCCCAATGTATATAAATAATAACTAATTGGAGTATTAATGGAAAAGCTAAGGAATAGCTGTTCAAATAAGATAGTCGGAATTTTACTACTATTTTTTTTGTATTCTAACGCGCAAGCAGTAGAAAATTTACAGATACCGCATACCAGTCAACAAGCTGAAATTGATGGTGAATTAACCGATGACTTATGGAATAACGCATCGAGTATTTCCCTAGACCTCGTCAATAGTCCTTGGGATAACCTAGCCAGCCCGGTAAAAACTGAAGCAAAGATCATAGAAAATGGTGAATTCATCTATATTTCATTTGTCGCTTCAGATCCTGAACCTGAAAAAATTCAAGGTTTTTTGGCTGATCGAGATACTACCTGGGGCGAAGATTTAGTTGGTATAAAACTCGATACCTTTAATAGCAGACAATTAAGTTATAACTTTTTTGTTAACCCTTTTGGTGTTCAGAACGATCAAATTTCCAATGAAGTGACTGGCGATGTTAATCGATTATGGGATGCCACTTGGTACTCCTACGGTAAAAAAACATCTACCGGCTTTCAAGTCGAGATAGCTATTCCCTACAATATTTTAAATTTTGACGAATCCAATAACGAAAAAACGTGGGCAATTGAGTTTATAAGACTGTACCCGCGTGACGAACGTTTAAGGATTTCTCACGTTGCACTCAATAAAGATAATAACTGTTGGTTATGCCAAATTCCAGAAATAAAAGGCTTTAAAGACGCCGACATTGGTAAAAATATATCGGTGGTTCCATCTATTGTTGCTTCACGAAATCAAAGCCGTGATGTATATACTGCCAACTCTCCGTGGGAAAAAAAGAATAATGTTGATGCCGGTGTCGACATTCGCTGGGGGCCAAACGCTAATACATTACTTAACGCAACAATCAATCCAGATTTTTCTACTGTAGAGTCTGATTCCGGCCAGCTGAGTGTGAACAAGACCTTTTCATTGTTATACGATGAAAAACGTAGCTTCTTTCTCGAAAATTCAGACTACTTTAGTAGTAACTTCAATTTAGTTTATACCCGAAACATTGCTGACCCAGACTACGGTGTTAAATTAACTAGTAGGACAGAAGATTATAGCTACGGTTTTTTTGTTACAAACGATACCGAAACTAACTTTATTGTTCCTGGTAACCTTGGTGGTTCGGTAGCATCACTTAACACAGAGAGTCATTCCGGTGCCTTTAACTACCGTTATAATATAAACGACCAATTTACACTTGGTATGGTATCTACCCTGCGTACATCTGACAGCTATCATAATGCAGTAGCAGGGGTTGATGCTAAATACAGACTAGATGACTCAAATACATTAACCGCTCAAGTGCTACATTCAGATACTGAGTATCCTCTTCATTTAACTAACGACAGTTATGATGAACAAGTATTACGTACTAAATTTGACGATAACTTTAGTGATCAAGCATATAAAGTGAATTTTGAGCACAGCTCTGAATATTGGACTGCAAATGCTAGTCACGAAAATATAAGTAGCCTTTTTAGAGCTGATTTAGGTTTTATTAACAGAGTAGACTACCAGCAAAACAAAATAGATGTTGTTCGTACCTTTTATGGCGAAGTTGACGATTTATGGTCTGAAGCAACACTTCTGGGAGAGTGGTATAACAGAAAAAGTGAACAGGGTGAGTTTATTGAACGCTCACTCACTGGCGGCTTTAGTATTTCAGGTCCTATGCTTTCCTATTTTGAATTTAACCACATTCAGGCAACAAAAGTTGGCTTACGCATTGATGATGAAACGCTAGCAGTAACACACAATACTTCGGTGTTTGATGAAAAATTTTACCAAGCCTATGCAGAGCTACAACTAACTAACCGTATTTATGCAGCAATAGGTTACGACTTTGGTGATAAAATCGATTACCAAAATGATCGTTTAGGTTCTTTTGATGAAGTTTACCTTGAGTTGAATATACAACCCACAGATCATTTACGTCTTGAGATATCACATACTTATAGTGAATTAAATGCTACCTCATCTACTACACAGCTAGATGAGAATGTATATTCTGCAAATTTAACTAATTTGAAGCTTGCATACCAGTTTGACGTACAGAGTTTTTTAAAATTAAGTATTGTCTATACCGACATAGACATGAACCTTAATAACAACCCGAATTTCAATCCAAATCAAATCAATAAAGACTTATCAACACAATTAATTTATTCCTATAAAATCAATCCTCAAACAGTATTCTTCTTAGGGTATTCAGATAACAGCTATCAAGATGATGATCTAACAAATGTCTCACGAGCTGAAAAAACCTTCTTTAGTAAAGTGAGTTATGCTTGGTCTTTATAGATTAGAAAGTTTATAGATATTAAAAAAGCTATTGAAATGATTCAATAGCTTTTTACGTTTAAGCTCGTACGTATTTAAACTAAGTTTCATTGCGGTTATATTTGTGTTGAAAAAACACTACTGTTATAAATAGGTTAGTGAAACTTAAAAAATGTATAAAACAGTTGATTTTACAACAAATAAGCGACATTTTATTACAATACCTTTAGAATAAATATTGATGTTGAGGCGTTAAGGATAACTTATATCATCCTAAAGCCCTTTATGTATCAACATAACTTGGTAAATGCTGTAACCATTATGAAAAAATCTAAAATATTTTTAGTCATAACATTATTTCTCAACTTAACATTTTCAGTACATTCAGCTGAGTTGTCAGAAAAAGATATCTTAAATAAACTTCAAAGCGAAATAGACAACCAAACATATGATTCAGCTTGGTCTACGGCTACACTGCACGCTGATAAATATTTGGGTGAGCCCAAATTTGATTTTCTTTACGGGGTAGCTGCATTAGCTAATAACCAAGCTGAACACGCTGTTTTTGCATTTGAGCGTGTCACCTCTAATCAACCTAGTTGGCTATACGCGCATTACTTATTAGCTAAAGCCAACTACCAAATCTCAAATTACCAAACGGCAATCGATGGCGGTCAGTTGTTGTTAAGCCATGAAAGTACGCCAAGTGAGTTAAAACAACCTGTTCAAGAGTTAATGCATTTAGCCCAAGCTAAATTAGACAAACAATCCTTGTATATAGCTAACAGTATATCTTTAAATTTAGGTCACGATTCAAATATCAATGCCGGTACGAATGAAGACAGTATATACCTGCCATTTTTAAGGGCCGAGATTCCTCTTTCTGAAACGAGTCAAGAAAACAGTGATACTTACGGCGCATTAACCTATCAATTAACGGGTGAAAAAACGCTATCACAGAAATCAAAAGTACTCTTTTCAGGGCAAGCAACATTACAGCAATTTTCTCAAGCGACAGAGTACAACCGTATGTTTGCTCGCATATCAGCCAAGTATCAACATGCATTTAGTTTTGGAAAAGTCGCCCTTGGAGTTAAAGTAACCCCTTTATGGTTAGATGATGATTTTTATCGAACTCAATCAGCAATAACAATCGACTTTAATAAACCAATCAATCATCAATGGACATTAACTTCTGGTATTTCAATAGGTGAGATCAATAATAAAATTAATAACACCCTAAATAATGATACATTGTCAGCACATGTTTTTACTCATTATTATTCCGGTAATACTAAGCACTCAATTGGTATAGATTACGTTAATGAAACCAGTAAATTAGTAGATTACAATCACAATAGTAGACAACTGACCACAATCAAATACACAACCTTATGGCTTATTAATAATCATTGGAGTGCGACATCCCAGATAGGTTTTCAAAAAAGTAGTTATGATGAAAACCATCCTTTTTTTCTTACCAAAAGGCAAGATGATTTGTGGCTAGCCTCGGCAATGCTCCAATATAAACATTCATCTAAATGGTCTTACCGACTTTCATTAAATGTTTTAGACAAAGACAGCAACATAAGCCTGTTTTCTTATCAACGTTCAGATATTAGCCTGAGTGCTATGTTTAACTTTTAAAGGTACTGATGATGAAAATACACAGCAATAATTCTCATTTAAGTCGCACTTTTAGCAAAGTAATCACAATAGCTATTTTAACCTCATACGCCTATTCTTCGCATAGTTTGGCAAATAACCAAACAGCTAGTGTTGTAGCGGGAAAAACATTATTGGCTAAAGGTCAAGTTAACGCGATTAATACCACAACTGATGATTCTAGAGTGTTAAGGCGTCGTTCGAATATATTTTCAGTTGAGAATATTGTCACGGGTGCAAACAGTAAAGCTCAATTTAGTATGTCTGACGGTGGTTTAATTACTTTAAAAGAAAATACTAAGATCAGCATAAATAACTACGTATTTAATAAAGAAAGTCAGCAAGGCTCTGCAACATTAGAAATAATAAGCGGCGGATTACGCTCGATTAGTGGCTTAATTAAAAAGTCAGGGGGTGATTATCAAATTAAAACACCTGTCGGCTCTATTGGTATTAGAGGTACTCACTTTTCAGTAGACGTTATCGGCGAGAATGTATTATTTGGTGTCTACAGTGGCAATATTGATGTAACACTCGCAACTAATGAAATACTTTCATTAGGCACAAGTGAAAGTTATTCTTTTGCTTCAGTTAACGAATTGGGTGATATAACATTACTCACGCAAGCACCAGAAGAGCTCGCTCTAGGTTATAGCACTTCATCAAACCCAAATTCGTCAACCGAAAGCTCATCAACTACAGTTTCCTCAGAAGCATATTCTACAGCTACTGCAGAACCTGAGCCCTTAACTGTTGTCGCCAACTTAGCAGTAAATTCACAATTATATGCTGAGTCAGAATGGCAAGGGGTCAGCAATGCATCACTAGCAGAGTTAATATCGGAAAGAACAGGAACGTTCGATTACCAACAAGTGCTACAAAGTAATGTCACATCTTCTGTTGGAAGCGTTCAAGATTTTTCAATGAATTTAGCAATAAATTTTGACAATGCAACAGTTCCAGGCGGCTCCCTAAGTTTTACAGATGCGCAAGGGGAATGGTTTGCGACTTATTCGGGTTTAATTAATGTAGAGCAATTAGCGCTCGGAATTAACTTTGCTTCTCATGCAAACCAAAAAGTAGAGGGTGATATATCGGCTGCATTTTCAAATGGATTAGACGAGATCACCGGACGTTTTGACCTACACGAAATTGAAAATCCAACAATACAAGCTAACGGTTCTTTTAAAATAAAATAAAGAAGCGAGATTTATTTGAAGATATCAACATTAGGATTCTAGCTATGCGTAAATTATGTTTTATTACTGCTCCTCTTATCACTGCTAGTATATTAGTTACCGGTTGCGGTGGTAGCTCATCAGAAACAAATGAACACCCCTCCTCTTTACCGGAACTAACTCAACCATCAACAACTACGTTACCTTCAAGCAATAGTATAATTACCACCACCGATACCCTTTCACTTTCTGGTATTAAAGGAATACAGCAAGTACTCCAACAAAAAGTTAATGGCGTAGTAAAACCTAAAAAAGCCATTGTTGATGCACAATTCTCTAACGCAACCGGACACTTTATTTTCAATTCTACTGCAACCCAACATACCGGTAATATAACCTTTGGTGTAAAAGTAGATGAACCTAACAGTATTACCAATATTTCCCTGTACTTACCTGATGTTGAAATTAGTATTCCTCTTTGTACAACAAACTGCGGCCAGAGTTTTACAAAAACACTTACCGGTTTTAATCCTCAGTTATCAGGTGTTAAGGAAGGTAATTTACGACTTGAACTCTACGTTACTGATAATGAAAACAATACTGCAATAATTGATGCACTTTCCATAAATTGGCGCCCTACTCCAATTTCTTCTGTGAATACTATTCGCGATCAAGATAAACTTTTAATTAGCTGGCAAGGCGAGTCAACACTCAATCGATACAATGTGTACGCGGCAACAGAGCCTAACTTAACCCCTACAAATGCTCTTTCGTTAGAAAACGGCGTCCAAAGACTCGCTATTACAACTCAAGAAGTAGAACTTATAGACCAAAGTCCAAATCAAAATTATTATATTTTAATTACTGCAATTAACGAGTCTGGCGAAAGTGGATTAAGCACCCCATTAAAAATTCCTTCTACTGTCATTACTGAAAATTTAGCCCCTTATGCCGTAACAGATGAAATTGAGGTGAGCGAAGACACGACATTTAGCGGTAATATTGTTGAAAATGATGTAGACCCAGAAAATCAAACAATCACGGTTTCCTCAATTGTAGTGCAGCCTACAAATGGCAGCTTAACATGGCAAAGTAATGGCGAAATATCTTATAGCCCGAATATAAACTTTCACGGTAATGATTCTTTTAGTTATGAAATAGTTGATGATGAAAGTAATACCGCTCAAGGAAGTGTTTCAATTATCGTTGATAATGTTAATGATGCACCTATTGCAAGCGAAGATGTTTTTAATCTTAAAATAGATAAAACGTTAACGCTAGATCAAAATGCTTTAATATCAAACGACTTTGATATTGATGGCAACTTATTATTCGTCAACATTACGCCGATTACTTCTCCATTACACGGTACATTACAGCTTTTTTCTGACGGTAGTTTAACTTATGTTGCTGATGGAACATTTTCACAAAGCGACTCATTTGAATATCAAATTACCGATAATAATGGTGGAACCAGTAACGCTTTAGTCACTTTATTACCTTCAGGAAAAGATACAGTACCAAGCGCTGTAAACGATTTATATACGGTTAACGAAGATACCACTTTAAATATAGCGTCCACCGCCAGTGGTATATTAGCTAATGATTCAGATCCTAATATGCTTAGTTTTGTATTAAAAAACACATTAATTGAAACAACCAGCCATGGAAATCTCACACTAAGCAACGATGGTACTTTTACTTACCTACCAAATAGTAATTTTCATGGCATCGACAGTTTTAATTATGAAATAGAAAATACTTTAGGTGAAACTGCGCAAGCCTTTGTTAGCATAACAGTAACCCCTGTTGTCGATATGCCTATCATCAATACCGACTCATATGTGACAAGTGAAGATACAACACTGAATATTGATGTGATTAGCGGACTTCTTTCCAACGACGTAGATATTGATAATGGCACATTAACAGTAAATTCTGCACCCGTTACTTCAACCAGCCAAGGTGAACTTACGTTAAACAATGATGGAAGTTTTACTTATATAGCGAATGAAAATTTTAATGGTGTAGACACCTTTACTTACCAAGCCTTGAATAACAACGGTGGAAATAACACAGCACTGGTTACCATTAACGTATCTTCAGTTAATGATACGCCTCAAGTTATTAACGATACAGGTGTAACACTGTCTGATACAGAGTTAACAATTAATGCACTCGCCAACGACATCGATATAGACGGAGACACACTAACTATTTCTTCCGCGACTACAATTCCTTCGCATGGCAGTGTTGCCATTGTGGGCAATCAACTTGTTTATACTCCCGAAATAACATTTGGCGGGGTCGCAAGTATTGATTATACCATTGAGGATCCGGCTGGATTATCCAGTAGTGGGACCGTATCAATTAACGTATCTCAAGTGGGCAGTTCAAACACAGCCCCTACTGCTACCAATGATAGTTACACCATTAATGAAGATATTACTTTAAACGCCAGCAGTGTAATAGCAAATGATAACGATTCTGACGGCGGCACACTTAGCATTGTTACCACACCACAAAGCAACGTAAGCAATGGCATATTAGTCCTTCAATCTGATGGCACTTTTAGTTATGCCCCGCAAGAAAACTATAACGGCACCGACAGTTTTATTTATACCTTATTTGATGGCCAAGGTGGGTTTTCTACAGCACAAGTTGATTTAACCATTACTTCAATCAATGACGTTCCTGTAGCAACTACTGATAGTTACTCGACATTAGAAAATACGCCTATTACCGTTATCGCATCAGACTTTAATGCCTTATTATCAAATGATACTGACAACGACAACGATCCTTTAACCGTCAATGTCGGAGCAAGCACGAGCACCTCTGATGGCATATTATCGCTAGATACAGACGGTGAGTTTACTTATACGCCTAATGCTGATTTTTCAGGCACTGATTCTTTCACTTATCAAGTAGAAGATGGAAATGGCGGTGTCAACTCCGGTTTAGCTAATATCTTGGTGGTTAATGTTAATGCTGCACCTTTAGCTATTCCAGATAACTATAATATGATTGAAGGTAATGTACTCAATGCTGCATCTGTTTTACTTAACGATACGGATCAAGATGACGACACATTATCGGTAGACACTTCTTTTGTATCATTACCATCAAACGGGGCCGTTACTTTTTCTACTGACGGTACTTTTATCTATACGCCAGCAACAGGGTTCTTTGGCGCTGATAGTTTTAGTTATAGAGTTGATGATGGAAATGGAGAACAAGATGAAGGATTAATTCATATTACCGTTGTTCCAGACCCAAGTGCACACGGTAACCCTTCAGCAATGAACGATAGTTATAGCCTTGATGAAGATACAACACTCATTGAATCTACACTGTTAAATAATGACAAAAGTGATTTACTCAACAGTGACGATACAACAGAGTTGACCGTAACCACGACACCTGTTTCACAACCGAATAATGGTAATCTGATTTTACAAAATGATGGCAGTTTTACTTATACGCCTGATGAAAATTATAGCGGCAACGACTCATTTAGTTATGAAGTGACCAATATCTACGATAAAACCTCTACGGCAATAGTCATGTTAACCATTAATGCCATAGATGACGCCCCGATAGCTAACGATGATAGCTTCACCATTGAAAAAAACAGTGGTAAGTACAAAGCTAAATTTTTGCTTGATAACGACAGTGACCCCGAAGGCAGTCATTTAGATATTGATGAAACACCCATTATTAACGTATCACACGGCACATTAAAGCTAAAAAAACATGGTGATATAGAATACACGCCAGATACCGATTTTGTCGGAACAGACAGCTTTGTATACCGCTTGGTTGATGATGCAGATAACTCAGATCTCGCTACTGTTACTATAACTGTCGTTGA
>Ga0209292_1003596_pt1 | contig 16926 bp, 9 predicted proteins | sample GOMGulsemesocosm_2_FD_184634 | JGI IMG/M metagenome (GOLD analysis project Ga0209292, IMG submission 184634) | Methane-oxidizing microbial communities from mesocosms in the Gulf of Mexico - GOM9C Gulf of Mexico (SPAdes) (version 2) | ecosystem: Environmental > Aquatic > Marine > Cold seeps... | reverse complement strand
AACGGTCGCAGGTAAACATTGCGTAATTCGTTTTCTGGAATGTTAACGGTGTTGTAATCCATGCCGCTTTCTACAGCACCATAACCGGCTAGATGTTTGGCGCAGGCTGCAATGGACCCTTTGTTATCAAGGTCATCACTTTGAAAGCCGGCTACCATAGCGGCCCCTAGTTCGCCACACAGGTAGGGGTCCTCTCCTAGACTTTCTGCAATTCTGCCCCAGCGCGGGTCGCGGGTAATGTCGATCATGGGTGCAAAGGTCCAATTAACACCGGAGGATGCCGCCTCAACCGCTGCGATTTTGGCGCCTTCTTTTATCCGTTCTGGGTTCCAACTGGCGGCTTGCCCCAGTGGTATTGGAAAAATGGTTTTAAAGCCGTGAATAACATCGCGGCCAATTAATAGCGGAATGCCCAAGCGGCTTTCTTCCATGGCCACACGCTGAAGTTCATTCACGGTCTCGACATTAACTTCATTGATCACCGAGCCCACTTTGCCTTCCTGAATGTCTTGAGGCAGGTGCCATGAGCCACCGGTAACCTGGCTCATCTGGCCAATTTTTTCTGCTAGTGTCATTTTGGACAGTAATTCTTTGGCACGAATGTCATGCCCATTGGCGTCTAAGTTTGTTGGCAATAAAGGAGAATGTGGCGTCATAGTAAAACCAGGATATTATTATTAAATAAAGATATGCAGCTGAAAGGTAATGGTATTGATAACCAGAGTGCTTAAGCTCTCAGCGAAGCAATTGGGATCATCTTTACAGACCGGAATGGGTATATCTATGCCCTATGCGGCTAAACGGACTGGTACTGCGGCAAGGTGGATATCTGCTGTTTTTATCCATAATTAACCCGCTAATCCCCCCTCTAACGCCCTGTTACATACCCTAAAACCTCAAATTCCAAACCTTTAGCGTATGCGATCAATCAGGTAAATAGTAAGGCGATTGGTATTGCTGTGCACACCAATAAGTGGCCGGGATATAACGTAACGCTTGTAGCTGGCACATTCGAGATATCCGCACGGGTGCCCCAAAATGCTGTCCTAAATTCCAGAATCTTTCCACATGGTACTTTTGGGCATGGGCAACGATGGACATACAGCCTCATTATTCCCTGCAGCGATGAACTGGGCTTGGGCCTGAATTTAAATAGCGAACGATGCTGCCTGGCGGTTCGGGCATTTTTTAATTAAAAAGTACCTAACTGGATATTTACTGGGCCCCGTAATGGTTTAGTCCTTCATTAAAGGGCTAGCACAACCACAAGGCGCCTATTGCAATAGCAGACAGATAATTGCCCGCTATTGCAGTTTTTAATTTAAAGACGTTACGCCAATACAGACGCCAGCCTTTCACAGATTACCGCCTTGACATCATCGGTAATAACTTTCACAAATAGCCCCCCCATTTTCAAAACCTTATAGAACAACAGATTAAGAGATGCCATCACCCAGGTACTAAAGGGTGCCGCCAAGAATAATAATTAGCCTTATAGATATCGATCTAACGATATCGAGTCCTTTATATAACCTACACAAGCTATTATCCTAAAAGGAAAAATAGTAACGGATTTAATTCGACCAGTGCAGCTCGGTGCAACTTTAAGTAACACACACTGGCATTTTTGTAAGGTATTTTCCAATTATCAAAAGACTAAATAAAATGAATATGAATTAAGTTTTTCTAAAAGAATAAATTAAAAATATAATTTTGATATTCATGATCCTAAAGATTCAGGCTAGATTTGGCACAGCCCATGCCCTTAATACCAGCAATATGTGACTTAACACATATTTAGGAGGTTAAATGAAATCAATATTAAAACATGCCCTGACAGGAGTCATAATGGCGGCAAGCACAACGTCATTTGCTTGCACAACGGACGAAACCGCCAATAACAATTACGACACATCTGCCACACAGGGCCTTTGCTCTGGGGTAATCTTGCAAGGCTCAATTTCCTCGCGCAGCGATGTGGATTGGTTTGAGATAGAAGCCGGTGATGCAGGTGAAATTAGCATTATTCTCGATCACAACAAACGTGATGACTTTGACTGGGATGTATTCCCTGCATCAGGAAGCCGCCTTGGTGGCGCCGCCACCAACCAGACGCCTGAAACCGGCAGCGTTAACATTACCGAAGCGGGGCATTACTTTATAAAGGTAAGCCGATACTCTGGGAAAGGATGGTACAACCTAACCATTAACTTTCCTGAATCTTCAAATGGCGGTGGTGGCGATCCCGTTGCATGCAACTATGGCCCAGCGCCATCTAAACCAAGTGGCTTTAAAGGTTATCTATTAGGTAATTCCGCGGATACCTGTAACGACTTGCAAGCCAATGATGGCGCCACCTTGTTGATGGGTGGAGGTTGGGATGTGGACCCGTCGTTTTCACAAAATGTGAAGAACCATGTGGGAGCCGGTTCCGATGTGGTGGTACTGCGCACCTCTGGCACAGACGCCTATAACGATTACCTGTTTAATTTAATGGCTGCAGACTCGGTTAATACCATGATTATTGATAGCTCGTCTGATGCTAATAGTGAATATGTGGAATGGGCTATTGAGAGTGCAGAGTTTGTGTTTATCAGCGGTGGCGACCAGTCTGACTATCTAAACCTGTGGGCCGACACGAAAGTTCAAAGCGCGCTTCAGCACGTATATGACAAAGGCGGCGTCATTGGCGGCACCTCGGCGGGTATGGCCATGTTGTCTTCCACCGTCTATGACCCGGATGGTATTTTGGGTGCGGTTTCAAATGAAGTGGTCACCGACTTATGCCACAACACCCTAAACTTCTCACCAGGCATGCTAAACATTCCAGCCATTGCCAATACCATCACCGATACACACTTTCAAGAGCGTGATCGAATGGGTCGTGCCATGGTTTTCCTGGCAAACCAGCCAAGTAACTACCGAGTCATTGCTGCCAGTGAAGACACTGCACTATTTGTAAAAGCCAATGGTGATGCAGTGGTAGTGGGTGATAATGAAGTGTATGTGTTATACGAGGGTAACAGCACCGAACTGGTTCAAGCCCAATGCGGCGAAGCGGTTATTTATGATAACGTGAACCGCATTAAACTAATGCCTAGCCAAAGCATTAATATGAATACACTGAATCATAATGGCGATGAAATTACCATTTCAATTGATGGTAGCCAGTCTAACTTTTACTCACCTAGCTCCCCTTATTAATTAATAGGTTAGCTTTTACTAGGCGCTCTTTGAGCGCCCTTTTTATGCTGCTGGGGTTTAATCTTTCTGTTAAATCATCCGGCTGTAGGGCCAGAATTTCAAAATCAGACTACGCCATCTAATGTGGAAATCGGCTTCCATCCAATCCATACAGACACAAAAAAGCGAACCTGCATTAGGTTCGCTCTATATTAAGTAACCATGACTCAAATTGACCCAAGATAGCCTAACAAGATGTTGAACGAGTTAGAAGTCAGCGCCTTCCACTAATTCAATTTTATCCGAGAAGATAATTTTTTCAATCTTATAGGCATCACTGTAGTAATGATCAACCACAACTACCTTGTCGTAGCCATTGTTTAAATCAATTACCAAATCATCCCCCTGGCGCTCAACAGTAGTGCCGTTTCGGAAATAGTAGCTAAAACGAATAGTATCGTTACCCTCTATTTCGTATACGAAGTCTTCATTAATAACTTGGCCAAAAACGTATTCGTCATTACCGTCACCGCCATATAAGTCATCGTTACCCGCACCGCCTACCAGCACGTCACCACCGGCTTCGCCACGCAGCTCATCGCGACCCTTGCCACCAAATAAACGGTCATCCCCTTCACCACCATAAAGGGTGTCGGCACCTTTACCGGCAACCAACTGGTCATTGCCTGCTTGGCCGTCCAATAAGTCGGACCCGGCTAAACCCCAGATGGCTGTATTGTTGAAAATTTTATAATAGGTGCGATCACCACAGGTACTACGTTGGCTATCAACTAAATCATCACCACCACTGGTTCCCACGAGTGACCTAACTTCGCCAATCTCACACGCCATATTGTTCCAGACATAATCACGGGACCAAGTAATTTTCGAATTTTGGAAAACCACTTCTTGCAATAAAGACAAGTAGTTATCTTCGGCAGGTTCGCTAATGTGGTACTGAACATTTTCTTCAATAGCATCAATAATTAATGATTGCCCATCAATTGAAATAACCACATCGCTTGGGTCAAGGTGTTGTAAAACAATTCGATATACTTCACGCTCAGCACGTTCAAGTACATCACCATCATTGGGTGACCAATAATAATCTTGCATTGCAAATGCAGGGGAGCTGACCAGTAATAAAAGAGCCGCTTTACCAAATTTCATAATTTTATCCTTAAGTATGAGTGGTTGAGGCGACTATTATAATGACACTGGCTAAAACTACATGAGAGAAGCTACGGAATAATATTGATACAGCGAAACTTTATTTCTTTATTTTGTATCAACAGATAACAAGCTGTTTATGTCGTGGCGTATTTAAAATACCCGTATTACAACTTAAATCGATACGGAATGGTAAAGTCGTATAACTCCCCCTCCGCCATTATTGCATCCGGTACCACTGGGTAGGGTTCGGCGCTCTTGGCCGAATACAAAGCCGCCTTATCCAATAGCTTAACCTGGGATGACTGTACGGTATCCAGAGATTGAATCATGCCGCGTTTATCAATAACTATGCGCACCTTCACTAACCCTTGCTGGCCCCGCTCATAGGCTTTTTTAGGGTAGACCACACTTTTGTTGGCGTTCACCATTAACTTTCTGTAGTAACCAGATTCCACCAGCTGAAAGGCTTTGGCTGCTTTACTTTTGGTTTCTTTCTCTTTTTTAATTTTAGCCAGACGAGCTTGTTTGGCTTGTTTTTTCTTTTTTTCAATGAGGGCTATTTTACGCTCTGCCTCGCGGCGTTGTTGCGCTTTTTGTTTTTTGTCCAAGGCCCTGGCTTGCTGGCGCTCTCTTTCTTTTATTACTTTTTTCTTGGCTAACTCGGCCCTGGCAATTTCTTGTTGCTCCAATTTCAGGGCTTTACGGTTTTCCTCTCTGGCTACCCTTATGGGTGTATTCCATTCCCTTATGGCTTCTACCCTTGAAGGGGCCACATTAAGGTTCATATAGTCATCAAAATAGGAGCTTTTGGTTTTGGCCAATAAGTCATTTTTAAAGTTGGCGGTGGGTGGAAAGCGGCCAATCCAGCCCTTAAGCAGTACATTAATAAAGGATCTACCTGGCACCTCCAAAACATCCACACCGTTAATGGATACCAGGGTATTGCCACTGGAATTATCGATCACAATATGGTCGCCGCGATAGAATTTATCTTCTACCAATCCGGTAAATTGCACTATGTTGGCGGCATGGTATTCAAGCTCTGCCACGTTATTGCTAATGGCGATCATCTCATTCATTAATTTATAAAAACGGCGTTTGGAGATGCTCTTGGCCAGTATTTTCATTTCCATTCTAATGGCACCTTTACTGGCCAAAATATCGGAAGCGTTCACACTGTCTATTTCTGTGTATAGGGCACCATAAAAGTAGCCGGCCCTTAAATCACTGTAGGAACCGACCCCAGTCATATTCAAGGGGCTGACGGCCAGAGATATATTAGTGAAAACCATAACGGCCAGTAGAACAAGATATTTCATGTATCACCCTCTTAGCCGCCGGTGAGGCGGCCTATTATTATTTTTATAAAGGGGTTTTTAACCCCGTGTATCCATCGTTTGTAAACCAATGAGTTGGCTGTGTTGAATTAAATGTCCAATTAATTAAGTCAATATCACCATTTCCCTGTGAGCTGCCTGCTATGTTAAACACTTGCACGGCTTCACCTTGGTTGTTCCATTTTAAAGAGTCTTTTTCCTGCATATTTTCAGGCACAGACAGGGCCCTTAGAAATAGTGCGCGATGGCCAAATACTTTGCCTCGACCAAGCTCATCTACTGCCAGAAAGCTGCCTTCGTAAAGCGCAATGGCCTTGTTAGCTGCCCCACTTGCAGATATCCGTGCTAACAAACCAAATGCTCGGCTGTGGCGAGTTTCTCCTTTTATCTTTCTATCCACATGGGTTTCATTTATGACATTGCTTAAAAACGGATGCTTAAGTAAATCCCCATGGAACAGGTCTTGGCTTTTCACATGGTAAGGGTTGTTTAACAGCTCAGACCCCACCACCGCTTTATTACGCGGGGCATAATAGTAATCCCCCAGTATGGCCATACCGGCACTGGTGCCCCCCACGGCTTTTTTAACCAGGTGTTTGTTTAACGCCTTAGCCAAGGCGGTGCCTTTCCAATAATTACTGTAAAGCGTTTGATCCCCCCCTGCGATCCAAATCACTTCGGCACTTTCAATTAACCTGACGATAGCGGGGTGATTAGCATCCGCTTGCGAATCTATGGAGACCTCAGAAGCGCTGCTAATGAGCGGTGAGAAGTTATTGCAAATCCATTTGGCCTGTTTACCAAGGCCACCGGCACGAATCACCAGGTAATCCCCTTTATCTGCCTGCTTCAATAACCATTGGGTGGCGGCTTTTTCATCTGGGCTTTTGGTATCGGCCCCACCACTTAACAGCAAAGCTGGCTTTACCGAAACCCCTGTCTCCTGCAAGGAGCCACAGGCCAAGGTATACTCCAACGAATAAGCTTGCAGTGAAAACAAACTAAACATTAGGCTAATAATTATTCTTTTTATATGAGTGTGGTAAATCATGTTAAGTAACTTAGGCATACTGTCTTGAGGTGATTATTTCTTGAATAGGAAAACCCGAAAACAGTTTACTTTGTTTTAAAATAACGTGGGTACTAATGTTACTAATCTGCGGACATTCCTGTATCAGTAAATTGGTTAACATCATGTAGCGACTCATTTGTGAGCAAGCAAAACGAATAATAAAGTCACAACCACCACTCACGGTGTAGGCCTCAAGTACTTCAGGCATATTGTTAACACTTTTTTCTAAAATACGGAACGTCTCGGGGGCATGGTCTTTTAGTGCAATCGTAGCAATGCACTGTACCGGCGCACAAAGGCGATCAATATCAATCACCCCTAGAAAGTCTTTAATCCAACCGTCATCAATTAAGCGCTGTAATCTTTGGTGACAGGCACTGGCAGACAGATTCACTTTTTCTGCCAAGTCTTTATTGCTCACGCGTCCATTTTGTTGAAGCTGTTGCAAGATGCGCAGGTCCAGGCGATCAAGTTCTAATGCAGTATTCATATTATTTCACTCTACTTAGAGATAGTAATTTTAACCGGTTCAATATGCATGGTGACATTGAGCACCGTATATTGATCCAGCGTTCCATTAGTCTTCCAATAACCCAGGCTGTCTTGTGTTTGCACAAAACGATAGACAAAACCGTCTCCTTGCTCGCTAAACGAGTAACGACGAATTTCTTTGGCTGCCTTATTATCCAGTAATTCATAACCTAATATGTGATCCAGCCTGGCATTAGGTAATGCAAAACCCGCCCCCTGCCATGGGGTTTCATTCATGTATTCATGGGCAATGGTTTCATCGCCAGCCCCGTGCAACAGGATTTGTCCGTTAAGGTCGAATTCACTGTTAGCAGACAAAACCGACACATTAAAATCGTTAAGCGCTAATCCCTGTGCCTTGCTGGCTCGCCCATCTAGTATGGTAACTGTGCCCGCACCCAAAACCGCTAGGGTTTGTTTATCTATATCAACCAGCATGGCGGTATTTTCATCCACCGCGTAACCCAGCTTAGTGCTGTTCATGCTAAGGGTTTTAGCCAAACGCCCTAAGCGTGCTTTACGGTCAAAGTGTTGATCCACAATGCCAAATGGAAAGAAGCCCAAGCCGTGGTGTAAATACAGTTTGCCTTGTTCCTGGGTTTCCATGCCAAAATATTTTGAACTTACGTCACTGGTTAAGGCCGAAAAACTGTCACCGGCGGCAATCATAGTGTCACTCATCATGGCCGCACCGGCACTGCTGCCACCAATTAACGCACCTTTTTTAAGCTTTTTATGTAACAAGTCCAAAAGAAGCGACGGTTTAGTGGGGTCCTTGCTTAAGGTATTAATGATTCGCATTTGATCACCACCGGTGAACCAAAAACCATCCACATCCTTTAGCTGATCCACTAAGGCTTCATTATTTGCGTTATCTTTCCAGTTGCTTTCATCCACCTTAGTGGACGAGTCATCAATCACCGCCAGCGGAAATATTTCGATATTGTTTTTGTTGGCACCAAAACGCACTAAGTCCTGTTTGAATTTAGTGGCCGTTTTCCAGGGTTTACTGGACGCCACCGGAAAAATCGCAATGCGGCTACTTTTGCTTGGCAAAGCATTAATAAAACCTTCATATACATCACTGTTATTAGCGGCCAAGGCACCGCCCACAATCAGTAGTTTTCCGGCTTGGGCATTAACGGCAAGCATTAGGCACAAGCTTAAAAATATTTTCATGATTCGGCCCTCTCAATAAATTTGGTTTTTGCTGTCACCACACCGTCTTTTAATAACCAGTTACCAGCCGTCATAACCGATTCAATATCTAAGGTGTTGGCATTAAGCAAACAAAGGTCGGCATCACAACCCACTTTTATTTTTCCCTTTTGATATAAACCGGTAATGCGGGCCGGGTTTTCTGTGATACAGGCAAGGGCGGTAGAAAACTCGATGTCGTACTGCTTGACACTGCGTACCAGCTCTTCATGCAGTGAAGAGATCAAACCCACATCCAGGCCGTGCAATTCACCTTTGGCATCGAAGTTAGGCAAGGAGCCTTGTGCGTCCGATGAAAAAGTAATTTGATTACCAGGCACCCCCTGGCGTAATAAATAGTCCAGCGCTTCAGAGGCACGCACATCCCCCGCCGCCATTAAATATTCATTAGTGGAGGCGGTTAAATCCAAATAACCGCCTAATTTGGCAAACTCCACCCCGGCACTTAATAAGTCACGGTTACGATTAATATGGGTGGGATAAAACTGTGTTGCCGACACTTCGTACTGTTCGCATACCTGGTGCAGCAAAGATAACTTGTCTTCGCCATCCCCCACATGAATCATCACCACACCGGTTTTGCCAGATAACATGCCCCCTACTCGCGCGTCGGCTGCGATGCGGGCCAGTTCGGCAACACTGGGTTGGGAACCCCTGCTATCGGCAATGGCCACTTCACCTACCCCAATCACTGGGTCAATAAAGATCATGTCGTCGCGCACACTGTCCATGAGAGTTTTCACCGGCACCTCGTAAGAGCCTGTGTACATGTAACAAGACAAACCGTCGGCGCTTAACGCTTTGGCTTTACCATAAAGGTCACCCAACAAGCGGGTTGAAGCATCTGTGCCCAACGCGCCTATCATGGTTGTAACACCGGCTTTAATGGCATCAAATAAATCCAGTTCAGGGGTGCGCGTATTAAAACCCCCTTCACCACCGCCCCCAGTGATATGCACCAGAGTGTCAACAAAACCAGGTATTAGGTACTGGCCCTTGCCATCCACTACGTTGACATATTGCTCGTGGGGAACTTGTATATTGTTATCAATGGCGGCAATACGCCCGCCACTAATGAGTACATCGCATTCACCTAAATAGGCAGGTGAATAAACCTTGGTATTTTTTATTAAGGTAATCATTTAACTAAACCCTACTAATACAGACAGCGCCATGACCAAGGCTGATAACATCATGAGTACCAATAATGGCCATGCAATAAACCGTAACCACACTCCCCAATCCAAACGTGCCGCCCCTAAACAACCCATTAACGCAGCCGAAGTAGGCACTAAAATATTGGTGAGGCCATCACCCAGCTGAAACGCCAACACGGCAATTTGACGGCTTAACCCTAATAAATCGGCCAAGGGCGCCATGAGCGGCATGGTTAAAGCGGCTTGACCGCTGCCCGAGGTCACAAAGAAATTGAAAATACTTTGAAACAAAAACATAAACATGCCCGCCAATACATCGGGCAAATCAGATAAAGACTGAGACGCTGAATGCAAGATTGTATTTAGCACGCTGTCTTGTTCTGGGCCATCACCACCCAACATCAATACAATGCCTTTTGCAAAAGCCACCACTAGCGCAGCGGGTAACAACTGGGCAGCGCCATGGCGAAAGGCTTCCACGGCTTTATTGGCGTTCATATTTTCAAGTTTAAAAAATATTCCTATGATCGCCGCCACCACACCCATAGTGAAAAATTGGCTGGCGATTTCTGGCAGGTAATAGCCTCTGCTGGTCACCCCCCAAATCATCCAGCCAATGCCGCCCACCAAAGTAAGAAACACTAGCTTATCCCCAAGGGATAACACTTGGTCATCCAGCGTGGAGGTAGAGCTTTGCTCTTTTTTAGTAATCAGGTCGCTATTATAGGCCAGCGACAATTGAGGATTCTTTTTAACTCTTTGTGCATAGATAAAAGTAAAAAGTGCCGCCAGTGTGGTGAAGGCCACCCACAATACAATACGAAATCCGCTGCCCGATAATAAAGGTACACCGGCTATGCCTTGAGCGACGCTTACCGAAAACGGGTTCATCCAGGAACAGGCAAACCCCACCTGCGTGGCCACATAGGTCACCAGCAATGCGGTGATGCTGTCGTACCCCATGACCAAAAACACCGGCACAATAATTAATACAAAGGGAATCACTTCCTCCCCCATACCAAAAATGGCGCCGCCCAAAGAAAATGCAAAAAATAACACAGGAATTGCCAACACTTCCAAGGTGCTGCTCTTGGCGATAAGGCGCATTAATCCACGATTAATGGCGCCGGTTGCCATGATGATGCCAAAGGCACCACCGGTAATTAATATGAAGGCAAATACGCCAATGGAGGCGCCCCATTTGGTGCCCGATACCAGGCCTTCAAACGGTAAATTTAATAAACCAATCTCGCCACCTTCGGCGAACACGGGTAAACCCTTGGCACCGGTTGGTACCTGTTTAAAACTTTGTGGGTCAATAACCGAAGTCACTTCACCGTTGCTTTGTACTTGTTCCACCATGCTAAACGAGCCAGGGGTGATCAAGTACGTTAATAAAAATGCCAGCAAGGCCACCACCATTAAAATGATGTACGTATCAGGCACTTTTGAAACGGCCTGAGTCTGGTCGCTGGTATTGTCAACTTGTGTAGACATGTTTACCTCGAATCGCCAACACACCTGCCGTTAGGCAAGTGTGTTGGGCAGTGACTAAAATACGTGGATGTAACGCATTGAAATGAAGCGACCAAGCGTGTCGCTGTTGCTGTAGTCAACATTGGCGCCAGAGCCGTAAACCAGGTTTGGTTTTTCGTCTAACAGGTTACGTACATTTAGTTGTACAAAGCTGTCGCTGGCAAAGTCGTAGCTGGCGCTAAGAGAGTAAGTCGTCCAGGACGGTACCGTACGCTCTTCACCCGCTATTAGATCACCGGCTGCAATAGCATTGTCAGCCGCATCCGTGTCTAAGTCGTCCTTGTATTCACCTGTGTAGTTAGCAGAGATAGAAGTACTAATGTCTCTGTAAGACCAACGTAGTTTGGCGCTGCCCACCAATTGTGGATAGGAGTATTCCCCTTCCTTGTTTTCAGTGGGGCCATTTTTAATCAGCTGCTCTTCAAACTCAATTAAGTAAGACGCGTCCATCAAAAATTTAACGACACCATAGTTGCCATCATAAATGTACTGGGAGTACACCAGGTCTACCCCTTGCACACTTTGTGAACCCACATTAATTTGCTGGGAGTGGAAGGCAATCATTTCAGCCGAGTTGTTGCCACAGTTATCGGCGGCACTGGCAGTGTAATTACCAGGGTCACAGGTTAACGCAAGACCTGGGGTGCCTGAAGGCAGGTCGCTTGCTGTGGTCACCACGATGCCATCAGTATTGCCTGCCAAGGTTTGCGCAAGCCATGCGTCATCGGCATCTTCAATTACGTTTTCGTAATCAATCAGCCACCAGTCGATGTTTAATTCAATGTCATCGTTAGGGCGCAGCAATACACCAAAGCCATAAGTATTGGCGGTTTCGGCTTCAAGCTGATCGTTACCTACTACTTCACTGTTCACTTCTCTCTGAGTGGTGTTACATAAACCGGCACTGGTAAAGGCTTGGGTGAACGGGTCATCGGTGGCAGTACAGGTGTTATCTAAATTGTAACTTGCCAGTAAGGTGCTGAGACCCGATTGTGCCAATGAAGGGGCACGGAAAGACTGGGACCAGTTACCGCGGAAAATCACTTCTTCGATAAGCTCATAACGCAAGCCAATTTTACCGTTGAAACTATCGCCAAAGTCGTCAAAGTTATCATAACGGCCGGCTAGCTGTGCTTCCAGGCCAGTGGCCAAAGGTACCGACAGTTCACCGTAACCTGCATATTGATCACGGCTGTACTTGGCACCGGAAGAACTAAAAGACAATACCGGGTCGGTATTATCAGCGGTAGCCAATAGCGCGTCAGACGGTAAATCTTCAACCTCTTCACGACGCCACTCGGCACCAAAGGCGGCAGCCACTGACCCCATTGGCAATGTGAACAAGTCCAGGGTAGAGGCTTTGTAATCAACACTGTACAGGTTAGAAGCACCGGCACGTTTGCCATCTACCGCTAATAGCGCATCAATCGCAGGGTCTTGATTGGCCTTGCCGTCAAACGGAGAGTACCAAGCCGTGGTTTTGCCCAAGGCTTCACAGGTTACGCCGCCCGGCGTATAGGACACGCTTTCTTTTAATGCCTTGTCCCCTGTGTAGCTAAAGTCACCTTCTACTATGGTGCCGTCGCTGCACAATTTACCCAGCAAACCAGCCTGCAATGCTTCGCGATTAATCAAACCAGACACACCGGTTTGCTCTGATTCACTGCGGCCAAAACTCACCGCCGACTCCCAGTCCCAGGAATCCAGCTCACCTTTAATACCCGATACAAAACGCAGGCTCTTGGTTTCAACTTGGGTGGCACGGGCCTCTGGTACGCGGCCAAACACCGTATAATAATCATCACTGCCCAGGTTGGATAAAATGTCCTGCGCGTCGGCATCGGCCCAGCCCGGATGATTGGCACTCATGGCCAAACCGCTGGAACCAAAGGTGGCACCGGCACGGTTACCCTGGGACTCTGTGGTTTGATACATGAATTCGTTAAACCAGGTGTTGTTACCAAAGTCGTATTCGAACGTAGCTGTTACACCGTAAGACTCAAAGGCCCCCTTAGTGGCGGTATCAGCATTCACGTTGTACTCGCAGGCCTCACCAAATTCACCGGTGTTAACGTCTTTATAGGTAAAGTTACCGCTGGTATCCGCCTGACAATCGGCTGCTTCAATACGGTCATCTACAGATACGCCTGAGTTATTAAATGACGAATAAATACCGTCGGCACTAGGGTCACCACTGAGAGCAGTGCTGGAACGTTCACTCTCTAATAATGGTTCACGCTTAAAATAATCCACCACTACCAGGCTGCGGCTATTTTGGCTGGCTTGCCCCCACACGTAGTTCAAGTTGTATTTGGAGTCGTCACTTGAGGCGCTAGATTGCCCGGTATTAATGCTTAGCTCAGATCCTTCGTAATCTTTTTTCAGTATAATGTTGATAACCCCGGCCACCGCATCGGCGCCGTAGGTGGCGGAAGCACCACTGGGTAAAATTTCAATACGCTCCACCGCCGCCATGGGGATAGAGTTAATGTCTACAAAGGACTCGGTACCACCGGCTGCAAATGACGACACAGAAACACGACGGCCATTTACCAAGGTTAGGGTGGAAGATGTGCCCAAGCCTCGTAAAGACACGGCAGAGGAACCCACCGGGCTTTGGCCGGAACCCGGGCCCGAGCCCGCGGTAGAAAAGGTGCCGTTACCGCCGCCGGTAACACTTAAGTCAGATAACAAATCCACCAAAGAACCTGAACCCGATTCCATGATGGCCTTACTATCAATTTGTACCGCGTTAGTGGCCCCTTCAAGGTCCAGGCCTTGAATGTGAGAACCGGTCACGGTGACTTCTTCAATTTCATCCATCTGCTGTGCATAAGACACATGAGGGAAGGATAACACTGCCAGGCCACAGGCCATTTTCACGGCATTGTATAAAGCATTTCGACTAATAATCATTACTTTCTCCAATTGGGTTGGCCGCTATTTTTCGTGGTTAACAAAATTATGAAAAATAGCGGTGACTACATTTAGATGTTTTGGATATCTAACATGAAACCGGTGAAGGTTTGGAAACCAGCACCACTGGCGGCCACCACACTGTTGGCAGCACGGGTAAGCGTGAAGCTAAACTCAGCTGTCACCTCGTCACCGCCAGCATCGGTTAATGGCCCTTCCACTACGATGGGGTTATCGTCATAGCCCGCTAAATAAGTGCCAAATAGTACACTGGTAATGGCATTAGCAGAGAAGGCATCCTTACCTGAAGTATAGCTTGCGGCGTCTTCGTTGAAGCCACCATCGTTGGCCGAGGACTTATTAGCCGCCAGGGTAAAGGTGTAAGTATTGTCCACCGGGTTAAGGGTAATCACGTCCCCTTCACTTAGGTGATGCAGGGTCAGCGCCGCAATGTCGTTGCCTGCTGTGGTGGCGCTAGTGGCATCTACCAGATACACACCGTTGCCGCCTACTAACAGGGTTACCTGGGTTTCGGATACCTTGGCCACGCGCAATGAGCTGGCTTCGTTAATGCCAAAACCTAATGGAGTGTTGGTTTGCACTAGGGCTCGTGCAATGCGGGCCACACGGCCGCGCTCATCGGTATGGGTATCAAGAATGCCGTACGGGAATACACCCAGGCCACCCTCTTCATCCAGACTTGCCGTGCCTTTAAGGGCATCAAGCGGGCTACCGCCTGTGATCATATTAGCGGTCACCGCCATGGCGGCCCCTGCGCTGGTACCGGCTATTAGTACGTCTTCGGCTGCATAACGAGCCTGCAGGGCGTTAAGCCAGTCGGTATTGCCATTGGACGTTACCAAGGCATCCATACCCAATGTTTGGTCACCACCTGTAATGAAGATGGCATCCAGCTCATTGATTTTGGCAGCAATTAAATTGGGTTCTTGGCAGGCCGCCAGGTGTTGTGCATACAAAGCAGGGTAAGCTACTTCCAACGCAGTTTGGTTGGCTTGGTAAGCGACTTCCAGGGCCAGATTGGCACAGGCGTTTTCCTCACCCTGGGCAATCACGCTGGCCGCATCCACGGGTACCCAGCTCACTTCAATACCTGCCTGTGAAAAGACAGAGGAATATGCGTCTACCGCGTCGTATGGATTACTGTTGTTGATGGTCATGATGCCCACCTTGGCATCGTTGCCCCCCATGCGTAATACGTCGCGTATTAGGTTATTGAAATAACCTTTTGCTTGGGCGCTGGATGAGTCATTCACTGCAGCCACTTCCACTAAACGAGTGGCGGAGCGATCCTGAAAGTACTCAGACACGGCGCCTTGCTGTATAGATGAAAACCCTGCATACAAGGAAGCGCCGGTTTTAATATCAAACGCATTCATGGAAGCCAGTGCTACCGCCTGAAAGTCTGCGGATAGCTGAGCATAAGCTGCATCACGGTCGGCAAATTCTGCACCATCACCGTAAACATACACTGTTCGGGTTTGTGCAATCGCTTCTAGAATAGCGATGGTTTGCACCTGTAAAGCCGGGCTGGCATATGACTTACTGCGCAAATAATCAAAGTCTTCCTCGACTAGGCTATATCTAGATTGAGTACCAATATGCAAGCTAGTATATAAATCGTATGGTTTCCCAGCCTCAACTGAATCACTACTCTCTTGCGCAACAAACACATTAGGGCCCGTCATTTCTGAGATTTCAATGGCACGAAACGCAGCAGATAAGGCGCTGTAAGCCGCTGCTCGATCGGCATAAGTTTGACCGTCGCCATAGGCAAAACTGTCGCCGTTAAGTTTGACCACTTCTGCCAGCACCGCCAGGGTTTTTGCTTTCACATCGGCTGACACAGAGGCATCCGTATCAACTTCTCCGGCCATGTAATCCAGGTTATCCTGAGCCAAGCTGTATTTGCTGCTGTCTCCCAAATGTAAGTCGGAGTAAAGCGGATCGGGTTCACCGGCGTATTCAGGGTAACCTGTCATCAGGTCATCAAACACAGACTGAGCGGTATATGCAGTTGTTAATAAACGCTCTGATCCTAGGTCAACTGCATTGATCGCGTTTAGTAAATTCGCTTTTTCAATATTTGTTGATGCGGTTAAACTGGCATCGTTAAAAATAGTTTCCAACCCTGTTATTTCATCACTAGAAAAAAGCCCAGACGATGTTAATGCACTCAATAACTCTGCAGAGACACTATAAGTTGGGGCGTCGGGTTCTGAGCCTTCAATAACGGCGGTTTTAAATGCAGCTTCTTCTTCAGGAGTAAGCGCATTCCAGGCATCGGAATACACATCAACAGCCACTACAAAGCCGTCTGGTTCTGATCCGTATTTAGCGTAGTTACCTTCAGCATCAAATACTGCGTTGGCAATAAAGTCCCGTAAATTGTCGGTACCTACACCCTTGGAAATACTGTCGTAAATATTTTCACCTGCGGCATCCTGCGGATTTGCCAACACGTATTCCAACACCTGTTCCATGACCGCTAAACGATCGGCATCCCAGGTGGCTTCCACAATGGCGCCTTCCAAGTTTTCAATACGATTTTGAGATACCACATACGTTGGCGGCAATGCACCCAAGGCGATTGAAGATTCTGGCAGGGCGTCTGAATAAATATTGGTGCTGGCATAGGTGAAGAAATTATTGCAATTTGCCAGAGCCAAACTGGTACACAGGCCGGTGTTACCGCCTTCCAGTGACAAGCTAAAATTATTGGTTAACGGGGTAACGCGACTGTCGGTTCCCAGTTCTTTCACGGTACTGCTGGAAGACGGTTTGT
>Ga0209292_1003586_pt1 | contig 16963 bp, 14 predicted proteins | sample GOMGulsemesocosm_2_FD_184634 | JGI IMG/M metagenome (GOLD analysis project Ga0209292, IMG submission 184634) | Methane-oxidizing microbial communities from mesocosms in the Gulf of Mexico - GOM9C Gulf of Mexico (SPAdes) (version 2) | ecosystem: Environmental > Aquatic > Marine > Cold seeps... | reverse complement strand
TCAATTCCAAAAGCTGGTGCTCAGTTAATTGAACCTATCATGAAAGTTGATGTGTTTACGCCTGATGATCACGTTGGTGATGTTATTGGTGATTTAAACCGTCGTCGTGGCATGATCGCTGGTCAAGACGCAGGCGTTTCTGGTGTTCGTATTAAAGCTGACGTACCTCTTTCAGAAATGTTCGGTTACATCGGATCTCTACGTACAATGACATCAGGTCGTGGTCAATTCTCTATGGAATTCTCTCACTACTCACCATGTCCAAACAATGTAGCTGAAACGGTTATTGCTGAAGTTAAAGCTGCTGATGAAGCTAAAAGAGCTGCTAAAAAATAATAAGTAATTAATTACTTATATAAAAAAAGGACGCTTCGGCGTCCTTTTTATTTTCTGATTAATCAATCGAAAACTACGTTTAGCTGAAGCTAGTTTTTACTTCTCTATATCATTTTCTATATCTGTTTTTATATCATTGACCGCAATGACAGTAGCCCATGGATCGCCAGCTTCATCCTCTTCTTTGGGTAAAGCGGTTTTCGTTGAGGTTGCTACTGCGCTGTTAATTTCAGTCATTTCTTCTTTTGTTAAATCACGCCATTGTCCAGGCCTTAAAGTGCCTAGTTCGACACTCATAATGCGTGAACGTTTAAGTTTCAATACTTCGTAATCTAAATATTCACACATGCGACGAATTTGACGATTCAAACCTTGAGTAAGAATAATTCGAAATTCATACTTGCTGTGCACTTTCACAATACAAGGTTTGGTAATCGTACCGAGAATGGGCACGCCTTTAGACATGCGCAATATAAAACGCTCACTAATCGGTTTATCAACTGTGACGATGTACTCTTTATCGTGGGAGTTCTCAGCGCGTAATATCTTGTTAACGATGTCACCGTCACTGGTCAGGAAAATTAAACCTTCTGAAGGTTTATCTAATCGTCCTATTGGGAAAATACGGTCTGAGTGGCCAATAGCATCAATAATATTCCCTCTAACATGTCGTTCTGTCGTACAGGTAATACCGATAGGTTTGTTATAGGCGATGTACACTCTGTCAGACTTATTATCAGGCATTGCGCCAATAAGTTTACCATCTACATAAACAACGTCGCCTGGTTGTACTTTGGTGCCTAATTCAGGGATGTGACCATTTATTTTCACTCGACTTTCTTCAATAAGCTTATCGGCAGCTCGGCGTGAGCAGTAACCAGATTCACTGATAAATTTATTGAGTCGTTTTTGTTGATCGCTCACAAGGTTTTTCCAAAATAGTACTGAGTAATGGAAGTATTTTACCTTAATTTTAACCTGACAGTGAACAAGCTTTTCATTGTAAGGTTAATTAGCTTTGTTCCACAGTTTTTGGTTGGCCTTCAAAGTGAAAAATTCCGTTGGTTGCCAACAACGCGGCACTAAATCAAGTTGTTTACGTTCGTGATAATTTGACGCCAGTAATTCTAAAATTTCATGCAAGCGGTCTTTACTAATCGTCGAAAAATTTTTAGCTGTTTCGACAAAATATAAATTACTGGACTTTTTAACTACAATTTCTTGTCCATGGCCCATGAAAGCCAAATTGCGTGTTGCCACGCGACAGATGGGTTGTTCTGGGTCTTTAGGGTAAAGTTGGCAAACAACTGCATATTCGTAACGATCATCTACATCTTGCTCATAAGGAACGTAAGTGATCCCAAAGCCCTGTGGAAATTGACCTGTTATTTTAACAAGTGCATCAACGACGATTTGACTACAGGCGCCTCTTTCAGCATTTTGATTAAGCACTTGAAATACTTTTGGTAATAACTTGTAGTTATAACTGCCTTTGGTAGACAAAATAATAGAACTATATATTTGTGGGACTTTCAGTAAATTACCAATACCCTCTTTTGGGTTTACCGCACTTTTCAATAAATGTTTAATGAACAATAATTTTTTATGCTCTATAACATTAAATTTATCGCGATCAGCTTTGGAGTTACCTATGTACATACCGGCACCGATACCGTCAACAAGGTATCTCACCGTTTCCCGGTAACTCACCTGTAATAACCTTTTGCGATTTTCAATAGGCAGCGTTCGATACGGATCTTCAGTGCCCCCTTTGCCACGTAAAATAACTAAAGACTCAGCATGATTATTACCCATGTCTTGTAATAAAGCGGCCATCACTAATGGGACTTTTACTTGTTCAACAATGACTTTATAAGCTTCGGGGTTATCTATTCCTAATGTTTGATATTCTTCAGGGGTGACATCGCCCAATGCTAATTTGATATAAGGTTCAACAATAATTTTGTCGATACAAAGTCGATCAAATAATCGTAGACACAAGACACTCTTATATAGCGGCTTATGTTGTTCATTCAATAAGGCGACTTTATTTCCCTCTGTAGGGCTGACTAATTGAATAGTCCCTAATACTTGTGCTGACTTGCGATTACTTTCGGCGAAAGTATCCCCTTCGCATAAGTTAATGATTTCGAGACAAAGCTTTAATAAATCTTGGTAACGTTCATTACGGTCGAAACGTAATTCTTCTTGAAAATTTCGTTGTTCTCGCTCTAAGCGAATGATGTGTTGTTTTGCTTTATCGGTAGTCGTTTGTGCCGAAATTTTTTCTATATTGACTTTCAACTCATCAAGCTTGTGCTCTATTAACGGTTGCTTTTCATAATATTCTATAGCGCGGTCTAGAACCGAATCTTTTAACTGGCTACGACCATAGGTTCGGCTTAATAGACTTTTTACTTGTGCGGTAAAGTTTGTGTCACTATAAGTTTTAGTTGTCATAAATATTAAGCACTACGCCTGTTGTTTAATTCAATATTTGTATTATACGAATGCTAGTAAATATTACGATGACAGACAAGTATTTATTGTTAATCCAAGCAATAAAAAGCACAACCCTAAGATTGTGCTTTTGATGGAAATACTCATTGGTCAGTTAGACGTTTACTTAGCGAAGACCTTTAATTTTAACTTGATGTTTTTTACCCGCAATCTGCTGGCAGATATTCACTAAATCAGAGTGTAACCCACCTGCGGTAACATCTCGGCCAGCACCAGGTCCTCGAATGATTAAGGGATTATCTTGATACCACAAACTCTTTATTTGAAATATGTTATCGCACGGCGTTAAACTAGCGAAGGCATCATTGTTCGGCAACACGGCCAGGTAAACTTTCGCTGTAGCCTTGTTCTGCTCATCAATTGAGAATTTAGCCACATAACGTATACATGCTTGCTTTTCGTTTGCTGACGTTAGCTGATTTGCAAAAAAGACATCTAATTGATCTGCTTGTTCTAAAAAGGCTGCAGTTGATAAACCCTGCAATGATTCCGGCACTAAATTTTGGCAATCAATATCTTCCAATGACAATTCAAAACCAGCCATACGCGCTAAAATAAGTAATTTGCGTTGTACGTCTCGTCCTGATAAGTCTTCACGTGGATCTGGTTCGGTAATACCTTGAGATAAGGCATCTAACAATAAGGTCGAAAATGGAACGCTGCCATCGTAGGTTTCAAATAACCATGAAAGCGTCCCTGAAAATATCCCCGATATTTCGGTAATACTATCGCCGCTATTTAGTAAGTCATTAATCGCAAAGTTAATCGGTAATCCAGCACCAACTGTCGTATTACCTAGCCATAGACTTTTGTTTGCTGCGGCAGTAGCTACCAAGTCATTATAGTGTGTTGTGCTAGACGATGCTGCCCACTTATTAGCACCTATGACATGAATGCCTTCATTGAAAAATTCTTTGTATAAGTGACTAAAATGTTCACTCGGGGTGATATCAACTACAATTAATTCATCATATGGGTGACTCGTTAACCACGACATTAATAATGCATTGTCATAAGACTGTGCATCGCGCTGATATAAGCTCATCGCTTGGTTAACATCTATACCGTCGGTATTTATTAGTGCTTGTTTAGAGGTTATCAACCCCACTAGATGAAGGTTTTCAAGTGCTGAAACACGTTGTAATTGTGATGGTAAAAGTTCTAAAAACTTTTGCCCGATATTGCCTAAACCAGCAACAACAACACCAATATGACGTGCATCTTTGGTCATATCATGATGAATATTATTAAGTAATTCACCCGTACAAGTTTGGTTTAGTATGGCAATAACACTATGTTCACTGACAGAGTTAACAATGTGTAAGGTTTGAGTATGTTTTAATGCCCGTTTAAAGCGTGCCTGAATATCCCCTTGATTTACTACGCCATGTCCAACAATAGCCAAAATCGATATGGGTGTAAATGATACCTCGGTATCGTGACTGGCTAACCACTGGCTTACCGATTTTTGTTGTTCTTGGCTAATAACAATAAAACCCTGCTGAATATCAGCACATATTGCCGAAAACTCAGTGATTGCTTGCTCACCTAATGAACCTAATAAACTGGTAGATTTAACGAGCAATAAATCGTTAAGTGACGTTACAGATAACTCTTGTTTGGCAATTTGACCAAACTTACCAATTTCGGTACCACTGATTTCCGGGTCAAAACTACTGGCGACATGTAAATGTGTACTGTGATTGGTTAAGGGTTGCAAAGTTTTAGCGTGTAAAACCGGATTACCTAAACGACCAAGCTCTTTCGCAACACCATTGGGTAAACGGTGAAGTTTACGGGCAAGCGGCACTATGCGCGGGTCCGCACTATAAATTCCGTCGACATCTGTCCAGAGCGTTACATTTAACGCTCCTGATAATGACGCCATAATGGTTGCAGAATAATCACTGCCGTTACGTCCTAACGTACAAGTTTCACCTTGGGCATTTTTGGTAATATATCCGGTAATGACTGCTAGCTTGCCTTTTTGCAATTGTTGCTGAAATTGCTGACTACTTTGCTGGTTATCTACAGCGCAATCTTTTTCGTTATTGATCACTAAGAACTGTCGAGCATCAAGGGAATAACTTGGGCAAACTTGTTCACTTAATACCGCAGATAACAGCCGAGCTGACCAGAGTTCGCCAAAGGCAAGTATATCGGCTTGATGTTTTTCTGGTTGATTGGTTAACCACGTGGTTAATTGCTCAACATCAGCGGCTAAATCCTCAATAAGACGAGCCGCACTGCTACTATTTAATAATTCAGTAATTAAGCTACTTTGCGTTCGTTGCAATTTGTCTATCGCAGAGAAAAGTTCAGCACTACTTTCTAACGCAAGCTGATAAATACTGAATAAATTATCGGTCGTACTACCATTAGCAGAAACAATCACTAAGTCGTTTAATTGACAATTTTGACGAATAATATCAACAACACGCTCGATACACTGTGCTGTTGCTAAACTGCTACCACCAAATTTATGCACATGAATCGCATGTTTGGCGAGTTGATTATTTCCGGCAGAAAGTTGGTCTGCTACATTTAACTGGCTCATTTTCACTCATTAATTCTTTTGCGGATTGATTACTAAATTTGGCTTGCGCTTAACGCTTGTTCTAAATCACTAATAATATCTTCGATATCTTCAATACCCACTGAAATTCGTATTAGTGATTGACTAATGCCTGCTGCTATTTGTGCTTCTATTTCCATGCCCGCGTGGGTCATGGTTGAAGGATGACTGATCAAACTTTCGACACCACCTAATGATTGCGCTAGGGTAAAGAGCTCTAATTTATCAAATAAAACTTTTACTGCCTCAACACCACCTTTAATTTCAAAGCTCATCATTGCGCCGAAGTCTTTTTGCTGACGCTTAGCGATTTCATGACCTGGATGATCTGTTAGCCCCGGGAAATATACGGCTTCAACGGCCTCATGGTTTTTTAAATAATCTGCTACTTGATTAGCGTTTAATTGATGCTGTTTTATACGTACAGGTAATGTTTTTAGGCCACGCAGTGCTAAATAACTATCAAATGGTGAGCCTGTAATACCGATACAATTTGCCCACCATGCTAGTTCTTCTCCGAGTGCCTGATCTTTAGTGACTAATACGCCACCAACCACATCGCTATGACCATTAATATATTTGGTCGTAGAATGAAAAACAATATCAGCACCTAACAATAAGGGTTGCTGTAAAAGCGGTGAAAGAAATGTATTGTCTACCGCTACTAAAGCACCTACGGCATGGCTATATTTAGTCACTTTTTTGATATCAACTAAACGTAATAACGGGTTACTCGGTGATTCAACTAACACTAATTTCGGCTTTGTAGATAACGCATCAGCTAGGGCTTTTTCATCGTTTTGATCAACAACTATAACCTTAAACTGACCGCGTTTTGCTAAATGTGTGAATAGTCGATAACTTCCTCCATAACAATCATGAGGAATTACGATAGTGTCTTCAGTACTTAATAATTGACAAATTAAATGAACCGCTGACATACCTGTGCTGGTAACAATACCAACAGCACCTTGTTCTAAGTCAGCAATCGCTTGTCCAAACGTAGCACGTGTTGGGTTACCAGTACGAGAATAATCGAATTGGCGTTTTTCATTAAAGCCTTTTAACGCATAGGTAGTTGATAGATGCATTGCAGGAATAACCGCACCATGATGTTTATCACTATTAATACCGGCTCTAACCGCTAACGTTGCTGATTTTTTACTTGTCATTTTTTGCTCCAATCGGGCAGTAAAATCAAATGGATGTTTGGACGTCTATAACTCTAAACGCTTTGTATTTGTCGGTCAAGAACTTTAGACTTCTAAACTTCTACACATTCGTTATTGACTCAGCGCCTACAACTAGTAAAATCTAGCTTATAAAAATAATTTGTCTAATTAAAGGTAACTGCATGACACAGTGGAATGGCGAGTATATTAAACCTTACGCCGAACATGGTAAAAAAAATGAGCAGGTAAAAAAAATTACTGTGTCTATTCCGTTACGCGTACTGAAAGTATTAACAGATGAGCGCACGAGACGACAAGTAAACAACTTACGTCATGCAACGAACAGTGAATTGTTATGTGAAGCATTTTTACATGCATTCACGGGACAACCTTTACCTGATGATGAAGATTTAACTAAAGACAATAAAGAAAAGTTGCCGAGAAGTGTACGCGAGGCATTAACGGCTCAAGGTATAACTGACTTTAGTCAATTTGAGAATGATGAAGAATAATTTAACCTAACAGTTAATTAAGAAGACGCTTTAGCGTCTTTTTTTATGCCCAAACGATAGGCGTCAATTATTCCCACTAGCCAACACGTGATCAAAATGTAGGTAAGTGTACTAACAAGTTGTTGATCAATGATAATAGGATTTTGGGATATTTCTACAGCGAGTGCTTGGCTATTAAGCGCAACTTCGCCAGATTTAACTTTATCAACAAGTGGTTGATATTTACTGACGACTTCTTCGACATAGTAATATACGGCAGCTGAGAAAATAGCGAACAGTCCAACAGCGCGCCAATAAGCCTGACAGATCAGTTGACCAATACCAGGGTAAACTAAACCCGAGAGCAAGGCAGCTTTCATTGGTTTTTTCATTATTGCTCCTTTATCAATATCGTCACTCTCTGCCATCCATGGCATCGTGACATACCATTCATCCTGAATATAAAAGGAGAGCTTAGCTCTCCTTTATTGGCATTCCACTTTAAGTGATTATCTTAATTATGCCATATAATTTTCAGGTAACTCTAATGCGGCAACACCTGAGTCAACTGCAGCCTTTGCTACGGCATAAGCTACTCGCCCACATAAACGTGGATCCATAGGTTTTGGAATAATATAACCTTTACCAAAAGTTAAGCTGGTTTCACAACTTGCATCGAGCACTTCTTGTAATACAGGCTCTTTGGCTAATTCACGAATCGCATGAACCGCAGCTACTTTCATTTCATCATTAATTCTTCTCGCTCGAACATCTAATGCCCCACGGAAAATAAATGGAAAGCATAAAACATTGTTTACTTGGTTCGGATAATCTGAACGACCGGTAGCAATAATAATATCATCACGTGCAGCGAGTGCTAATTCTGGTTTTATTTCAGGATCAGGATTAGAACAAGCGAAGACAATTGGGTTAGGCGCCATTAATTTAACATTTTCAACGGAAAGAACGTTAGGGCCAGAAACACCAACAAAAACATCTGCACCGTCGATAACATCTTCTAAAGTACGCTTGTCGGTATTATTAGCGAATAAACGCTTATATTCATTTAAATCATCACGACGCGTGTGAATAACGCCTTTTGTATCAAGCATATATATTTTTTCACGTTGTGCACCACACTTTAATAATAACTCCATACAAGCAATGGCTGCAGCTCCAGCCCCCATACAAACAATGTTTGCGTGCTTGATATTTTTACCTTGAATCTCCAACGCATTAATCATACCGGCAGCTGTAACGATAGCGGTGCCATGTTGGTCGTCGTGGAATACAGGAATTTTACAACGTTCAATTAGCGCTTTCTCAATGGCAAAACATTCAGGTGCTTTTATATCTTCTAAATTGATACCGCCGAAACTATCGGCAATATTAGCAACCGTGTTAACAAACTCTTCCACAGTTTTATGTTTAACTTCAATATCAAAGGAGTTTATGTTGGCAAATCGCTTGAACAGTAATGCTTTACCTTCCATAACAGGTTTTGATGCCATGCCGCCTAAATTGCCCAAACCTAGGATAGCAGTACCGTTTGTAATAACAGCTACCGTGTTACCTTTACCGGTATATTTGTAAACATCATCAGGATTTTCAGCAATAGCACGCACTGGCTCAGCGACACCAGGACTATATGCTAATGATAGATCTAGGCTGGTTTCAGCAGCTGTGGTGAGCTCAACGCTAATTTTCCCTGGAGTTGGGAATTGGTGATAATCAAGTGCTTGTTGGCGAAAATCTGTCATGGTGATGTCCTGTGCGTTAGGGGAATTTTTGTTTTTTATTACCTGCCTTATATCATTTTTATTGTTTTTAATGACTTTATAGTTGGCATGGTTATATGCAGTATTGCAATAATACTCGATGTTCTAAAGCTATTTTATATAAAATAGTCCTATAAGGTATACCTAAAAATACCGTTAGCATCAAGATATTGGACATCACAAAACTAAATATTCGCTATATTACGCTAACTATTCATCAAACCATTTTTCATATTTTGTAAACTTCGGCGACTTTTTATACTTAAGTTTCACGTTGTCTTTATTTCAGCGCATAACAGCGAATTTATAAGCACAATTCTGCATAAAGTAATTAAATGCGATTAACATTATCACTTCGTTTCTTTTCGTTATTTAAACTTTTTTTGAATCTATATTTAAATGCTCGTTTGAATATAATTTATTTTTGGTATAAAAAAACCACCTAGAAGGTGGTTTAAATAAAATATTCTTTTATAAAATAAAAGAAATTAACGTCATATATTATTCAGAAAATGGATTTACCAAAATAATAGTTTCATTACGATCAGGGCCTGTTGAAATAATATCAACTGGAACACCTGTTAATTCTTCAATACGCTTAATGTAAGCGATTGCGTTTGCAGGTAAAGCTTCGCGAGAAGTTGCACCAACAGTAACTTCAGACCAACCAGGCATTTCTTCATATACTGGAGTTATTTTTTCATAACCTTCAGCAGCCGTAGGAGGAACAGTAATAATGTTACCTGCTGCGTCTTTATAACCGGTACAGATTTTTAATGTTTCTAAACCATCTAAAACATCTAGTTTGGTTAAACAAAAACCTGAAACACTATTCACTTGAATTGCACGATGCATTGCAACAGCATCAAACCAACCACAACGACGTTCACGCCCTGTAGTTGCACCAAATTCATGGCCAACAGTGCCAAGGTGATTACCGATTTCGTCGTCTAGTTCTGTCGGGAATGGACCAGAGCCAACACGTGTTGTATATGCTTTAGTTATACCTAAGATATAATCTAAATGACGTGGACCAACACCACAACCCGTAGCAACGCCACCAGCTGTTGTGTTTGAAGACGTTACATATGGGTAAGTACCGTGATCAATATCAAGTAAAGTACCTTGCGCACCTTCAAACATAATTGACTCACCATTCTTACGGGCTTGGTCAAGAATTTCTGAAATATCAGCAACCATATTAAGGATAACTTCACGAACTGATAATGCATCAGCAAGAACCGTTTCATAACAAACAGGTTCTACTTTGTAATAGTGCTCTAATGAAAAGTTATGGTATTCAACGATTTCTTTTAATTTAATCGCAAATGTATCAGCACATACTAAGTCACCAACGCGTAAACCGCGACGTGCAACTTTATCTTCATATGCTGGACCGATACCACGACCCGTAGTACCAATTGCCTTGTTACCACGAGCGATTTCACGCGCAGCGTCTAAAGCATTGTGATATGGAAGAATTAATGGACAAGCATCACTAATAAGTAAGCGTTCACGTACAGGAACACCTTTAGCTTCTAACATAGCGATTTCTGTCATCAAGGCTTTCGGGCATAAAACTACGCCGTTACCAATGAGACATTTTACGTTTTCACGTAATACACCAGATGGAATTAAATGAAGTACGGTTTTTTCACCGTCTATTACCAAAGTATGACCCGCATTATGGCCTCCTTGATAACGAACTACATACTTAGCTTTATCTGTGAGTAAATCAACAATCTTACCCTTACCTTCGTCACCCCATTGGGTGCCTAGAACTACGACGTTTTTGCCCATGTTTTCAATTTCGATAAAAAATTAGGCGGGGATTTTATCAAAAAAAAAATTATAGTCCAAGTAATAAATCATCATTTTTAATACGATTTTGAAATATTCAAGGTTCTAAAGGGGTTAGACTTTTTTTAAACGGTGTATTTATGACCTTATTGGAGCAACCATAAAATAAAGGCACCAAATATAATTAAACTAACACCGATATTACGGATAGATGAAGTAGATTCTTCAGCTAATTTCAGTACATAGTTTCGCCACTTGTTGGGAAAAAGGGCTGGAATTAGACCTTCAATGATCAGTGCTAACGCTAATGCCATGAATAATGTCTCTATCATCTTTTTCTCTCTTAGTGATGTGAGTTGGTGTTCAGTTAATTTATATGAAAATAAATAGCGGATACTAAAAAGCCATGACAAGTCATGGCTTTTTTATCAAAAACGGTTAGCTATTTTTTTATTTTAGCGCCATCTTTTAAGTAGTTAAAGAAATCACTATCGGGTTTAACCACTAAGATATCGCTTTTACTGCTGAAACTTTTTTCATAAGCTTCAAGACTTCGGTAAAAGCTAAAGAACTCAGGATCTTTTCCGTAAGAATCAGCGTAAACTTTTGCTGCTAATGCATCGCCTTCACCACGCATTTCTTGTGCGTCTTTTTGTGCGGTTGCTAACATTACCGTTATTTTAGCATCTATCGTTGCACGAATAATTTCAGCCTGCTCTTGACCTTGAGAACGATGTTCTTTGGCTACAGCTGTACGCTCTGCACGCATACGGTCGTATATAGAGGCACTGACTTCAGCGGGTAAATTAATGGCCTTAATACGTACATCAATGACTTCAATACCTAGGTCTTCACGGCTACTTGCCGCGCTTGCTAAGGCTTTTGCCATAATTGAATTACGATCACCTGAAACGATTTCTTTAATAGTGCGTGTACCAAACTCGGTACGTAGCCCATTATTTACTTTTTGTTTCAATAACGCACGGGCATTTTCTATAGAACCAGCGGTACGCAAGTAATACGTTGAAAAATCAACAATGCGCCATTTCACAAATGAGTCGACAATTAAATCTTTTTTCTCAGATGTTACAAAACGATCAGGTGTTTCATCGAGCGTCTGGATACGTGCGTCAAGTTTACGAACTTGGTTAATAAACGGAACTTTGAAATGCAAGCCCGGTTCATACACTTTCATTTGACCACTGTCAGCGTCACGTTTAATTTTTGAAAATTGGAAAACAATGCCACGTTGACCTTCAAAAATAATAAATACTGAAGAAACCGTTAATACCAAAATTAATGCAACTATTGCAATCATAAAATTTTTCATTGCTTAATTTCTCCCATCGTTAAATCTGTCTGAACGACCTGACAACGCAGGAGCAGAGCTTGATGTATTAATCGGTTGGTTTATACGTGTCTGGCTTTGCGTCAAAGGACGTTGACCTGAAGACTGGTTTTGCATAATTTTATCTAGTGGTAAGTACATCATGTTATTGCCACCTTCAACATCAACCATAACTTTACTGGTATTAGCGTAAACGCTTTCCATAGTTGATAAATACATACGTTGACGAGTAACTTCTGGTGCAGCTTTATATTCCGGTAATAATTTGTTGAACTTAGCGACTTCACCTTCTGCGTCTAATACCGTTTGTTGTTTATACGCAATGGCTTCTTGCTCCATACGTTTCACTCGGCCACGTGCGCGCGGTTCAATACCACGTTCATAAGCTTCAGCTTCACGTAAAAAGCGAACTTCATCTTCTTGTGCAGAAATCGCATCATCAAAAGCATCTTTTACTTCTTCAGGAGGACGAGCATCTTTAAAGTTAACGTCAACTACGATTAAACCTAAATTATAAGGAGCAATAATTTTATCGAGTTCTTGCCATACTTCTTGGCGAACCGCTTCACGGCCACTCGTTAATATGTCATCCATTTTGGCATGACCAACAACATAGCGTAAGGCGCTGTCTAATGACTGGCTTAAACTATCATCAGCATTAGTTACACTGAAAATGTAATTGCGTGGGTCAACAACACGATATTGTATTTGCATTTCTACACGTACAACGTTTTCATCTTGTGTCAGCATAAAACCGGCAGCCGGCATTTCACGTGTTGTTTGGATATCTACAGGGATGATACGCTCTGCAAAAGTCCATTTCCAACGTAAACCAGGATCTACTGTTCCAGCGTATTGGCCAAAGCGTAAGACAATGCCTTTCTCGGCTTCTTTAATTGTGTAGAAACCACTAAAACCATACACAAGAATACCGACGATAAGTGCGATAACAAGACCGACACTTGATGCGCCTTTATTACTACCACTTGATGATTTACCACCAAAAATTCCGCCGACTTTATTACCAATATCTTTTAGTAAATCGTCTAAATCTGGTGGCCCTTGATTCTTGTCACCTTTCTTTTTCCAGGGGTCTTTATCATTATTCCCCGGTTCATTCCACGCCATGGTCTTCTCCACTTACGGTAAGTTTAAATAAGTTCTAAACTGATGATACTCAATTATAGTAATATATCAGTCTGTTAACGTTCGATAAAGCCTTCTATATCAGCTTCATTAAGTTTAATTAGCCTATTCCATTCTCTTGCTGGTAATTTTATCTCTAATAAACAATTTCCCTGTTCATCATAACTTTCTTTATCAATACAGTTTAGCTGATAAAAGACACTTCTTATTTTTCCTTCTTCTGGCGGTAAACATAAGTTGTGCTTGATTATTTCTCTTCCTAGCCGTTCAGCTAATGCTTGAAAAAGGAGTTCAATTCCTAAGCCTTTTTGAGCTGACAACCATACCCTAATCGGTAAACCTGTGTCGTCTCGATCGATTCTCGGCTCAATATTTTCAAGGACATCTATTTTGTTACAAATTAATAATTGCGGTACATCACCCGCATCAATTTCTTTTAACACCTCTTCAACTTGCTCAATATTCTCACTACGTCGCTCGTCGGAAATATCGATAACGTGCAGCAATAACTCAGCTTCACGAGTTTCTGTTAGCGTTGCCTTAAATGCTGCAACCAGATCATGTGGTAAGTGTCTTATAAAACCAACGGTGTCCGCTAAAATTGCTCGGCCGACATCTTCAATTTCTATTTTCCGCAAGGTTGGATCTAAAGTAGCAAAGAGTTGATCGGCCGCATAGACATCAGCCTCTGTTATTTTGTTAAATAATGTAGATTTACCCGCATTGGTATACCCAACTAAAGAGAGCGTTGGTATTTCAGCACGTGTTCTTGCTCGTCGTCCCTGTTGGCGTTGTTTTTCTACTTTTGCCAAACGCTTGCGAATATTGACCATACGGTCACGCAATAACCGTCTATCCGTTTCTAATTGTGTTTCGCCAGGGCCTCGTAAGCCTATACCCCCCTTTTGTCTTTCAAGGTGAGTCCAACCACGAATAAGTCGGGTGCTCATATGACGTAGTTGTGCTAACTCAACCTGTAACTTACCTTCATGAGTACGCGCTCGTTGAGCAAAAATATCAAGAATTAGCGTGGTGCGGTCGACAACTCTACATTGGCATAATGCTTCAATATTTTTTTCTTGTGACGGTGAAAGTGTATGGTTAAAAAGTACAACGTCTGCATGGTAAAGAGAGACTGCCTCAGCAATTTCTTCTACTTTTCCGCTACCGACAAAAAATTTGGTATGGGGAGTATTACGCTTACCGCTGATGATAGTAAGTGCGTTGATACCCGCGGAACTTACAAGCATTTCAAATTCTTGTAAGTCTTCGCGTGCATTTTCATCAGGGAAATCTAGGTGAACAAGTATTGCTTGTTCACCTGCTTGATAACGATCAAACAATTGAGTAGTACCTATAAACTAAATAGCTAGACCAAAAGGTGTTTTTGGCGCACAAACATTTGGCCTATAACCAAACTCAATGACATCATTAATCTTGCTGTTCCTGATTATAATCACCGGCTTGCGGTGTAGGCATAGTGGTAACAGCCCTTGAAGGAACAACGGTTGAAATGGCATGTTTATACACCATTTGACTTACTGTATTTTTAAGTAAGATAACGAACTGATCAAATGACTCTACTTGCCCTTGTAATTTGATGCCATTAACTAAATAAATTGCTACTGGAATGCGATCACGACGTAAAGCATTCAAAAATGGGTCTTGTAAAGATTGCCCCTTTGCCATTTGTTGGCCCCTTTTTTGTTATTTTGATTAAAGTATTGTTCTATATTTATGCATAAAGCTAGTTAGTTACTATGCAACTGTTTTTATTATACATCAAGGTTTAAAGTTTGCTTACTTCAGATAAAATTAGTTGTAAATTATTTTCGTCTTCCATATGCAACCATTGTAAATTTGGCCAATTTCTTAACCAGGTTAACTGTCTTTTCGCTAATTGCCGCGTAGCACAGATCCCCTTGAATACCATTTCGTCATGGTCAACTTCATTATCTAAGTATTCCCACATTTGTCGATAGCCGACACATCGAATTGACGGTAAATTTTCGTGTAAATCATCACGCTGTTTCAATTTCACCACTTCGCTTTGAAAGTCTTGTGCGATCATTTGCTCAAAGCGTAACGCGATTCGCGCGTGTAAATCTTTACGCTCTTTCGGTGCAATCGCAAATTGTAAGACATCACCACCGAGTCGCTGACCTTTAACTTTGGTTAATTCGGTCATGCTTTTACCGGTAATACGATAAACTTCTAATGCACGCATTAAGCGTTGTGGATCGTTTTGATGAATACGCTCAGCTGACACAGGGTCAATAGTTGCTAATTGCTGATGCAAATATTCCCAACCATGCTCACCGGCTTCACTTTCAATGACTTTACGTATTTCAGCATTTGCTGAAGGCAAAGGCGAAATCCCATCAATTAAGCTTTTGAAGTACATCATGGTACCGCCTACCAATAATGGTATACGGTTATTTGCTCGAATTTTTTCAATTTCTGCTAATGCATCTCGACAAAAGTCTGCAGCCGAATAGCTTTCACTGGCATCAATTAAATCAATTAACCGATGCGGGTATTCAGCGAGTTCTTCTACTGTCGGTTTAGCTGTGCCTATATTCATATCTCGATAAACTAACGCGGAATCAACACTGATAATATCGCAAGGTAAAGCATCATGAAGTGCCATCGCCAAGGCAGTTTTCCCTGAGGCAGTAGGCCCCATTAAACAAATTACTGGCGGTAATTTACTTGGCTCTGTGTCAATACTCGGTGTTAATAAGGATTCAGACATGAATTTATTAGGTGTTAGTTAACTTCGTTATAGCTGATGTGAGGTCTACTTCCACAGAATTCAAGCGTAACACGGGTTCAAATGATGAATTAAGTTGCTGTTCGCCAGCAATCAATAAGCTTTGAGCTTCTTGTAGGCTGTACGATTGCGCAACCAATAGCCCTGCAAAGGCTTGCTGCCAATCACTATCAGCTAAACTGATGATTTCATCATCATCATTTTCCATTAAGCTTTTTAATAATTCAACAAAGCTAAAATTAACATCTTTATTTCTTAACAATGCTGGAAACTGGCGAACTTGCAGACTTGTTTTATTGAGTACAGTTAAAACAATACCGAGTTTGACTAAATACTCTTGCTGATTTTCTACAAAACTTACCTGCTGCTGGGTTAAGGTTATTTTTAACGGAAGTAAGAGTGGTTGACTAATAAAGTCTTGCTGCCAACGATTTTTTATTTCAATAAACTTTACTGCTTGCTCTAGTTTATTAAGCGCTAATAATTGAAGTTTATCGTCAAGGTTCAACAAAGCATACTTTTCATCAATCACTTTGATGAGTCGGGATGATTCGTTGCTATTGGGTGCTTGAACATCAGCGTCAGAACCGTCTGCCGGTGATAAAGGTGTCATTAATGTTTGATAAGCTTGCGCGGCATTACGGCTCACTTGGTTATTATTATGTGTATACGAAGCCTGACCTTGTTGGTTATGACTTTGATACGGCTGGTGAACATCGGTGACCTTTGTTAACGGCTTAATATAATCTCGTGTGGCTTGATGTGTATTAGCATGCGTTTCTGCTTGGTTTTGTTGGATATATTCAACCGTATTAACAGCGGTTTGAGCTTGTATAAAATCGGTAGGTGAACCATTTTCGTCAGAATGAAAGTCCCCCGTTATGTTGTCGGTTAATGCTTTATTACAAACAGAATAAATAAAATCATGAATATAACGACCTTGATGAAAACGTACTTCATGTTTTGCCGGGTGAACATTCACGTCAACTTCACGAACATCAAGCGTTAAGAAAAGTACAAATGC